>ERZ1090860.1566-NODE-1571-length-11955-cov-4.167899_pt1 | contig 11955 bp, 4 predicted proteins | sample MGYA00478483_ERZ1090860 | MGnify/ENA primary metagenome ERZ1090860 (study PRJEB33644, sample SAMEA5815741) | chicken gut metagenome | biome: Chicken; feature: Gastrointestinal Tract; material: Caecum | place: Ireland | collected 2019-01-01 | study: A study of the...
GATTAGCTGCAGTCTCGTGGGCTCGGAGATGTGTATAAGAGACAGCTCATGCAGAGCGTGTGCGCTATTCCAATGTTTCCTCTGCTTCCTCAGTGGGACAGGCTTTGCAGAACCGGCATGAGGCACGGCGAAAGGAGAAAACGGAAAGCCGACTGCAGAGAAAAAAGCGTCAGCAAAGGCTGTACCGTGAAATGTCCGGGGACAGTGACACCTTTGCGGAAGCAAAAGATACCATTGCCCGGAAGCAGAAAAAAGAACAGGTCAATCAGACTGCCCGGAAACAGGGCAGATTATCCTTTGAGGATGAAGCCCTCCCCGGTCAGTCAATGGCACGGGGTGCTTCCGGCAAGGTGGTCAGCCGTGCGGCTGATGTGGTATCCGATACCGGAGCTGTGACAATCCATTCAAAGGTGAATGAAACGGAAGAGTACAATTCTGCGGTAAAAGGCGCACATAAAGCCGAACTGCTGGCTGAACACACAGCAGCTTCGGCGGTTCGGCAGGCAAAAGTCCGGCAGGAGAGCAAAAGAAGCCGATTGCGTGAAAGCGCTTCGGACAGCTCTGAACTGATTGCCGAAAATCTGAGAAGTGTGCAGGCAGGCGAGAAAAGCGGTGCAAAAGCCGCACAACGTCATGCCTTGCAGAAAAATCAGATCAAGCGGGAGTATCAGAAAGCCGCCTATAAAGCCGCAAAAAGCGGTACATCTGCGGTAGCTTCCGGGAGCAAGGCTGCGGATACGGCCGTTGGTGCAGGCAGGAAAGTCAAAGAGGTGGTACAGAGCTTCTTTGCCAGAAACAAAGGCTTGTTTATTCCGCTTGGAATACTGACTGTGCTGTTTGTAACCATTATGGCAGGCTTGGGAAGCTGCAGCGCCACCATAGCCGGAGTGGGAACCTCCATTATTTCCACAACCTATGCCAGTACCGATGAGGAAATCTATGCGGTGGAAAATGCGTATCTGGCATTGGAGGAAGCGCTGAACAATCAGATCAACAAAATGGAGCGAACCCATCCGGGCTATGACGAGTACAACTATCAGGTGGATGAAATCTCCCACAATCCGTATCATCTCATTTCTTACTTCACAGCAAAGTATGGTGAGTTTACATACCGGCAGGTAAAGGACGAGCTGGAAGAAATCTTCCGGGCGCAGTACAGACTTACCGTGGATTCCATTCAGGATACTGTGACGGAAACCAGGACAGTCCGTGTCGGAGAATCACTTGGAATGGTAGTGACAAGTGGTTACTGTAACTGCCGTATCTGCTGCGGTGTATGGTCTGGAGGGCCGACAGCCAGCGGAGCGTATCCGACAGCCAATCACACGATTGCGGTCGATGCAAACAATCCTTTCGTCCCGATGGGGACAAAGGTTGTGATGAACGGCGTGGAATATACCGTTGAGGATACCGGAAACTTTGACCGGTACGGTGTGCAGTTTGATGTTTACTATGACAGCCATGCGGCGGCTTCCGCTCATGGTCATCAGACATGGGAAGCATTTATTGCGGACAGCAATGGAAGCCGTGAAGTGGAAGTGACCTCCACGCAGGAGATCACCCGCCTGAATGTCACACTGACGAACCGTGGGATGGATTCTGTGTTAAGAAGCAGAATGACACCGGAAGAAATACAGCGGTATGACCTCTATAACCTGACCTATGGAAACCGGGACTATCTCTTTGATATAAATTCCCTGCCTTCCATTGACGGCGATGGATACCGCTATGAGATACCGCCCGAAGCACTGTCCGATGCCAGATTTGCCAATATGATCCGTGAAGCGGAGAAGTATCTTGGTTATCCCTATGTCTGGGGCGGTTCTTCACCGAGTACCAGCTTTGATGTGAGCTGGGTCATCAATAATTGCGGAAACGGATGGAATGTCGGCAGAATGACAGCCGATGGACTGCTTCGTGCCTGCACGATTGTATCTCCGAGTGAAGCAAAACCGGGCGATCTGATTTTCTTCCAGGGAACCTACAATACCTCCGGCGCAAGCCATGTCGGTATATATGTAGGAAACGGGATGATGATTCATTGTGGGTCACCGATCCAGTATACATCAATCAATACAAATTATTGGCAGAGCCATTTCTATCATTTCGGACGGCTGCCATAAGAAAGGATCAGTATATGAACGTAAAATTGAAGCGTGTCATTGAGGAAATCGAAAAGACCGAAAAGAAGATTTCCGAGTGGCAGGAGCAGTTGAAACAGTTAAGACAGCAGCGAAAGCAGCTTGAGGATCAGGAAATTATCAAGAGCATCCGTTCCATGCAGATGAACGGTGCGGATATGCTGAAACTGCTGGACGGCATTCAGAACGGAAGTGTCCGCTTTGTGTCTGATGCCGAAGGAAATATGCACATGGAGAGCGGTGTGAAGGACGCCGCAGAAAGTGAGGACTTTGAACATGAGAATGATGAAATGGTTTAAGGGTGTAAGTGTTCTGGCAATGATGCTGGTGCTGGTGTTATCCTTCAGCGTTACGGCATTTGCCTATGTGGACGAGTCTCAGGCTACATCGGATGTGGTGATCGAGGAGGAGTTTAAGGGGGAAGAAATTCCTCCCGAAACCGAAGCTCCTGTTGAGAGTGAACCGGAAACCCAGCCGACAGAGGAACAGCCTGCGGAAGATACCAATGAGGGCGCTTTCTCCGTGGATGGCAACGGTACGGTGCTGGATAATCTCACCGATGGAAAATCCGGCAAGGAGTTCTATACCATTCAGACTGCCAACAACAACACCTATTTTCTGGTCATTGACCATGCCAGCACATCGCAGAATGTGTATATGCTGTCCATGATTGATGAAAATGATCTGAAGGAATTTCTGACAGAGGAAGTGGATTCCGAGAGTCAGCAGACACCGCCTGCGGTGGTGATTCCGGAGGAAACCGAAAAGGAAGAGGTTGAAAAAGAATCTGTTGAGCCGGAGCAGCCTGCAAAGAGCAGCAATATGGGGACACTTCTAATTCTGCTTGTTATTGGTGGTGTGATTGCCGGTGGGTATTATTACATCAAAATCTACAAGCCGAAACATGACGGTTCCTTCTCCGACGATGAAGATTTGGAGTACATGGACGAGGGTGAAACCGTAAACGAGGATTCCGCTGAATATGCTGACACAGATAAGAGTTCCGGCACCTCCGACGAGGATGACGGCTATTATCTGGACGATGACGAGGAGTAAGCAATCATACGGCGGGGGTGCAAAGGCGGTAGTGCTTTTTGCATCCCCGTTTTTTCTTTAGGAGGATTTGAACATGAGACTTGTGGTTACAGAGAAACCGAGTGTTGCCCAGGCGGTTGCCAAAGTGATCGGCGCATACAAACGTGAGGACGGTTATCTGGAAGGCAGCGGCTACCTTGTGAGCTGGTGCGTTGGGCATCTGGTAGAGTTGGCACAGCCCCAGGACTATGATGAAAAATATGCCAAGTGGCGGTTTGAAGATCTGCCGATTTTGCCGCAGGACTGGCAGACGGTGGTATCCCCTGCCACAAAGAAACAGTATCAGACGGTAAAGAAGCTGATGCACCGGGACGATGTGGATGGCGTGATCAATGCCTGTGACGCAGGCCGGGAGGGCGAAGCGATTTTCCGTATGGTCTATCGGCAGGCAAAGTGTACAAAGCCAATGTTCCGACTGTGGATCAGCTCGATGGAGGACAGCGCAATCCGGGAGGGCTTTGAAAATCTCCGTCCGGGAAGCGAGTATGACCGCCTGTTCCAATCGGCAGAGTGCCGTTCTAAAGCGGACTGGCTGGTTGGAATCAATGGTACAAGACTGTTTTCCACGCAGTACGGCAGGAAATTGACGGTGGGCAGAGTGCAGACGCCAACATTGGCAATGCTGACCGAGAGAAAGGCTCAGATTGACGGTTTCCAAAAGGAAGCCTATTACAAGGTACATATTTCCGGTGACGGCTATAAGCTGACTGCCGAGGAAAACAGGAAAAAGGCAGAAGCAGAGCAGCTTGCTTCAAGGTGTGATGGCAAGTCGGCGGTGATCACGGAAGCCGACAGCGTGAGTAAGAGCAGCAATGCGCCAAAGCTCTATGACCTGACCACGCTGCAGAGAGAAGCCAACCGTTATTACGGCTATACGGCAAAACAGACGCTGGATTACACCCAAAAGCTTTACGAAGCAAAGCTCGTCACCTATCCCCGCACGGACAGTCAGTATCTGACCGAGGATATGGAGAGTACCGCCCGGAATATCATTCAGGCGCTGCCGGGGATACTGCCGTTTTCGGTAGAGCTGACATTTGCCCCGGATATCTGGAATGTGATTGACAATCAGAAGGTCACAGACCACCATGCGATTATCCCGACAGCGGCAAGCCTGGAAGCGGATATTTCTTCTTTATCCAAAGGAGAACAGTCGATTTTCTGCCTGATTGCACAGAGGTTGATTGCATCTGCCGCAGAGCCGATGAAATATCTGGAGCGAACTGTTAAGGCAGAATGTGAAGGTGTGGTTTTCACCGCAAAGGGCAAAACAATTCTTCAAAAAGGATGGACAGTGATTGAGGAAGCCTTTGCCGCTTTTGCTTCTGTGAAGAAAAAGAAGAAGGAGGGGGACGATACCGTGATCCCGCAGGAGGCGGCGAAAGGTATTGTCATTTCGTCCGTTGTGTCCGATGTGACGGAGCATTTCACAAGTCCTCCAAAGCCGTTTACGGAAGATACCCTGCTTTCTGCTATGGAGCGAGCCGGGAACGGGGAGTTTGCAAAGGAAACAGAAAAGAAGGGATTGGGTACACCTGCCACCAGAGCCGGTATCATTGAAAAGCTGGTGAATATCGGCTATGTCACCAGAAAGGGCAGGCAGCTTCTGGCAACCGATGACGCTGTGGCGCTGATTGCCCTGTTACCGGAGGTGGTCAAATCTCCAATGCTGACGGCAGAGTGGGAAAACCAGCTTCTTCTGATGGAACAGGGAGAAGTGACCGAGGACAGCTTCATGCAGAGTATCACCGAACTGGTAAAAAAGCTGATCTGCGATTATGCCCAGGTCGGTGAAGATGAAAAGTCTGTTTTTTCCGGTGCATCAAAATCGGATACCATCGGAATCTGCCCAAGGTGCGGCGGAGCTGTGGTGGAGAGAAAGCAGAGCTATTCCTGTGCAGAACGGGACTGTGATTTCGCACTTTGGAAGGAAAACAAATTCATGCAGAGTATCGGTCTTTCCTTTACCCGCAAGGTTGCCGAAGCCCTCGTTAATAAGGGCAGTTATCTGGCAAAGAGCCTTGTTTCCAAGAAAACCGGCAAAAAATACGCTGCGAGAATCAGGCTGGTGGAGAATGGAGGGAAATATCCCGGCTATGATATGGAATTTGTGAATGACCGGAAAAAGGGAATAGAACGTTAATGATGGAGGAAACGAATGGCGAGTAAATACCAGATCATCAGCAGTATGTCGGAACAGGCAGCCAAGGAGGTTGCCCGTTCTCCATATAGCTGGATGGGGTATCTGGATACAGCCTCCCGGCTGTACCGGTATCCCTTTAATGAACAGCTTCTGATACACGCCCAAAGACCAGATGCCACGGCGTGTGCATCGCTGGAGCTGTGGAACAATAAAATGGGCAGATGGGTCAATCGTGGCGCAAAGGGTATTGCCCTGATCGACGATTCCAGCGATTGGCCACGGCTCAAGTATGTGTTTGATATTTCAGACACACATCGACTTCCCAATGGCAAAGACCCGTATCTGTGGCAGCTCCGTGAGGAAGATCAGCAGAAGCTGGCAGATTACTTAAAAGAGAATTATCCCATTGACCAGAGTTTCTATGACTTATCGGATTGTCTACGGCAGGTGGCAATGGAAACGGTCATTGACAATCTCCCGGATTATCTTGATAAACTGCAGTATGCTATCGAGGGCAGTTTTCTGGAGGACTTGGATGATCTCAATCTGGAAGTGCGCTTCCGGGAGCTGATGAACAACAGCTTGCATTATATGCTGGCAAAACGCTGTGGTGTTGATACCGGTGAGTATTTTGATGTGTATGATTTTCAGTATATCACGGAGTTCAGCACCCCGATGGCACTGGCACAGATCGGCAATGCGGTTTCTGAAACAGCGATGCCCATTCTGATGGATATTGGACGCTTTATCAGAACGCTTGACATTGCAAGAATCCAAGAAAACCAGAAGAAACCGCTTGCAAATGAAGTCGAAAGCGGTTATAATGACTTTGCCACTCTAAAGCGTGAAAGTAGAAATGAAACCCAACAAGCTCATACAGAAGGAGATGTTTCAAGTGATGAAGATGGATTACACGAACAGAGCGGGATTTCTGATCCCGAATATTCAAATGGACGAGCAGCCGAAGCAGCCGATGGGCAGATTCGGGCGGATGCGGAAAGCATATCTGAAGGAGAACCACAGCGGTCTGTATCAGGGGATGCTCCTGAGTGGGAAGCTGACAGCACATCTGATGGAGATCGACCGGACAGCGGACGAGAGGATGGAGCGGCTGACCGAGAGCATGGCGAAAGCGGAGGGCGTGACCGAAGCGCTGAAAGCGGAGAACCAGATGCAGTGGCTGCAGAGGATGAGCAACATTCAGAGTCGGGCAGAGGAAATGGTTCTGAGCGAGATCGTTTACAGTTAAATACACCACCGGATAATTCCGAATTATCCGAAATCCTTGCCGAAAAAGAGATTCCACTTCCAGTTGTAGATGAAGTGATCCGAATGGGCAGTAACCAGAGCAAAAGTGTGCTCCGTGTTGCTGCCCATTTTATGTTGGATGCCGGGGATGACGCACAATTTCTGAAAAACGAGTACCGGTATGGTGCAAAGGGAATTGTGGAGAATGGCATTTCTTATTCCGTGTGGTTCGATGAAAACGGCATGAGGTTTGCAAAGGGCAAGTCAGCCGAGCTGTCCGACGATGCTGCAGTTTTGACCTGGGAACAGGTTGCACAGAGAACAAAGGAGCTGCTGTACTCCGGCAGCTATGCACCGCAGATTATTCTGAATCAGGCGATTCCCAATGAACGTCTTGAGGTGGCGCAAAAACTTTGGTATCTGCATCAGGACTGTAACGGTGAGTATTTTCTGGACGAGGAGCTGTTTCGGGGTGGTTTCCCGGATAGTACGGAGCGGATTGCCGAGCTTCTGGAGGACAGGGCTTTTGTATCGGATACCCTGCAGGGACTTGGGGATTTCGTCATGCGGTATGAAGAAGATCGCTCCATTCTGCGGTTTCATTTCCACCGCCCGGAAGAGCTGCTTCGCCGTCTTGCGGAGCTGGAAAACAGACAGGTGCATCTGCCGGTATCTACGGTGGAGTGGTTCCGTGACAATGTGGATTTTATCACAGAAGATGAAATAGACCATTATTTCATGGGCGGCGGGTCATATTCGGACGGTGTACTGTCAACCTATTCTTTCTTTATCCATGACCATACCAGTGCAGAAAAGGCACAATTTCTCAAGGAACGATATGGAATTGGCGGCAGTTCCCATGCCCTTTGCGGAGCGGACAAAAGCCATGCCGATTATAATGGGAAAGGTATTATGCTTGCCCGTGGCAATTATGGGGATAAGGATGCTCCGTCGGCTCTTTTGAAATGGCCGCAATCCGCTGACCGTGTTGAGAAGCTGATCCTGACCGGGCGGTATCTGAAGGAAAAGGATTACCTTCGTATGCCGGGATTTGAGCGTCATGCTCTTGCCCAGAGACTCAACAGTTTCTATTACAGGCAGGACAAAACGGCACTTGACCTGCCGGAAGATGTGGATATGTTCAGTGTCTGCGAAGTGTTGGAAACGAAGCTGGAAAATGCAGACTGGCTTGAAAATGTGGTAGCAGATATGTCCTCCATCATTGGGGGAGTGCATGAAACCGATGAGCGTTATGAGCAGATGCAGAGCCTGTTTGCAGATGTGGTCGCATACAAAAATGGCACCTTCTCTTTATTTACGCCGTCCAAATCGGTTCTGCTGGAAGCACAGAAATATGGTACAGATCTGATGCTTCCGCTGCAGGATGAAAATGCACCGGAGCTGGTAGCGGTATATGGTTATGCCATCGGTGATACGGTGTATGTGGATGGAACGGAATACCTGGTCGATGAGATTGAGAGTGGAACGATTGTCCTTCGGGACAAAATGCTTCCGCTCTTTACTTATGCCTATGAAAAAGCGGCATTGGATGATCTGGTGCGGGGCAATCCGCTGAATGACCATCTGGTTATCGAGTATGTGGAACAAACCATCGAGCATCAAGCCGGCATTGAGGATACGGAACAGAGCGAGGTGGTGCAGGAAGCGGAAGAAGCAGAGCAGCCGCCCTTGGAAGCAAATCAAGGGGAACAGCAGATGGAAATGTCCGATCTTGCCAAAGAGCAGGAAACGGACGAAGCGGATGCTCCCGCAGAACAGCCTGCTGTGCTGGATGCTTCAAGGGAATCCGAGTATGACCGCATCCGTGAGAAGTATAAAGTAAGTGTCCTTGTCGGCTTTGAGCATGATGGCAATTATGAGTTCTATGGGGACGATGCCCAAACGGTAGCGGATATTCTTGGACGCAAGCTCTTGGATAAACAACTTGAAAGCGGCGAGAGCGTTCCGGTAACGGGATTCCCTGCGGGGCAGTGGGCGCATTACGGAAAGCGAATCTGGTCGCACGGTCAGAACCTTGTGCTGATGGGTGAAGCAGAGGACGGCTCTCATTATCTGGTGCATGAGTATAAGGGGAAAGATTATCTCCCGATTGGTATGAAGCTGAATATTGAGGAAAGGCAGTTTCAGATTGATGCCGTGGATTACCACACCGGAAGGGTCAGCCTGCGGGATATTACCTTCCAGAATGGGGCGGGATTCCCTATTTTCCGTAGTGAAAGCACGGAGTTTGTCCGTTCCTTTGTGGAGGAACAGCAGTGGGATAACCTGGAACTGGAACCCGTGCAGGAACCGGCTGAACCGCAGACGGAAAAGGTTGCCGTATATCCGGGAGAGAAGAATCAGCTTCCGTATGATATTGTGGTTGAAAAAATCCGTGTTGGGGAACCGGGGAAAGAAGCACCGAAGCATACACCGACGAACTATCATATCACGGATATGGATTTGGGTGCTGGCGGTCCGAAAGCAAAGTTCCGCATGAACATGGATGCCATCCATCTTCTGAAAGAGCTGGAGTCTCAGGGCAGAATGGCAACACCGGAGGAACAGGCGGTGCTTGCAAAGTATGTGGGCTGGGGTGGTCTGGCAGATGCCTTTAATGAACGAAAGGAAGCATGGGCAGATGAATTTCAGGAGCTTTCTGCAGCACTTACCCCGGAGGAATACACCGCAGCCAGAGCGTCAACCTTAAATTCCCACTATACCTCCCCTACTGTAATCAAAGCTATATATGATGCCTTGGCGCAGATGGGATTTGAGAGCGGAAATATTCTGGAACCGTCCATGGGTGTCGGTAATTTCTTCGGTATGCTGCCGCAGGAAATGCAGGACAGCCGACTGTACGGTGTGGAACTGGACAGCATCACCGGTCGCATTGCCAAACAGCTTTACCAGGAAGCATCAGTTACCATTGATGGCTTTGAAAAGACAGCCTACCCCAATGATTTCTTTGATGTGGTCATCGGTAATGTGCCGTTTGGAAACTACAGCGTTGTGGATAAGAAATATGACCGCCATCATTTCCAGATACATGACTATTTCCTTGCCAAATCCATCGATCAGGTACGTCCTGGCGGCGTGGTGGCGGTGATTACTTCATCCGGCACGATGGATAAGCAGAATGCTTCAGCAAGAGAGTATCTTGCTGAGAGAGCTGACCTTTTGGGAGCAATCCGATTGCCCAATAATGCGTTCCGGAGAAATGCCGGTACGGATGTTGTGGCGGATATCCTGTTCCTGCAAAAGCGGGAATCTCCCGGAATTGCAAATGCGGAGTGGACGAAGCTGGGGAAAAGCGCAGAAGGCTTTACCATCAATCAGTATTTCGCAGAGCACCCGGAGATGGTGCTGGGTACACTGACCGAGGAAAGTACGCAGTACGGGAAAATGGAATGTACGGTGAAGCCCATTGAGGGAGCTGATCTGGCAGAACAGCTCAAGGAAGCCATTTCCCATATCCACGGAACCATTGAAGCGGTTCAGGTGCAGGATACCGATCTGGAGGATGAGGTTGTCACCATTCCTGCAGATCCGAAGGTGAAGAACTTTACCTTCACGGTAGTAGATGGTGAGGTTTATTACCGGGAAAATTCTGTGATGAGCAGAATGAATCTGCCGGCAGCAACCGCAGAGCGTGTGAAAGGCATGGTTGCCATCCGGGACTGCGCCCAGGAACTGATTGACTGTCAGACCAACGACGGAAGTGAGGAGCAGATTGCAGAGCTTCAGTTAAGGCTCAACACCTTGTACGATGCCTATACGACAAAGTATGGCTTGCTCAGCAGCAGCGCCAATAAGCGGGCATTTAATCAGGATAACAGCTATTGTCTGCTGTGTTCTCTGGAAATCCTCGATAATGAGGGTAATCTGGAAAGAAAAGCCGATATGTTCTCCAAACGTACCATCAAGAAAGCCGAAGTGGTCACAAGCGTGGATACGGTAAGTGAAGCGCTGGCGGTATCTATGGGAGAAAAGGCAAGGGTCGATATTCCCTACATGATGGAGCTGTCCGGTAAGAGTGAAGCCGAGCTGACCGAGGAACTTCGTGGCGTCATTTTTATGAATCCCCTGACCGATCAGTGGGAAACGGTGGATGAATACCTGTCCGGCAACGTGCGGAGGAAGCTGGAAACAGCAAGGGTATTTGCAAAGCGTGACCCGAAATTTGCGGTCAATGTGGCGTTCTTAGAGCAGATACAGCCCCGTGAGCTGGAAGCGTCCGATATTGAAGTGCGCCTTGGTGCTACCTGGATCAAGCAGGAGTACATCCGTGATTTCATGGCAGAGCTGTTCCAGACTCCGTCCTATCTGTTGGGCAATGTCATTGATGTCCGCTATTCTGAATCATCGGGAGAATGGAACATCAGCGGAAAAAGCCGGGACAGTTACGGAAATGTCCGTGTGCGCATGACCTACGGTACAGACCGGGTAAATGGCTATAAACTGCTGGAGGATGCGCTGAATCTGAGGGATACCCGTATTTTTGATAAGGTTGAGGAAGATGGAAAGGAGAAACGTGTCCTCAATAAGAAAGAAACCATGCTGGCACAGCAGAAACAGGATGCGATCAAAGCCGCATTCCAGGAATGGATTTTCAAAGACCCGAAACGCCGTGCCGATCTGGTGCAGGAATACAATGTGAGGTTCAACAGCTCCCGACCCCGTGAATACGATGGAAGCCATATCACATTTCAGGGCATGAATCCAGCGATTTCCCTCCGTCCGCACCAGAAAAATGCTGTTGCTCATGTGCTGTACGGCGGTAATACGCTGCTTGCACATTGTGTAGGGGCAGGAAAGACGTTTGAAATGATTGCGTCTGCCATGGAATCAAAGCGGCTTGGTCTATGCCAGAAATCGCTCTTTGTCGTACCGAACCACTTAACAGAACAGTGGGGGAGCGATTTTCTCAAGCTGTATCCCGGCGCAAATATTCTGGTTGCCACCAAAAAGGACTTTGAGCCTGCCAACAGAAAGAAATTCTGCGCCAGAATTGCGACAGGCGATTATGATGCGGTCATCATCGGACATACGCAGTTTGAGCGTATTCCGCTGTCTGTGGAACGGCAGAAAATGATGCTGCAGAATCAGATTGATGAGCTGATGTTCCAGATTGAAGAAGCAAGGGACACCGATGCGGAGCAGTACACCATCAAGCAGATGGAGAAAACCAGAAAATCACTGGAGGCAAGGCTGGAACGTCTGAATGACCAGAGCAAGAAAGATGATGTTGTCACCTTTGAGCAGTTGGGCGTGGACAGACTGTTTGTGGACGAGAGCCACGGGTTCAAAAACTTGTTCCTCTATACA
>ERZ1090860.1568-NODE-1573-length-11950-cov-6.315931_pt1 | contig 11950 bp, 10 predicted proteins | sample MGYA00478483_ERZ1090860 | MGnify/ENA primary metagenome ERZ1090860 (study PRJEB33644, sample SAMEA5815741) | chicken gut metagenome | biome: Chicken; feature: Gastrointestinal Tract; material: Caecum | place: Ireland | collected 2019-01-01 | study: A study of...
AATTTTTTATCGACACAGCAAAGGTAGAGGATATCCGCAAGGCAAATGATATGGGAGTGATCTGCGGCGTTACGACCAACCCGTCCCTGATCGCGAAAGAGGGACGTAACTTTGAGGAGGTCATCAAAGAGATCACCACGATTGTTGACGGACCGATCAGCGGAGAAGTGAAAGCTACTACCACAGACGCTGAGGGCATGATCAAAGAAGGCCGTGAGATCGCGAAGATCCACCCGAACATGGTCGTAAAAATCCCGATGACCGTAGAAGGACTGAAGGCAGTCAAAGTACTGTCCGCAGAGGGGATCAAGACCAATGTGACGCTGATCTTCACCGCAAACCAGGCGCTTCTGGCAGCGCGTGCAGGCGCAACGTATGTATCTCCGTTCCTGGGACGTCTGGACGACATCAGTGTGCGCGGCGTGGATCTGATCCGCGAGATCGCAGAGATCTTTGACGTGGCCGGCGACATCGACACCCAGATCATCGCTGCAAGCATCCGTAACCCGATCCATGTGACCGACTGTGCGCTGGCAGGCGCCGACATCGCGACGGTTCCGTATGCAGTCATCGAGCAGATGACAAAACATCCGCTGACCGACGCCGGGATCGTGAAATTCCAGGCAGACTACAAAGCTGTATTCGGCGAGTAACCGTCCGGCTGCAATGCTTTTTTCAATGGTTGAATTGTTACGCCATCCGTCCGGCAAAACGGTTGCTATGGCGGACAAAAAGAAATGGATGTCCGGGCGGCAGCCATTTATGAAAGGGAGAACACTATGAATATCTTAGAACTTCAGAAAACCGCGAACGAGATCCGCAAGGGGATCGTCAGCGGCGTACATGCGGCAAAAGCCGGCCATCCGGGCGGATCTTTGTCTGCAACTGAAATTTTTACTTATCTGTATTTTGAAGAGATGAACATCGATCCGGAGAATCCGAAGGATCCGGACCGCGACCGTTTCGTGCTGTCCAAAGGCCATACGGCTCCGGGACTGTACGCGACGCTGGCGGAGAGAGGATATTTCCCGAAAGAGGATCTTCTGACTCTTCGTCATCTCGGCTCATATCTTCAGGGACATCCGGATATGAAGCATATTCCGGGCGTGGATATGTCCAGCGGTTCTTTGGGACAGGGAATCTCCGCGGCGGCGGGAATGGCTCTGGGCGCAAAGCTGACCGGAAAATCCTTCCGTGTTTACACGCTTCTGGGAGACGGCGAGATCCAGGAAGGACAGGTCTGGGAAGCGGCGATGTTCGCAGGCGCGAAAAAGCTGGACAACCTGGTGGTTATTGTGGATAACAATGGTCTGCAGATCGACGGACCTGTGGATAAAGTCAACACACCGTATCCGATCGACAAGAAATTCGAAGCGTTTAACTTCCATGTCATCAACGTTGCAGACGGAAATGATTTCGAACAGTTAAAGGCAGCGTTTGAGGAAGCACGCACAGTAAAAGGAATGCCGGTGGCGATCATCGCGAAGACGCTGAAAGGAAAAGGCGTTTCCTTCATGGAGAATCAGGTAGGCTGGCACGGAAAAGCTCCGAATGACGAGGAGTACAAGATCGCAATGGAAGATTTGGAGAAGGTAGGTGAAGCATTATGTCAGAAGTAAAGAAGATTGCAACCAGAGAGAGCTACGGCAACGCGCTGGTGGAACTCGGAAAAGAGCATGAGAATGTAGTCGTTCTGGACGCTGACCTTGCTGAAGCTACCAAGACAGGGATCTTCCGCAAAGCGTTTCCGGAGAGACATATCGACTGTGGTATCGCAGAGGGAAATATGATGGGAATCGCGGCAGGCCTTTCCACGACAGGTCTGGTGCCGTTTGCGAGCACCTTCGCCATGTTTGCGGCGGGCCGTGCGTTTGAGCAGGTGCGTAATTCCATCGGCTATCCCCATCTGAACGTAAAAATCGGAGCGACCCATGCGGGAATCTCCGTAGGAGAGGACGGCGCCAGCCATCAGTGTAACGAGGATATCGCTCTGATGCGCACGATCCCGGGTATGGTGGTTTTGAGCCCGTCCGATGATATCGAGGCCCGTGCCTGTGTGAAAGCAGCTTACGAGCATGAAGGACCGGTTTACATGCGTTTCGGAAGACTCGCGGTACCGGTGATCAACGACCGTCCGGATTACAAATTTGAACTGGGCAAAGGTGTTGTCCTCCGGGAAGGCAAGGATGTGACCATCGTCACCACCGGTCTTTGCGTGGGCTACACGCTGGAAGCTGCCGAAATGCTGGCGGCGGATGGAATCGACGCAAAGGTGATCAATATCCATACGATCAAACCGCTGGACGAGGAGCTGATCGTTGCGGCGGCGAAGGAGACGGGAAAAGTTGTGACCGTAGAGGAACACTCCGTGATCGGCGGTCTTGGAAGCGCAGTCTGCGATGTGCTGTGCGAGAAGGCTCCGACGCCGGTGAAAAAGATCGGTATGCAGGATGCGTTCGGCGAGTCCGGACCGGCTGTGGCGCTTCTTCACAAATACGGTCTTGACGGAGAAGGTATTTACCGTCAGGTAAAAGATTATATGAAATAAAAAGCGTACGAAGACCGCTCGGGCAGGCGGTATGTGTGCTGCGGACAGACCGCGAACATATACCGCCGGTACCGGGCGTTTTTTTATGTTCGGAGAGCCGAAGGAGCTGGCAGACACAGGACTGCGTCTCAGGTGTTTTTTGGGATTCCGCACACTGCGTGATTTGACACAGCGTCCAGCCAGTAGTGGAGATTTTCCGGTTCCTTTACACGGATCATGCCGGCGAGTTGCGGAAACTCCGGACAGATTTCCGGGAAGAGATCCGGCGTATCGTCCAGATAATCCGGATGATAGGCGGCAGTTTTTTCGTTGTTCCAGATCGCGCCGTACAGGATCTCCGTCTCCACGAGATCCTGGAACATATGGCTTCCGTAGCTCAATTCCGGCCGGTAGCCCGCCTGCCGGTCAGAGACTTCGCAGATGATGCGGAAACCGGAAATGTCACCGAAGGTGACCGGGACGCCGAGCTCCGGCGAGGACGTTCCGATCCGCCCGGGGGTCAGGAACAGAATGTTTTTCTGCTTTCCTTTGTAAAACTGGTTGACGGCTCCGACGGCGCGTGCCACATCATGTTTCTTCGCATAGGGATATTCGTAGTATTTTACCGGATCGATCTGGATCACCACATCCACCGGACAGCATCCGGAAGGGCCCATGGAGGAGTCGCGGATCTCGAAAAATACGGATTCCAGCTGCAGCTGTTCGATATGCAGCTGTTTCTGGCTGCCGCCGGTGTACAGGGGGCGGCATTGGAGCAGGTTGATGACGAAATCTCCGTCCGCGTCCATGTTGACAGTGTACTCGATATCCACCGGGTTCTCGTAGACGCGTTCCAGCGTCTTCATCATTTTTTGCATCAGTGAGGTAAAGGATTTCTGCTCCAGGAGCTTCTGGCAGCTGACGTACAGAACGTCCCGGTAACGCCCGGTCTGGCGCAGGCGGTTCTCCGCGTCATAGTCGTGCTCCAGTACCATGGACTGGTACCAGGCGGGCAGCAGAGGCAGCAGCCGTGCGAGCGGCACTTCGCACAGGCGGTTTGCCTCGCAGTCGAGTACGTCGATGTATCGCTGGGAAAATTTGTGCCGCTGCTCGTCGGTGGTCAGAACAGTCGCGGCCGGGCGGTCCAGGTTGGCAAGGCGGGGGTAATCTTCGCCGGTCCGGTCCACGGCTTTTGTGCCGAGCCCCATGACGATCCGCAGCATCCCTGCGTCCGGATCCATGTCGGCATACCATTTATATGTACTGTGGCTGTAGCCGACGCCGGCCGCTCCGGGCATGAAATACTGCCCATAGTAGGAGCCGGAAACCCGCTGGACCAGGACGGCCATCTGTTCGTCGCGTTTTTCCAGGTGACGCATCAGGCGGTATTCCAGCGCCGAATAGTCCATGGTGCTGGCGTATACTCTCCGGACCGCCTGTTCAAACTGTTCCAGACGTTCCTCCAGACTTCCCTGATTGACACAGAAAACAGATTCATACTTTCCGGCGAAGGCGTTTCCGAACCCGTCCTCCAGAAAGCTGGAAGACCGCACGATAAACGGGCTTTGGCCGAAGTATTCCACGATGTTGATAAAACGTTCCCGGATAGAAGCAGGAAAGGTTCCTTCCAGCAAATGTTTCTGCAGTTCCGGCGCCGCAGAGAAATATCCGTCCTCTGTCCGCTGTCGGATGCGCAGCTGCCAGCAGCCGTTGGACACGATGTAAGTGTAAAAGACGTCGGAGCCGATGTAGAAGGAATCGTGGGGTTCATTGTACTGAGCATATTCCGGCACATCCGTCTCGATGATCTTCCGGGCCAGAAGCATACCGCAGGCTTTTCCGCCGATCGCGCCGCTGCCGATCATCCGGTCGCGGAGCAGAAAATAATCTTCCGGACGAAAGTATTTTTTTACCAGTGTTTTCAGGCGTTCATCCCGGGTCATCATGCTGGCGATGATCTGATCTTCGGTTTCACCGCTGAAGTGACCGCCGGCGTATTCATGTCGGGCGGCCTGGAAAAAACGGTCGTAGCTGTCGAAGGTCTGATCCTGGGCCTGGCTGGAAGACTTCTGAAGCGTTTGGTAAAAGCGGCTCATTCCTACGCCGTCTTCCACAGTGGAAAAGGTATTTTCCGCTTTCCGGTAACAGTGAGGGAGAAACATCTTGGGAGAATACCGGTTCCACACCTTCAGAGGGTGCAGATAGATATATTTTTCGCCGGAGTAGACGTCCAGCAGAAGCTGTGTCGTATCCCGGATGCGCGCGACGGCGTCATAGGAATGGCGGCCCCGCAGCAGTGGAAAGTATGCGACTGTGTCCAGGTCGAACAGATACGGGCAGGTCACGCGGAAAAAGTTGCCCATCATCAGGTCTGTGTACCAGACAGACTGCAGTTCCGAGAGACAGTCGAAAATATAAAATGCGTCCCGGCCCTCCTGTGTGATCTTTTCGTGGATGGCTACTGTGAAAGCCTCAAAGCCGGTGTCGGGATTGAAATTGCATACCTGAATGCCGGAGGTGTCTTCGAGAACCGGCGCGTGCTGGGCGAACCGGATGTAGACGACGTTTCTTCCGTCGCGGACTGCCTGGCGGGCAAAGGGCTCGGCGAAGATCCGGAACTCGTCGATGGAAGAGACCTGCCAGACCACATTGTCTCCAAGACGGATATAGTCCAGAATCTCGTCCAGCTGAGGGTGCCCGCTGGGGATTTTATCAAAAGCTGCCATGGAAATCCTCCTCTCTTATTTTTATTTAGTACAGCTGAGATGCAGCGTAAAAAAGCGCAGAACAGAAAGGATAGAACCTCTCTGTTCCGCGCTTATCTACAGTATATCACAGGATGGCCGCTGTCTGCAATTACAGAAGTTCCTGTTCCGAGACGGCTGCCGCGCCTGCCACTGCCGGGACGGCTGCCAGCGCCGCAGCCTCCAGTGTCTGAAATCCGATCAGGATTCCCTGAGTGATCGCTTCCGCCATGTGAAAGACCGTCGAGAGCCGTGTAGTCTGCAGGAGAAGCTGCTCGAAACTTCCCGACACATTTACGATCCCGGTGATGAAAACATCCCCAACTTCCGGGAGATTTTTTCCCGCGCCTGCGCCAGGACGGATCGGGCCGCACCCCACAGTGATATAGCCCTGATGGCGGCGGGAACCGAGAGAGGCATCGATAGCGACGATCAGTCCGTTCGGGTGTCTGTGCCGGATCATCCGGAGCCTGTCCGTCAGATTCAGCGCATGGACCGGATCGTCCAGTGTGCCGTAAACATAAAAACCAAGCGCCCGGTAAGCCGACAGCCGGTGGCCGATCAGCGGCCCCAGGCTGTCCCCGGTAATGCGGTCGCTTCCGATACAGAGGAATACCACTTCCCGGAATTCCCGTCCTGCCTGAAGAATACAGTATTTTAAAACCTGCGCCAATTCTTCGCTGGCGGTCTGGCTTCTCTCGTTGATATAAAAAATCTCCGGGGTTCTTTTCCCAAACATCCTTGCTGCCATCCTTTCCCGCAGTCTCTGCCGTCCGCAGGAGGCTGCGCCAATACTGATATCCTTCCCAAAACAGATGTCTGATATTCACAGCCATGTCCAAAGAAATTTCAGGACCGTTCAAGCGGCTGAACCGTTATGTGTCAGGCCATGGAAAAGTATTTCCGGACATCTGATATACGATATTCCCGGCGGGGAAAAAACATGACAGGAAAAAAATGTCGGAAAGATTTTGGGATCATGCCCATAAAATGATAAATTCTGCATTCCATTTGTGCTATTGTATTGGACGTAACAGTTCAGTCACGTCTGCATATATGCTGTGCGGACTGTATGAAAACATAAGGTCTGCGGGCATCCGGCTCATCGCGGAATGGTCTTAATGGAGGATGCCGCAACAGTTCAGAGGGCTGAACTGTTGCGATCGGACAAAAGGGGTGAATCATATGATTGAAATTGTTTACAAGGAGGAGAAGCAGGAAGCGCGGGGAAACGAGGGATATTTCCGGCTGCCGAAAAATATCCGGCAGATCGGCGACTGCAAGGGAAAACAAAAGATCTATCTGGAAGATTATGTATATACGTATCTGAAAAAGCTCTCGGCGGATTCATCGTCCGGGAAGGCGGCGATTCTGCTGGGACAGTACAACTGGGCGGACGGGATCGCTTATTTTTTTCTGCGGGGAGCTTTGGAGATCACCTGTATGGAGGTAAGCCCGGACAACCTGAAATTGGACGAAAAGGTCTGGAAGGAAGTCGGCGACACAATGAACCGGTATTTTAAGGATCAGAGTATCCTGGGCTGGTTTCTGAGCCTTCCGGGAGATCTGGAGGAAAACGATGAGAGGATCCTGAAAACTCATTTGAATCATTTCGGGGGAAACGACAAGGTACTGTTTCGGATGGAATCCAGTGAAAAAGAGGAAGCCTTTTATATTTATGACAATGGAGCACTGAAAAAACTCGGCGGTTTTTATATCTATTATGAAAAAAATGAAGCCATGCAGAACTATATGGTGGATCATAATCAGAATGCGCGGGTGGAAAATGTGGAGCAGGTAGCGGATCAGGCAGTATCTGATTTTCGAAAGATTGTCGGGCAGAAGCAGGAACAGCAGAAAAAGAAATCCGGCAGCAAAGGACTTGCATACAGTGTTACAGTGTGCGCTGCAGCGGTCGTGCTTGCGCTTGGACTGAATTACGTGACGAGAAACCCCGGAGCAGAGGAAAACCAGGGCACGCCGGTAAATTCCTCAGCCGTGGCGGCCAATGCCCAGACTGCCGGAGGAAATTCCGGCAGCACTGCGACCGAAGAACAGACTGATACACGGGGAGAGACTGGCTCCGCGGGAACCTCATCGGAAGATGGACAAGCGGAAGGCGAAAACTCTGCATCTTCCGGGACCGAAGCGGACAGCGGGACTGCTGATCATACGCCAGATAGCGGAGAAACCGCCGGGAGCGCGTCCGGCAGCAGTGAAACTGCCGAGGATGGAAACGGCGCATCCGGAACAGAGGCGGGTGAAAGCGGAACGTCCGGGACGGATGTAGGCGAAAATGCGGGGACTGCGGCTGGAAGCAGCGAAACTGCAGCAGAGGAAGGTGGAACATCCGGGACCGGAACAGACACAGCAGAAACCGCAGGAGCCATAGCAGATGGAAGTGAAACATCCGGCTCCGAATCGGATATGGCAGAGACAGCCGGAACCACCGCAAGCACAGCGGCTTCTGCGGATGTGCTGACGGAATACACAGTACAGAAGGGCGATTCTCTTTCCAAGATCAGTGAAAAATATTACGGCACAATGAACAGAGTCAAGGACATCTGCGCGATGAATGGGATCACTTCGGAGGACGTCATCTATGCCGGACAGAAAATTTTACTCCCGAAATAAAGGAAAGTATGCTATAATCGGTTTACGGTTGGAACCGGATCAGACACAGAAGAATGCTGCCCGTCGGACAGCGCTGTGTTACAGATACAGAGAGAAGAAAGAACAGCCGCGGAGTGAAGATCGGATTTCTATCTGTTCCGCGGCTGTCAGTAAAGACAAAATGCAGGGACAGATATATGGAAGAAAAAGATAATAAAATACGGAGTATTATTGATTATAAAGAAAAACTCAGATGGCTGCGGAATCGGAGAGTGCTAACAGTAGCGGCGATCGTGATCCTGGTACTCGCCGCCGCGTTTGGGATCCGGGGATTTCTGTTGTACAGGACGTTTGGTTCCTATGAAGTGACATCCTCCGATCTGGAGAAGGACACGCTGTCCTCCGGCTATGTGAAACTGGAAAATTATATTTTTCGATATGGGATCAGCGGTGCGAGCCTTATGGATGGAGAGGGAAAAGAACTGTGGTCGGTTGCTTTCTCTATGGAAAAGCCTGAGGTTGAGGTGTGTGGTGGGGCTGTCGCTGTCTATGAACAGGGCGGTACATCCATCAGGACGTTTAATGTCGATGGGCAACAGGGTGAGATGACGACTCCTTACCCGATCAGAAAGGCTAAAGCGGCTGAACAGGGGGTTGCAGCGGCGATCCTGGAAGACGGTGATAATACGTGGCTGAAATATTACAGCACAGATGGAACGGAGATTGCATCCTTCCGGACACAGATCGACAGTCCGGGGTATCCTATGGATCTGAGTCTCTCGCCTGACGGGATGACGATGGCGGTCTCTTATGTATATCCGGAAAACGGACAGATCAGATCACAGATTGCGTTTTACAATTTCGGAAGCGCGGGAAAGAATCAGAAAGACAATCTTGTAAAGGCTGTCAGCTATGACAATCTGATCATTCCGCAGCTGGATTATGTGAACGACAAGGTCTGCGTCGCCTATACGGAAGATGGATTTCTGGTTTTCGAGGGAACTGCGTCCCCGGAGGAAACAGTACGGGTTCAGGAAAGCCAGGCGATCCTCAGCGTCTGTAAGAACAGCTCTTATGTCGCAATGGTGGTCAGGAGCGGCGACGACGTCTCTCCATATACCCTGAAGCTGTACAGCATCAGCGGAAGAGAAATCTTTCAGGAAAATTTCTCCTTTTCCTATGAAGATATGGGGATAGATAATAACCGGATTCTGCTATGGAACCGGGGAGAATTTGCTGTCTATAATTTCAGCGGCATTCAGAAATTCCAGGGAACGATGGAAGAGGGACAGATTCAGAACATACTCGGACTTGGAAGAGAGAAATATCTGGGAATCCTGGATCAGGGTCTGGTCTATATGAAACTCAGATAGAAACACAGATGGTGGTAAGGAGGAAGAAATGAACTGGCTGCTTATTGTTATACTGATGGTGTTGCTTTTATCGGCAGTGATTGGATTTCACCGGGGACTTGTGCGGACGGCGCTTTCCATGGTTTTTCTGATCCTGGTTATGATTCTCTCCGGATGGATCAGCCCCTATATCAGCGACGCACTGGAAAAATATACGCCGATTGAGGAGACGATACAGAGCGCCTGCACGGATATGCTGGAAGAAACGTTCAACAACCAGGTTCAGGCGGAAACCGGCGACAGTGTCCAGGTACAGGAGAATGTTCTGTCGGCTCTGGGACTCCCCTCCGATCTGCTGGACGGAATGGCGCTGGATGAAAATATTCAGAATGTACAGCAGCAACAGACGGAACTTCTGGCGGAATCCGTGGCGGATGACCTGACGGGGCTTGCGATGGATGGGATTGTATTTGTGGTATCTTTTCTGCTGGCCTGGATCATAGTCAGAATCCTGATGCGTGTTCTGGATGCGTTTGCCGAACTGCCGGTGATCGGCTTTTTCAACCGGATCGGCGGAGGTCTGGTGGGAATTCTGCGGGGGCTTCTGTGGGTATGGATTTTCTTCATCGTACTGACGATATTCGTAGGAACCGGATGGGGAAGGATCTGTATGCAGGCGGTCCGGGAGGACGCGTTCCTTCAGTTTCTTTACGATAATAATCTGATTTTGAAGCTTGTGCTGTACTTCTTTCTTTGAGTACGGCGGAAGCGGATTTTAGTAGATTTCGAAAAACTCTCACACATAAAAATGTGCATGGGAGTTTTTTTTGCGGCAAGCAGCTGCAGTGTTCGCACAAGCAGATCTTCGCTTCGTTTTTACAACAGTTCGGCCAGCAGAGCTGCTACCCGTTTTTTGTTACAGTTCAGCCAGCAGAGCTGCTACCCGTTTTTTGTTACAGTTCAGCCAGCTGAACTGCAACCGTTTTTTCCATTTTTTTACAAAATATGTTTCCGAATTTTTAGAGCTATGATATAATTAATTCTAGTCTGATTCGCAGTTCTGCGAAGACATACAAAGGAGGAAACATGAACTGGCTGTTTATTATTGTACTGGTTGCCATTGTACTGTCTGCGGCTGTCGGATATTACCGGGGAGCTGTCAGGACAGTTTTTTCTATGGGACTGCTGATCCTGGTGATGGTACTTGCCGGGCTTAGTCCGTTTATTGGAAATTTTCTGCGGGAACATACAAGTCTTGCGGAGACCGTTCGTGCGGCGTGTTCCCAACTGGTCAACGGATCGTTGATCACTGCACAGGGCGAGACGGCGCTTACCCTGCCGGAAGGTCTCGTAAACATCATTGCGAATACCCAGGCAGGTCAGAAGGGGCTTGGCGGTGTTTATATGGCGGAATATCTGGCTGATCTTGCGGTGGATGTTATAGCGTTTTTTACAGCATTTCTTCTTGTCTGGATTGCTGTGAAAATTCTGATGCGTATCGCGGACGGATTTACCGGAATTCCGGTTGTCAGCGTGGCGAACCGTCTCTGCGGAGCGGCGCTTGGGATCGTGAGAGCATTATTCTGGGTGTGGATTTTTCTTCTTCTGCTTGTGATCTTTGGGGAGACTTCCTGGGGGAGTATCTGCATGAGAGCAGTGCAGTCGAATCTCTTCCTGAAGTTTTTATATGACAATAATCTGATTCTGAACCTGGTATTCTTATTGCTCCGGTAGGAGCCAAAGATTTTTTGTAAATAATCGGGCAGCTGCTGTGATTCATGATGGTGGACCGCGGCAGCTGCGATTTTTTTTGTCATCCCAGGACATCCAGGACTTCCTGCTCTGCCATCTGACAGATCTCTGCTATCTCGGCCGCCGTTTTTTCCTGTGCATTTAATTGAAATACACACTTCGCCTTTTTCAGGCCGTTCTGGTAACCAGACCGTTCCCCTTTCTCGAACCCGGACTGTTCTCCTTTTTTAAAACCGGCGTTCTCCGCGCTCTGCATCTGGGACTGGTAATCCCGCAGCGCTTTTTCCCGCGCTTCATATTCCATCTGCTTCTTCTCATCCGCACTCATCTGCACCAATGTGTCGTATGTTTCTGCTTCTCGGATATATTCGTCTTTCCCTGCCATATACTCGAACGCCTTTCGGTTTTTGCCATGCAGGAACCGCATCCAGCGCAGGATCTCTTTTTCGGACTGCGCTTCCGGCGGCAGCTTCTTCAATTAGAGGAACTGTAACTCCAGAAGATCCGAATAGCGCTCCTTTTTGCGGTCATCATAGAGATGAACCGTATGATAATACAGGTCATCGTCAAACCAGGAAAAATCCAGGATGCTGACATGGATGCATTTCCGAAACTGTCATAGGAATCTCCCTTCTTTAACTGTCCGGAAAACATAACAGTGCAGCCAGCTGAACTGTTATGTCATCCAGCCCATCGCGAAGCGATTCTCAATGGCTGGATGCCGGTTACAGTTCAGATGACTGAACTGTAACCATCAAAGATCAGATTTTTTTAAAAAAGTCCTTGACAGAAAATAGATGGTGTGATAGGATATAAAAGTTCGCTGAGGACAGCAAAGATTCAAAGCGAATGAAACTTTTTTTGACAAAAAGTAAAAAATATTTCAAAAAAGTTCTTGACAGAAACGACTCGCTGTGATAAACTAACGGAGTTGCTGCTGAGGCAGGAACGGCTCCTGAAAA
>ERZ1090860.1575-NODE-1580-length-11918-cov-11.806204_pt1 | contig 11918 bp, 10 predicted proteins | sample MGYA00478483_ERZ1090860 | MGnify/ENA primary metagenome ERZ1090860 (study PRJEB33644, sample SAMEA5815741) | chicken gut metagenome | biome: Chicken; feature: Gastrointestinal Tract; material: Caecum | place: Ireland | collected 2019-01-01 | study: A study of...
CGGGATTCCATGTTATTTCAGCGGCGGAGCCGCTCCCGGTTCCGGCGTGACCGTCGTCTATACCGGAGATTTTAACGGGCAGAGCCTTGAGGGGATCACCCTTTTAGGCGTTACAGGCGACATTCCGGAAAAGCTGAGCGAACGGGAGATAGGTTTTTCCGTCACAGGCGAGATCACTGCCTCGACGGCCAACACCGTCACCCTTCTCACAAATGACGGAGTGCGCGTTACATGCCGCACTGACGGGGCTGACAATACCTCCACCGGAGGACTGCTTACAGGAAGCTCTGTAAAGATCACGTTTGATCCTGCCGCTTCCAGAGAATCCAATATTTATACCTGTCTGAAAATCGAAGACGCCTGAAACAGCGGAGGGATACAGGAATCTTTTCTTACCTGTACCCCTCCTTCTTTTTGCCTTAATTCCGGCGGAATCTTTTTTTTATTTCTTCTTCTCCCTGCTTCATCCACTGTTTTACCTCAGGGGAATCTCCCAGTATATGGAGAAAAGCTTCATACTCGTCTCTGATCCCGGTTCCATGCATTACCCGGAAGGCTCCGGCGTCGCTTCCCAGAGCTGTTTTTGCTCCTTTAAAAAAAGCAGTTTTCAAATTCTCTTCCGCGCTTTCCATGATCGGTATCAGCACTTCATCCTCATACCTTCCGCAGCCCAGAAGGTTTCTTACCGTTACCAGCGTCGGCACCCAGACGGTATGGCTTTCCGCCAGCATGGAGATTGTTTCTCCATCCATATAGTTTCCGTGTTCCAGGCTGTCCACCCCTGCTTCTATGGCGGCCCTTGCTCCATAAATCCCGTTTGTATGGCTCATTACGGCAAAGCCTTCCTCATGGGCGATATGCACCATTTCCTTAACCTCTTTCCCGTCCAGAGGCGTCCCTGTTACCTTTCCGTGGTTTTTAAAATCAAGAAGCCCTGTGGTCATGATCTTGATAAAATCCGCGCCCTGACTTTTGGCCTCCAGCACACGGCTATGAAATTCTCTGAGATCAGCAAAACTTTTCCCCACAATTCCACCGTAATGGCCTTCTTTATGTATGGCAAAAACAGGAGTACGGTAATCGATCCCGTATTCCGGCGCCAGCTTCTTTGCCAGGACAGACACTCCCAGGGCGTCTCCCCCGTCTCTTACAAAGGAGACGCCTGCCTGCCTGTAAAGCTTCAGACATCTCCGCACAAGCTCTTCGTCAGCTCCCTGCTCATGCCGTTTTACCGCAGCCTGATAATTGATCCCGTCCATGATCACATGGGCATGACATTCCCCGAACATCTCTCGTCACCTCATATATTTTTGTCGTCCCTGTCTGCCGGAAGACTTCTTCTTCCCGGAAAAGCCTCTCCCTTACTGACGGAAAAATCTTCTGATCTCTTCTTCCTCCGCTTTTACCGAGCCCTGGGCAAAAAACGGCCTGCCGCCGCCCCGTCCGTCCAGCGCCTGGTTCATTTCTTTTACAAACTGGCGGAGATCTCCGTCTTTTTCGCCAATGGCATATTTATACGTTCCGTCCGGGCTTTTAGAAAAGACCGCGCAGCATCCGGCGCATTTTTGCATCACCGCGTCGGCCATCCTCCGCACGCCGTCCGCGTCAAGGCCTTCGTGGAACAGAAGCACGCTTCCCGCTCCCTCCCATCTGTCTGCCTCCGTCCGGCACAGCTCCTGCTCCAGATGGAGAAGCTGGCCTTTCAGACGGTAATTTTCTTCCCAGAGCCTTTCTACCGCCTGAGCTGTCTCTTCTGTTTTAGCGGAGAGCTTAACGGAAATCCGGCTGTTCTGTTCATTGATCCTGTTCAGATAATCCAGCACTCTTTTTCCGCTGATCATCGTCACACGGACGCCCTCCCGGAAATTTTCCACTCCCAGGATTTTTACCATGCCGATTTCTCCGGTATGGGACACATGAGTTCCGCAGCAGGCGCAGAGATCCGTGCCGGGAAATTCCACCAGACGTATTTTACCCTCCAGTTCCTTCTTGCTTCTGTATGGAAGACTTTTCAGCTCCTCCTCATCAGGATAAAAAATCTTCACCGGGGCGTTTTCCCATATCTTTCTGTTTGTTTTTTCTTCTATCTCCATGAGCTGTTCTCTTGTCAGAACACCGCTGAAATCAATGGTGATCACGTCGCTTCCCATATGGAATCCCACGTTATGGCAGCCGTAGATACTGTTCACCAGCCCGCTTACCATATGCTCGCCGGAATGCTGCTGCATCAGATCAAACCGCCTCTCCCAGTCAATCTGTCCTTCCACTGCCGTTCCCTGTTTCAGAGGCTTCTCTGTATAGTGGATCAGCTCCCCGCCTTCTTCCTGCACGTCTGTAACCGCTATGCCGTTCAGCGTTCCCAGGTCGCAGGGCTGTCCTCCTCCCTCCGGGTAAAAGGCGCTTTGATCCAGGAGGATCTGGTATCCTTTCTCCGCCTTCCTGCATTCTCTGACTTCTCCGTGGAATTCTCTTGTGTATACGTCTTCATAATATAGTCTTCTCGTCTCTGTCACTTTCAGCCGCCTTCTTTCTCCTGTAATCGATCGCAACCGCAGGTTCCGGCAGATCCTGTTATCCGGTCCGCCAAAGCTCTGCTTATTTTTCAGTATAGCACAGCTTTTCCGCCATGAACAGATTTCATGAAATTTTCACCCTGAAACGCGGACCGCCTGATCCTTCAGGACGTTACAGGTCACACTCCAGGACAGACAAATGCGGCTCCCAAAAGAGCCGCATTTGTCTACCGAATATTTTAACGTTAATGTACATTAACGCTATTCAAAAGAAAGGTTGTATTTCTCAATACTTACAGTCGCTTTTCCCTCTGCCGCAAAGGTAATGCCGTCCGCTTCCTGGGGTGTAAAGTATGTAACCGTCGCTGTCTGGCTTCCGTCGTTAATGAAAATTTCCATACTGAACCGGTCCAGAAGACACCGGAGCGTCACTTCCCCGTTAAGAGGCGATACCTGGAATTCTCTTCTGTGTACGATATCATACATATAACCGCTGTGGCTTCTGTCAATACAGAGCGCTTCTTTTTTCGGATCATAGGACACAGAAGTATAATATCCCTCCCCGCAGGCCACTTTCATCAGGAACTCTTCAAATTTTCCGTCAGCCTGAATACGCACCGTCATATCCAGCACCCTTCCCCGGATCCCCTCCAGTGAAGTCTCCCCGGATATTTCCACCCGGTCGTAGCTGACCGGATCCCTGCGGTATGTTTCCAGCTCCCGGACTGGTTTCTGGATCAGTTTTCCCTCCCGGAAATTCAGTTCTCTCGGAACTGTAAGCTGCCCGAAATATTTCACACCCCGGGGAACAAACCTGGAATTACTCCATGCCTGCATCCAGGCTACCATAACCCTTCTTCCGTCCGGCGTTTCCATTGTCTGGGGAGCGTAAAAATCGATCCCGCTGTCAACAGGCTGCACTGCTTCTCTCCGGAAGCTGTGCGTCTCCTTGTCATAGGTTCCCGAAATACATAAGGTACAGTGTCCCACATGATATTTCAGTCCCTGGGGCATCATTTCCATGGGGTTGACCATCAGTAGATACTTTCCGTCCAGTTCAAAGAAATCGGGACACTCCCACATTCCTCCCAGTTCCCTGGTACTGGAATCCAGGACGCTGGCAAAATGCCAGTCAAATCCGTCCTCGCTTTCAAAAAGAAGGATCGCGCTGTTTCCGTCCTCTGTGGCGTTGGCTGCCACCGCGTAGAATTTTCCATTCTCGCCGCGCCAGATCTTCGGATCGCGAAAATCCACAGGGCTTCCGCCCTCGGGAAGATCCTTAGCCGTCAGCACAGGATTTCCCTCATATTTTTCATAATCGGTCCCGTCGCCGGTGGCAATGCACTGTGTCTGATAATGCTGTTCTTTACCGTTTTTGTCCGTCACTTTTCCAACGCCTGTATACATGATGAAATGGCGTCCGTCGTCCGTTTCCAGGGCGCTGCCGGAAAAACAGCCCGCATTGTCATAATCCTTATCCGGCGCCATAATCGCCGGACGGTATTCCCATGTAATCAGATCCCTGCTCACCGAATGTCCCCAGTGCATGGGGCCCCATTCGTTGGCATAAGGATAGTATTGATAAAACAGATGATATTCACCTTTGTAGAAGGAAAATCCATTGGGATCATTGATCCACCCGCGGCTTCCTGTCACATGGTAACAGGGCCGCTCCTCAGGACGTACCTCCTGTCTCTTTTCTCTTTCATAGTCTCTTGCCTGCTGTAAAAGTTTACTGATCATATGGTGATCCTGCCTTTCCATTACTCATTATTGCTTTTTCCGCCAGTCAGCATTCCCACAGTCACAACAAGCAGCCGGAAAAGATCTTTTGCAGCAGAAGTATCACATCAGCCTTTAATACCGGAGGAAGCAATACCTTCCACATAGTATTTCTGCATGAAGATGAACATAATGATCATCGGTATCGCAGAAACAACCAGGGCTGCCATGATCGCGCTGTAATGAACCGGCTGGGTGCCGAAGAAGGACTGCACTGCAAGCTGGATCGTACGTTTGTCTTCGCCTGTCATAACCAGGAACGGCCACATAAAGTCGTTCCAGTGGGCTACAAAGTCAAGGATAAATACCGTAGCGTATACGGTCTTGGAGATCGGAACCACGATCTTGAAAAAGGTTCCGGCCGGACTGCATCCGTCGATTGCCGCCGCCTCGATGAGATCGTCCGGAATATCATAGAAGAACTGCCGGAACATGTAGATCGAGAAGCACTTCGCGATGAAAGGCACTACCAGAGCTGCCAGAGTGTTGACCCAGCCAAGCTGAGACATTTCAATATACAGCGGCAGCATGATCGCTTCCATAGGAAGAACCATCAGCGCAACGACCAGATTCAGGATCGCTCCCTTGCCTCTGAACTCGAATTTCGCCAGCGCGTAACCGCACATGGAGTTTACAAGAAGGTCAAAAACCAGGATCAGGGCAATATAAAGGAGTGTGTTCTTAAATACCTGGGGCAGGTTCAGTCTGGAGAACACTTCCGCATAGTTGTTCAGAGACGCCTGCACCGGCAGGAAGGTTGTAAGGGAATCCATATTGGCAAAAATCTCTGCTTCCGGCTTTAAAGAAGCGGAAATCATCCAGATCAGAGGGGAAACAAAGATGATGCCGATGATGATATTCCCGAAATAAAACATAAATTTGCCGAATTTGGCTGAAAACTGCATTGATTTCGTCATGATCTCTCCCCCTCCCTTAATCCGTAGACGTCGTGACTTTCTTCATTGCCATTGACATACATACAACTATGACAAAGAATACTGCCGCGATCGAGCAGGCATAACCAAAGTTACCTCTCTGGAAGCCCTCTGAGTAAATGTAGTATACCAGAGTCTTGGTAGAGTTTTTCGGTCCGCCCTGTGTCATGATGTAAGGCTGGGTGAAGAGCTTCATTGCCTGAATCATAGTGATCATGATAACATATTTGATGGTTCCCTTCAAACCGGGAAGGGTAATATAAAGGAACTGTTTGAATTTTGTAGCTCCGTCCACAGACGCGGCCTCGTACTGATCCCGGGGTATTCCCTGCAGACCGGCCAGGAAAATCATCATCTGATATCCGGCGCCCTGCCATGCGGACATGAAAATGATCGAGTTCATGGCCGTATGCTCGTCGTTCAAAAAGCTGATGGGATCAAGTCCCAGAGACGTCAGCAGCGAGTTAAAAAGACCCGTATTGGGATTCGCGTTATAAAGCACGGACCACAGAACGGAGATAACTACCATGGAAGTAAGCTGCGGGCTGAAATACATGGTTCTGAAAATCGCCACGCCGCGGAACTTCTTTGACACAAGAAGGGCAAGTCCCAGAGCCAGAGCACACTGGACAGGAACGACGATGACTGTAAAATACACTGTATTTTTCAGCGCCTGCCAGAAGTTTTTGTCCTGGAAAAGTTCTATATAATTCTCAATACCGATAAATTTCATGGCGTCCGGGCGCATGATCTGATATTTGAATCCGGAAAAGTAAACCGTATAGATCATCGGCACTACCAGAAACGCGATCAGAAGGATCACCGCCGGGGCAACAAAGAAATACGCGGCAATTCTTTCGTCACGTTTTCTGCCAGTAAGTTTCTTTGCTTTCGTCTTAGCCATAACCTTTCCCCCTTTCAAACAAAGAGGCCGCACCGCCATGCGATGCGGCCAGATTTTATGACCTTTTTTTATTCAGCGTAGTAGGTCTCGTAATCATCTGTAAAGGTGTCGGAAACTGTGTCAAGTTCGGACTGGATATAATCGTTATCCACCTCTCCTGTGCTGGCTGCGTCAGAGAAGATATTTGTCATTGCTTCTGCGTATGCAGAGGAGAATACTGCGTAGGAAGGTGTTCTCGGACGGGGAACTGCTGTGTTCTCAAGCTGCTCCTTGATCAGAGCCAGGCTGCCTTCCTGATAATCTGCCATAACTTCTTCGTCATAAGCGGATACACGTGTCGCCGGTTTTGCGATTGCTGCTGCGTATGTAGCAACGTTTTCTGTGTTCATCAGCCACTGCAGGAACTGTCCCGCTGCGTCTACGTTCTCACAGTCTTTGCTGATTGCTGCCGCCCAGTCGCCGCAGGGAGAAACTGCTTCTTTAGTATCATCGTTTACAGGATAATATGTTACGCCCCAGTCGAAATCAGCGTTTGCTGTCAGTGTGGCGATCTCCCAGGAACCGCCCAGCATGGTAGCGCAGGCGCCGTTCAGGAACTCGTCTGTGATCGGTTCTACGTTTGCCCATCCTTTTGCGATCATGTCGGCCAGGTATGCTGTTGTTTCTACAGCTTCTTCGCTGTTTACATAGCCGTCTGCCGTTGTTCCATCTTCGCTGATATAATCTTTACCTGCGGAAAGATACATTGGCTCCAGCGCGTAGGGAAGACCTTCGCCGTGGTCCATGATGATATGAGCGCCTACATAATCGTCTGTTGTACATTTCTCTGCAATCTCAGCAAATTCGGACCAGGTGATCGGATTATCTACAGTACGGGAATCCAGATCGTCCACATCTACGCCGCATTCCTTCAGGTAGTCTTTATTATAGTAGAAGGCTACGGAAGACTCTGTTGCGCCGATAGCGTACAGGGAACCGTCGTATGTATTCTGTGCTACTGCTGAATCTACAAAATCTGAAAGATCCTCTTCTGAGAAATAATCATCCAGGGGAACCGTGATTCCGTTTGCCGCATAGTAGGAAACCTGCGGTCCGTCTACATAGAAGATATCCGGAAGATCGTTGGAAGTTACTGCCGTAGCGATCTTGTTGTCATATGCATAGGAATCGGAACGGTCAATGGCCTCACGGCTCACCTGAATGTCCGGGTTTGCTTCGTTCCATTCAGCGATCTTTTCTTCCCACCATGCTTCGATTGCCTCTGTATCCGTAGGACTCCAGATTGTCAGTTCCACCGGATCGTCCGCCATTACCGGAACTGTAGTAGCTGCTGTTGAAAGAGCAACTGTTACTGCCATTGCCATACTGATTGCTTTTTTCATGTTCTCTTCCTCCTTAAAAGATATCATTTCCACCGCGCGCCTGGAAATTTATAGAACCCGTTCCACATTGTTCAAACCATTCCTGTTTTTCTAAAACTTCATCGGCTCAGATGTGGAACCCGTTTCATATTGTGTCTATATCATAGTTTCATTTTTCATATTTGTCAATAGTATTTCACAAAATTACCCCCCCCCAGTGTATTTTTGTATATTTTTACAATTCTGCCATATATTTATTGTGTATAATGCACAATTTTGAATTATCGGATTACTGAAACCCTCATCACCATTTCTATTTTGTTTTGTGACTGTTTCTTTTTCATCAATAAACAAAATCCCACATATTTTCGTTCTTATAAAATCCGTCTTCTATTTTCCGAATATTAATCTGTTTTCCCGTTAAATCAGTCAAAAAAAGAGACAGCTCAATAAATCAGGCTGTCTCTCATCTGTATTATCTGAATATTTTCTTAATATTTTCCATCCAATTCCACTGGAAGCGTACTTTGACCCTGGCGTAATTCTACAGATAAAATCTGTTTTTGTGGAACGGGTTCCTTTCCTTCGATCAACTTAATCATTGTATCCGCGCATGTTTCCGCCAGGAATTTAATATTCTGGCAGATACAGGTTACCTCCGGGTAGCAGAGCTTTGTAATGTCCATTCCGTCATAAGTGATCACCTTTAAATCCTCCGGAACACGCCGTCCCGCTTTCATGGCCAGATGCATATAGCATAGCGCAGGCTCGTCGGCTGCAAACACTCCGTCGATCCCGTCACATTTGCGGATAGCTTCTTTCGCCGCGTCCCAGTAAGACTGATGGTCAAAAAGGTTCCACGCCATCATCATATCTACCACGTCCACTCCGTTTTCACTGAGCACGGCCTCAAAAACCGCATGGCGGTCATTGGCGGCCACGTTGGGAGCCACTCCCGTGATGTGAAGCACCTTTCTGCATTTATTTTTCAGCATCACTTCCGCCGCAATCTTCCCTCCGGATACATGGTCTGAGCCTACCATTGGAATACCCGGGCCGAATTCCTGATCCAGAGAGACAATTTTTCCCTTTCTTTTCAGGTATTCCTCCACATGCAGAGTATGAGAACCGGTTATGATCCCGTCCACCATGTTCCGGTCCAGCATATTCAGATAATCCATCTCCCGGCTGCTGTTTCCGATGGTGTTGCATACCATGGCCTTATATCCCTTTTTATAAAGAGCGATCTCCGTTTCTCTTACAAAAGAAGAAAAAAACGGATGATCCAGGTCAGGGACAAGAACTCCGATAAGCCCCGTCTTATTGCGGAACAAATTGCGGGCCAGCTCATTAGGCGTATACTCCAGCTCGCTGATAGCCGTCTCTATTTTTTTTCTCGTATCCTCGGCCACATAGCCGTTTCCATTTAAAACTCTCGACACAGTTCCTACGCCTACTCCGGCTCTCTGCGCCACGTCTCTGATACTTGCCATACTTCTTTTCACCTGCTGTATTTCGGAGCGTCCCCTGCTTCAACCGGCAAAAATACGCGCCGAAAATAATTCTTTTACATACATCCTGTCAGAAATTATAACACACAGAACATGCCTGTACAATTAACAGGCTGTAAGAAAAATCCTTTTATTTTTCGTTACTCTTTCTTAAAATTCTTTTGCCGATCATGAAGTGTTTTTTTCTTTTCCCGCGTTATAATATATGAGCGGGACATAAACCGGAAATGATCCGGCACAAAAATATCCGCCGGAAAGAAAGGGGCTGATCGTATTTCACAGGAAGAATATTTGAAATATCTGCTGGAACAGTATCAAAATCTCATCTATTCCATCTGTCTGAAATCTGTCGGCAACCCTTTTGACGCGGAAGATCTGACCCAGGAAGTATTTCTGTCCGCTTACAAAAATCTGTCCCGTTTCGACGGCACTTACGAAAAAGCCTGGTTAAGCAAAATTGCCGTCCGCAAATGTCTGGATTATCTGAAGGCTGCCGGACGGCGCTGCATTCCGACCGAGGATATGTATTTTTCTCAGATACCGGACAATTCTTCCTCACCGGAAGCACTCTGCCTGAAAACAGATTCCGAACGGCAGGTATACGCATTGTGCCAGCAACTCAAAAGCCCCTACAGAGAAGTTGCGGCGGCACATTTTTGTATGCAGCTTTCTGTGACGGAGATTGCCCGCCGGATGCAGAAAAATCCAAAAACAATCCAAACCCAGCTTTACCGGTCCAAGGCAATGCTTAAAAAACTTCTGATTCCACCTGAGAATTCAAAGGAAAGGAGCGGTTGATATGCACATTCAGAAAAAAAGCATGGAGATTTTTGAACAAAATGAAAAAATGAGCGCCAGCGAAATGATCGATTTTCTGGAGCATCTGGAGCAATGTGATTTCTGTCTGGAGCAGATGCTTAAGGAGGAAGAAAACTCCAGTCCGGCAATAACCGCTCCCGCTTATCTTAGCGAAGAAATACTTGAGAAAGCCGCATCTTTCGATGTACAGACGCCGAAGATCATCCGTACTGCTTCCCGCAGGACAGAGCTTTTCCATTACAGGCTCAGGACTGCCGCAGGCGTGGCCGCAGCGCTGGCGCTTCTGTTCCTGTCGGGCCATGTGGAGTTTACGCCCCGCCCTGTTCCGGCTGAACAGACTGTAGAATTTTCATCCGGACAGCAGGCTCCATGGGAGCGCGGATCCGGTCTGGCTCATTTTTCCAGAGCGATCGGTTCAGGAATTTCTAGCGGTTCTGATAAACTATCAGACTATCTGAGGGAGTTCCCCAATATGATATTAAAAGGAGGAGAATAAAATGACAAAGCAAAAACATGGATTCTTGTTATTTCTTGCATCTCTGATTCCAGGAGCAGGAGAGATGTATATGGGATTCCGGAGACAGGGCGTCAGCATCATGCTCCTTTTCTGGGGCGTACTGGCCTTCGGCTCCATCACAGGCATCGGTTGGCTGATCTTTTTCCTTCCTGTCCTGTGGCTTTACAGTTTTTTTAATGTACACAATCTGAAATCGCTGCCGGAAGACGACTTCTATTCCGTGGAGGATACATACATCCTCCATCTAGATCAGTTTATCGGAAATACTGACGGCGCTATTAAAAAGCACAGTACTGTTGCCGCCGTACTTCTGATCATATTCGGCGTTTCCATTCTGTGGAATAATGTGACAGATATTCTGTACTGGCTGTTCCCGGGATTTCTGAGAGATTTTCTGTCCACCATTTTTTACCAGCTTCCGGGAACCGTCATCGCCATAGCCATCATTGCTGCCGGCATTTATCTGCTCCGCAGCAAAAAGCAGGAGACGGATGAAGAGCCTGAGCCTGCAAAGGAAGAACAGGAAGAGCATTACTGGGAACCTTACCGTCCCTATCAGCAGCCGGCAGAATCTGACTCTGAAAAAAGCACCCCCCCTACGGAGATTTTCGGGAATCCGGCGGTGGAAACAACGGACACAGCCTCTTCACAAGAGTCCGCCGGGACAGCTTCCCCTGCGGAGGCTTCTTCCGGGCAGGGAACTTCTACAGCGGCCGGAGGTTCTGATAAGGCAGACCGCTAACGCATAGCGTTTTTGTTCCACAAGCATAAAGAAAGAGCTGATTTTCCTTGTAAATTCAAGGTATTTCAGCTCTTTTGCATTTATACCAGTCCTTAGCGGACTATAATTCTCATTTTTTTTCGCCTTCGTCTACAATCTCCCAATAACCGCTTTTTGGAGAACCATGCCGGACAAGAATACCGCAGTCTTTTAATTTTTTAATATTACTCTCTATATTCCGGCTGGCAATACCAATCTTTTCCGCTAATTTAGCTGCCGACAATCGGTTATCCTCTGAAAGCAGCTTTACTATCTTTTTCTGAGTATCATTGAGATTTATTCCCTGTTCTTTTTTCAGCACTTCTCCGATGTTCCTCCGATGTTCCTCCGATGTTCCTCCGATGCTTCTCCGATGTTTCTTCGATGTTTCTCCGATGCTTTCATTTCCATTTATAGTCGGCAATGAATTACGAAATAATTCCACCCGGAACATGTTATCAAATTCCTGAAATCTTGGTTTCGGAAGTCCATACGCTTTTGCTGCATTAAGGATTCGTTTTATTCCGCTTCCCCATGACTCTACAAGCCCCATCTGGTTAAATATATTGGCAATACCTTTATTCCGGATCTTCGAATGACCATTCATGACTTCTTCATAGGTCAATCCATTATACAATCCACCCGGAGAAGTCACTTCCAACCGGTCGTCATAGACAGCAACCTGAATACAGGATTCATCCAGTAGATTACGATGACAATGGGCATTGATTATCATCTCTCTTATCGCCTCTACTGGGAGTTCATATTTTTCCTTTCTCACTAATCCATCAATCGTTGCCCCAAGTCTTATATTTC
>ERZ1090860.1576-NODE-1581-length-11917-cov-9.790592_pt1 | contig 11917 bp, 27 predicted proteins | sample MGYA00478483_ERZ1090860 | MGnify/ENA primary metagenome ERZ1090860 (study PRJEB33644, sample SAMEA5815741) | chicken gut metagenome | biome: Chicken; feature: Gastrointestinal Tract; material: Caecum | place: Ireland | collected 2019-01-01 | study: A study of...
TTTCTACACACCCAAGAGCTTTTAAATCATCGACCATTTTTTGACTAGTAATAAGAAGTCTGCTCATCCATCCATCTTTATTGTATCCTGAGCCTTTATAATCTTTAATTTCATATGTCGCATTTAAACATTGTTTAAACTTCTCCAAATGCCCTCTATCTATTTGCGATAAAGTTATTCCAAATTTTTGACTTCCAGATTCTCTTTTAGATTCTATAAAGCCGTCCGCATAAAGGAAGCCTAACCAATATGCTTTTTCACTAGTATTTATTTTCTCAAAATAAGTTTCATCTACGCAATATTTTCTACTAGTCTCATTGGTCATCCTGATATGAATATTGTTTTCTTTTAAAATTTTAGACAAAGTTTCTTTACTTCGATGTAATTGTTTTGACATCTTAGTAAGAGATATTCCACTATTATAAAGAGAAATTATTTCTCGTAATTCTTCTTGAGTAGGAATGTATTTTTTTGGCATAATCAATTTATCTCCTTTTATTTTGCTTCCGTCAACTTCTTGACGTTTACAGTAATTATGCCAAAATTTTTTCAAAAAATCAAATAGGGATTAGACCATATCATCACCCTTAAATTAATAAGGGGCGGTGCCTTTGGCGTTTCCGCTACTCCCATGCCTGGGATGGTCGTTGAGCCTTCTTTAAAAGCTGGCTGCTGATTGTCCAATCTTCAATACTGTTACACTTCGGTGATTGAAGCTCTAAGGAGTTTCCAGCAATTAGCACCGTGTTTCAATAGAGATTACTCTCTAAGGGGACATTTAAATTCTATCCGCATCGGCCATGACTATAATTTTCCCATATCTTAGCTTATTTTCATCTACTACCACCTTTGAATCTTTTAATTCAAGACCAAAAGCAGTAATCATACCTTTGATTTCTTCATTCTGTAAAGCCTTTGCTAAATCAGCTTTAAACACATTGAGAATTTTTCCTCTTAAAGGAAGGACTGCCTGAGTTTCTCTATTTCTTGCATCCTTCGCTGTGCCACCAGCCGAGTCTCCCTCTACGAGGAATATCTCGCACTCATCTCTCTTACGGGAAGAACAATCCGCTAACTTGCCAGGAAGAACCGCACGAGTTTTCTTGGCCGTTGCTTTCCTAACTGCTTCGCGCGCTTTCTTAGCTGCTTCTCTTGCTTTCCTTGCGCTTAAAGCTTTTTCTACAATAGACTTCGCATCTTTTGCGTACCTATTAAACCAATCGTTAAGCGCTTCGTTAAGAGCTTTAGTAATAAACGGAACAAAATCCCTTGAACTTACTCTTGATTTAACCTGTGCATCATAAGCAATCCCTGGCCACTGAAGATTAAATACTACATACAAGCCTTCCTGAATATCATCGCCAGTAAGATTTTCATCTTTCTCTTTAAGAAGCTTATTTGCGCGCGCAAATTGATTAAAAGCTTTGGTCAAAACCGTTTTAAAAGTAGTAATATGCGCGCCTGATTCAGTTAAACCAAGATTAACATAAGGAACAATAGTACAAGAGTAATTAGATGTGTATGTTAAACAGCAATTAAGTTTTGCTTTACCTTCTTCTCTTGTAAATCTAAGTCTGTTAGAAATAATTTCTTTATCTCCAACAACTTTATCTACTAAATCTTCAATACCTTTTTTAGCTTTATAAGTTTCTGTATTGCCATCAATAGTAAAAGAAACTTCTAGTCCAGGGCATAGCGCGGTAGTTTGTTCAAAAAGATGTTTAAGAACTCCAATATCAGGTTCTACACGCTCAAAGAATTGCTTGTCTGGCTTAAAAGCAACTACAGTTCCGTGTTCTCCTGCTTTTGCCTTACCAATTTTACGTCCAGTAAACAGACCATCTTTAAAAGAAACCGTTTCTGAAACTCCATCTCTCATGGTAACGACAAACATTACCTCAGAAAGCCAGCAGGCGAGTTTAGAACCGATGCCGAAACTACCTAAAGAAGTTCCTTCATAGACTCCATCTTCTCTATACTTACCGGAAGTGTTCATAACACTATACGCGGCTTCAAGCACTGATTTACCATCTTCGCGCATTTCATTAGGAATAAATCCCTGGCCTTCATCGGCTACAGTACCTTGACCAAGTTTACTATCCCAAATCACAGTAATCTTTTTGCCATGCCCAAGATTAAATTCGTCTACCGCATTGGAAAATAACTCGACAAATAGCTGGGTTGAGTACTCGGTAGGTCCGCAATATACTTGCGGACGAAGTCTTGTGAATTCTCTGGGATCAAGAGACTCGATTGAATTTTTATCGTAAAGTTTCTCCAAGTGACCTTCCTCCTTTTATTGTTTCTAAGAAAATTATACCATATAATTCATATAAAATCCAATAAAAAAGGACTAGAGACTTGCCCTAGCCCAAATTTATTAGTTACATTTTATCAGCAATTGCCGCGATTCTTGATCTATGGATGATCTGTAAATCAACCATACCAAAGTCTTCAAATCCTGCAAAGACTTCAATTAAGCGACGCAAACCGTTATTATTTCCTTCAAACTCTTCTTCATCCACTTGAGTGGAAAAGTCACCATCAATAGCAACAATCGAGTCTTCACCAATGCGTTGTAGACAGAGCTTCATAAGATTTACACTTGTATTCTGCGCTTCTGTAATATAAATACCTGCGTTCATATTAGTTGTATCAAAGCCTCGAATATCACTCATAGGAAGAAGGACAAGTTTCCCATCTTTCATAAGCTGTTCTACAGCTACTCTATCTCCTAGTTTCGAGCTAAGGAAGTTGCCAATCTGTGAGTCGAGCAGCTTCTCGTCCTTCGATCCTGGGTATACATAACTTTATTGCTTTCACAATAAATCTGACTATATCTTATTTTAAACTTTCTTTTAGAGCAATATATTTATCGTATTTTCTTTTTAGAAATCTAGGGGATTGACTATATAATACGTCAAGGATTTTTAATACTTGTAATCTACCTCTCCATGACACGTTCCATGCGGGTAGACATATAGGTTTTCTTGGATTTGTAATTCCAGTAAGCTTCATAATCAGTTTGTCAAAATCTTCAACTTCTGATTTATAATAAGCGGAATATGATAATGCGACATCTTTACTAAAATCATCACTTATTGATAGACCTCCATCTCCATCAAACAATCCTAATACATAAGATACTAAATATTCTTCTGGGATTGTCTCATACGGTATATGTTGGCTTTCATAGGTTTTGTTAGGAATAATTCCATATTTTGCTAAGTCTATTCCTAATTGATTATCTATAACTTCTACGCTGCAACAGGTACTATTAGGACGAATATCATAACTAATTTTACTGCCTAAATTTAGGTCATCTTTAAATTTTTCTAAAATTTCTTTATCTTGCTCTTGTAATTGAAATCGTAGTCTGTAATTATTATTTCTTATATCTACGCATCCATCTGTATAAAGGAATCCAAGCCAATAAGCTTTTTCAGGGCAATCTATAACAGAAAAATAATCTGAAATCATATTTCGATTAACAGTTTTTCTACCTTTAGTTTTAAGCCCTAGCTCATATAGTCTATTTTCCATCGTAGTTTTATCCATGTTAAAATGAGCGGCTAATTCTTTGACTTTAGCCCCATCTTTTAACATTTGTTTAAGTTCTTCTAACTGTTGCTCTGTAAAATTTTTCTTTTTTCTTCCGCCTCTAATTACAATTCCATTATCCAGAAGTATTTTATTAATTTTTCCCCTAGTATAATCTGGATATTCTCGGAGTAATGCTGCAATAGACTTTCCAGCAATATACTCGTCAATAATTTTTTGATTTTGCTCCATAATTTTTCCTCCTTTTTACTTATTTTTACCATAAAAAAGAGAAAAAGTCAAAAGTTTAAAATCCATGCACTTCGGCTTTCGCCTACTCTACTTTATTATATCGTTAGACATTATTTCGATAGTCGATGAACCTTACCCTATTAGGGTCTTGGCTGCTGATTGTCCAATCTTCTTTATTTTTCAAACCATCGCACTTAAGTTTATTTCATCTTTATGCTGTGGTAAAAGAAGCTCTAAGGAGTTTCCAGCAATTCACATGGTTTTACTTGAGCTATACCCCTCTAACCCAAGATGTGCCGCGTCCTTAGCTGGCACAGTATTACAGAAAATAATAATTTTATCAATAGCTCTTTTTTCAAGCCGAGAGAATAAGAAACTAACTGCTAAATGACTTTTGCCGCAACCAGGTTTCCCAGTAAGAAGCGTCATTTGATTGCGAATCATACTATCAAAAGCAAGAGACTGATAGTCGTCAATAGGTTTTGTTGTACCAATCTGGTCCGAGATAAATGGATGGTACTGAATTTCTTGCAGCTCTTCTCCATCCCAATACCTTTTATCTACAATTTCTCCAAGCGCGTTGCGCACGATTAAATATTCGTTTGTTTTAAGATTATATCTATTTACTCTTGGCTCTTGATACAATTGCGCCATTTCTTCATCGCTAAGCTGCACTTCTTTAAATCCTAGATATTTTTCCTTTTTAGGGAAGAAAGTTTCGCAGACAACTAGCTTATTAATAAATTTATTTTCTATTAAAGAATAAAATAGATTTTCCGCATTATAATCGTTAGTATAAAAGATAAATTTATCTACTAAGCGATCTTCATCTTTCCAAGTATCAAAAAACTGTAAACAACAAGCAATAATATTACAATCGGGAATATATGAAAATTCTTCTCCTACCCAATTATAATTATTTGCTGCTTCTACATCTCTCCAATGAACAATATTAATATCTTTTTTATGAGCACGAATTACTCTAATAGCCGAGCGCGCGCCAGCTTGGACAGAACTATCCTTATTTTTGTTTTGTTTTAATTTATCTAGTTCAACGAGAGTAATATCGCTGATCCCAATTTTAGTTCCTTTAGCAAGCAATTTACTCATCTCTTGTTCATCAAGATTAATCAGTGCGCTTGTATCAAAGAATACTACATTATACATCGTCAATATCTACCTCGTCTTCATTTTCTGGCGCGTGGAATCCAATAGCAAAAGTATTATTACCATCTTGCTCTTGCGCCACTTCTTGTTGCATTTTGCCAATTTCTACTGTGTGTTGCATTGCTTTTTTACCTACGATAACGCGCAAAAGCTCAAATACTGAATCACACAGTAAATTGAAATTACTAAAAATTGGTACGACCAAAAGGCCAGCTAGAAAAAATAAAAGATTTTTATTCTTTTTCAAAAGGCGAAAATCTCCTTTTTACTTAAAGTATAATTAATTTAAAAATGAATTAGTTTTATTTTTCTTCAAGTGACCTCTTGTTTAAAAGTTTATCTCTATCTCTAATCCAGTTATTAATTTTTTCTTTTGAGATAATTCTATTTCTAATCTCCGCCTCATAAAATTTAATTGCTTTATGATAAAATTCAATTTCTTTCTTTAATGTTTCTTTACGCTTCTTAAGAGATTCTATATGAGTGCTTGAGTACGCATTAGATACTTCTTCTCGTCGACTTTGAGCATCTTTGATCTTATATTTTAAATATGAAATAGTTGCTCTATCTCTTGCTAAATCATAACCAGTAATATCGGAAATAAAATCAATATCGTCTTCATGGCATTTAGCAGAACCTATAAAAGTAAGAGAAGGATTGTTTACAAGAATAAACTGATAAACATATTCTCTACTGGTTCTTTTAAAATATAATTCTTTGCAGTCGCGCATAATAAGCATAATATCAACTTTATTCATATTTCAATACCTCGTCAATAATACTGTCAAGATCTACAGGAGTAAAATCATTTGTATCAACACCTACATGATAGAAGCATCCTCTGTCTAATCCTTTAGGAGCTAAATTATGAATGTGTCCATATAAAAACAGCATTTTCTTTGATGCTTTAGACACCATATTGCGTAAATCAAAATCAATAGGATAATGACACATGGCAATATTAATGCCTCTATAATCCATAATAAATAGAGGCCCTAGATTTTTAACATTCCCGCATGAAGTCATTGTAGCAATTCTACTATCGTTATCATGATTTCCTTCTACCAACATAATATGCCCATTTAATCGCGAAAGAATATCTTCAATTTCAGTAAGTCGTCCCATAAAGAAATCTCCAAGGACAAATGCCGTATCGTCTTTAGAAACAACTGCATTCCATCTTTTAATCAGTTCTTCATTCATTTCTTCAACAGAAGAGAAAGGGCGATCACAATATTTGATGATATTTTTATGATTAAAATGTTGGTCAGAAGTAACAAAGAATTTACTCATTAATAAATTACCTCTCCGTCTCGATATGTTTCAATAGGATGAGCAATATTATCAATTACCCCGTAAAATGTTACCTTTCTAAAATGCGCCTTTTCTGCGTTGGTAAAAGGAGTAAATCTATAATACATAGCTTTTAATTTTTCTATGGGAACTCTTTCATCTCCAAGTCTTTTTTCGTTGCGCGCAATGCAAGTAGCGAGAGAGTCCTGGAAGTAAAAAACTTGCATGTCAATTTCATATTTCTTTTTCGTTAAAATTTTTAAAATTTGTTCGCGCGCTTTAGGAGAAAGATTTGTTGAATCGATAATGACCACATCATTTTCGGGCGTGATACTCTTTTCTATTGTTGCCCAGTATACTTTAAGAACATCATCTTCATGCGCGAAATAATCATCTCCAGGTTGACGTAACTTTTCTCTTATTCTATCTCTTGATATATAAACTACTTTTTTTTCAGGAGGCTTTTGCATTTTATTAGCGTAAGTAGATTTCCCGCTGCCCGGACATCCACATAGAAGCATTACGACAGTTCTCTTTTTCACTCTTCTTCGCCTCCTCAATATATTTACCAGATTCAAAATCTTCTTTAAATTTTATTACATCTGCTTCTGCGCGCAGCTCAACATGATTAATTTCCATCTTGCAATAGGGACAATATAATTTTTTCATATGCCCTGTTGCTTTTAATCTTCCACCTCGTCTAGGAATTGGAATACCTTCATTACCACATCTAATACAAAAGAATCTGTGAACTTCACTATATCGCCCACGTCTCATATTAATCCACCTCATTATCAAATAATTCTTCAATTAACATAATAAATCCAACTACTATAACTGCTCCTTGAAATGAAATAGAAATCCCAATAGAAGGTAGTAGCGCGCTAACTATTGTTCCTATAACCGCAGCAAGCGCGGCGAGGATAACGATATCTAAAAAATAACCGATAGCCAAACGAACCATTTCTTATATACCTCCTTAAGTTTCTATATATATTATATCATATATAATAAAAAAAATCAATACACAGTTATTGCTAGCTGTGTATTGATTTTCAAGTTAAAACAAATCTATATCTACAAAAGAAGTTGGAACACTACATTCAATATCTTCAATATATCGCCAAGCAACTACAACGAAAGGATGACTATCAAAAGAAGTTAGTCTCCATTTTTCTCCATCATAATACGCGCTACAAATTATTTTACTAAAAAATTTAGCTTCTACTTCTTCGTTCATAATGAACGGAGTAAACAAGATACAAACTTCATACCATGCTTCTTCATATGGGAGGGATGGCGCATAATTCCATTCGTTATTCATAACTTAATTCCTCCTCTGGTCTATTAAATTCAGCCCATTTTGTCACAATATCTGCATCAGTTACGTTCCAGCCTTGACCAGATTCAAAAGTAAGAATCACATAATCATATTTAGCAAAACCTCGCCCTTCTGAATAAATAGTTTGACAAATATAAGTTCCATCTTTTGTAGGCTCACCAGTTTTCCAATCAAGCATAATTAATCCTCTCTTAAAATATAAAATTTAGACCAAGAGCCAAAATCAATCATTGTTTCTTTTGGATCAGATGTGCTCTGCCACATACGAAAATAACGAGGCTCTTCATATCCTCTCATCTTAATATCACGGCTCATCGCTGCCATGCAAGCGTCTCTTTCATCAGAGAACATAATAACTTCTTTGTGGATGGTCTCTCCGTTGTGATAATAGAAGTAAAGAGTATACATCATTCATTCTCCTTTCGAGGAACAAGCACATATTTTCTTCCTTCGCCTTCTGACCAAATCCAATATTCATTATGCTCTGTATCATACCAAGAGCGCATGAACTGACATTTTCTTCTCTTGAACTTAATATACATGTCATTAATTGCGTTTACCGTGCCGATATGTCTTCTATCTTTCTTCATATCTTTTACTTCATAAACATCGTACATCATACTACCTCCTTACAAAACCTTACCTTTCTTCCTTAAATAAAGCTGCTTCAATAGCCAATTCCATCTCTCGTTAAGTTCTTTACATAAAGCTTCTATATCTTTCTTGCTATAAAAAGTAAATGTAAAGTATTTAGAATTGCGCCCTCTAACAGAAGCATTATAATTTCGCGCTAAAATCTCCGCCATTTGCGCATAACTAACTCCAAAAAGGCGCGCAATAATTACGTTATAAGAGCTATCCGTATATCCAATCGTCTCATAAAAATCAGGAGTCATGTTAAGATAAAATTTATCTCCAACCTGGTCAGGAACAAAAGCAATAATCAAATCATCAGCCCCTTAGAATATTCAATAGCTTCTTCTGCTTCTTCTTTTGACATTTTAATCCATTCACCTAAATCACAATAGGGAATTGGAATGTCCTCCGTCTTAATTACTTCAATGGGCTTATCCCTTCCTCCCCATTTCTGTGCTTTTGTAATCTGCGGTTTAATATCAATATTAACTTCGCCGCGGGCTTCCATCACATACTTTTTAACAGTCGAAGCCGCGCAACCAATCATTTTTGCCGCGCCAGAATAAGTACCACAGTCCTCATATGCCTTGACTATTGCTTTAATTTCTTCAGGTGTCTTTTTAGCCATCTTCCATCCTCCCTTTCTTTATATATATTATATAATAATTTTATTAGAAAATAAAGTTTTTGTTATTAGTCGACATATATATATCCCTTACTCGTAAAATCTCCTTCAGTTTCTAATCTAAAATCGCGTCCAAGTTTCTCATAGTCAATATACTTTAATAATCTTCTATCTACCGAGTCCATCCAATTAAATACAATAAATTGTCCAAGCTCATAATCGTTATATGCTTCTTCAATCAAATGAAATTCTCCATATTCTTCAATTTCTTCTGGTGTGAATACTTCAAGCGCAGGTTTAATCATATAAGGATTAAGCTCAAGACAGTCGCACACATCATACCAAACGTAATTCCCATTTTCAAACCAACCATTATGTTCCTCATGATAGGAATAACCGATATCTTCTGCGTGTTCGTAATCAATAGCGCCCATCAGCTCTTCATCCTGCTTCATAATTTCGACGCCGAGAGAATAGTAATCGCGCGCATTAATAATATGCTTCATATTAGATTTCCTCCTTCAATTCCTGATATTTTTTACAAATACCTTCATATTCTTCGTATTTCTCATTGATGACTCTTGTTAGTTCACGTTCAAAGAGTGGATAATTTTCAAGCGCCTCTTTTCTTGTGCGATAAGAATGGACACTAATTAATCCAGACTCTTCATCAATAACTGCCCAGTTATGTTCTGAAAGCTTAGCAACTACGCAATACTCAGTTCGATAACCAGTATAAGACTTAAGAAACGGTTTATTGGTATGAAGGTCTACACAATAACCAAAGATTTCTGTTTTCTTCATCATACTTCATTTCCCCTTTCTGTATATATATAATATCATAAAAATATAAAAAAATAAAGGGAGACTTACAAGTCTCCCTTTATTTAGGTATGATCCGAATACTTTACTTTAACAGGGTCTCCATTATTATTATAAATGATTTTAGTGGGATCAAAAGGATCTGAATAAGGCATCGTAGGAGGATTGTTGATTACAATACTATTTTTTTGTCCAAGAATATATCCTAGGAAAATTGTAGCCGCAATTTCATAATCGCCGCATTCAAAAGCATCAATTCCTTTATTGAAATATTCATCAAAGGTCACTATTCTTCATCTCCTCAAATCCAATAGCAAGGCCATTCTTATCTGTTACAATCTTATAGACAATATTGCGCCATTTTGCATAAATCGTAACTTCCCCTGTTGCTTCATCTTTTTCTGCGTGTATAAGTTCGTTAGGGTCTAATAAAATAGTATCAGCTCCCTTAATGAAAAGTTTATTGTAATCGTGTACATATTCTTCAAGTGTGCGCATATTTTAATAATCCTCCAAATACTTTAATACAGCATAGTCTGGATTAAGTTGTATTAAATCTAACATATTTGATGCTGTTGCCAATGAAACTAATCCAAGCCAAAAAGCTGCAATTCCCGCAGGTATTAATATAATAGGAATAATACTACAATCGTCAATAGCATAAAAAATAATGCCAACAATTATGCAGATAATTCCTATCGCTAGTAAAATCCAACCAAGTTGAATCGCAAACTGCATTTTATCAGTAATATATAACAATAATTCTTCTTTGTCAATAGGGAGATACATAGGTAATCTTAAATTTAAGCGGCTCCTCTTCCGCATTTCCGCACATAATTGCAGCCATTGTTACAGCATCTGCTTGTTCTTCTGTCATTTCTTTTTCATCGTAATCAATAGCTACTTCAATTTCATATACTCGTTTAATCTTCATTCAATCTTCCTCTTGTTAAAGACATATCCATAGCTAGAGAACCTACCTTTCAAATCATTATGAACGTCAAAACCACATTCTTCACATTCCGCTTGCTCATTTTCAATATTTTCTAACGACAAATTTTCTACCTTCATAATCCATTTTCCCAGAAGATAATAATCAGTAACACCTTCGAGGAAAATCCAATCATCGGTATTCATAGAGTTAATCTCAGAATCAGGCAATGAATTAACGAGCGCGATAAATTTTTTAGTCATCAAACTTCTCCTTGCCATCAAGATATACTTTTTCTAACTGATCTACATCGTTTTTAATATCGTCAGGAATTTCATCAGGATATGTCTTAACACCACAAAAATATAGCACGGCAAGAGAAGAAATCTCTAGATTCACCGCAATCATATCTACCGCAGCTTGAACTAAAGTATGAATCGGCGCCGCGTCTGCCAAAACAACATCATATCCAGAAATGTCATCCATCCATAAAACGGTATTGACAATAGAGTCGACGGTTTTTGCAATCATATAATCAGTCATCATATCTATCTCCGTTCTCATAAAAGAGCCATTCATTCTCATAACAATCGTCTAGAAAGTCATCTTCATTTGTATACTTTTCACCATAAGTAATTAAATATCTGTCATATGCTTTCTGAAAAGCTTCATCATTTAATTCATCCGCGGAATATGCCAAACCATTATTCATTTTCCTCATTATCCATTCTCCCAATGTCTCCTGTTTCTCTCTCTTGAATTGCTACTGCTTGCGCGATTTGCGCGAAATCTTCTAGCAATTCAACAACTGGAACTTTATATACTTTTGCATCTTCGCGCAAAACATTGCCAATAATTGCCATATACTTGAGATATTCTTCTGTCAACTCTGGACAATTAAGAAACTGGTTTTCCATAATATCTCCTTACTGGCTGATATAAAGTGATTTCGCCATTATAAATAGAAACATCAATAGCAAAATAACTATATCCGTATTTAATTACTACCGTTTCTTCTATCAATGTTGGGCTAATTTCTTCATAGGTTGCCGTGTGCCATCTATATTTATCAATCAATTCAAACAATTCTTCTTGCGTGAAAGATTGATCTCCCTTACAGCATCTTTCAATTAGAGGATCCATTTTTAACTCCTTCCTGTAATTGGCGCGAAAACATCTTCCATAAATGAGGGTCTGCTGTTTTCATATTAGAGTTCCATGGAATGTCTGAAAATGTAACAGTTTTAGTAAGGATTCTTCCTCCACCAATTAAAGCTTCCATAAGTCGTAAAATTTGTTCATCTTCTTT
>ERZ1090860.1577-NODE-1582-length-11914-cov-31.609326_pt1 | contig 11914 bp, 10 predicted proteins | sample MGYA00478483_ERZ1090860 | MGnify/ENA primary metagenome ERZ1090860 (study PRJEB33644, sample SAMEA5815741) | chicken gut metagenome | biome: Chicken; feature: Gastrointestinal Tract; material: Caecum | place: Ireland | collected 2019-01-01 | study: A study of...
ACACCCCCCAGCGCATTGCCGCCGACACGTCCCAGAAGATCCCGGTGCGCTACGGCGGAACGCTGCGCCGCTATGCCCAGCGGCCGGAGCTGGAGCTCTCCTCCCTGGTGTTCGCCCCCCTGGTGTTTGCCGGCTGGTGCCGGTATCTGCTGGGTGTGGACGATCAGGGCCGGGAAATGCCGGTCAGCCCCGACCCCATGGCGCCCCAGCTCCAGGCCCACCTGGCGGGCATCCGTCTGGGGGAGCCGGACAGCTGTACGGCTCAGCTGCGCCCCATCCTGTCCAACGCCGCCATTTTCGGCGTGGATCTGTACCAGGCCGGGCTGGGCGGGCGGGTGGAGGAGATGTTCCGTGCCATGCTGGCCGGCCCCGGCGCGGTACGCGGCACCCTGCGCCACTATTTATCGCTCGCAGGAGCATAAGGAGTAATCAGCCATGAAGATGACATTTCGCTGGTACGGGAGTCAGATGGATCCCATACCGCTGCGATACATCAGACAGATCCCCAACATGAGCGGTGTGGTCACCTCCCTGATGGATATGCCCGCCGGGGCCCTCTGGCCCACGGAGCGGATTCAGGCCATGAAGGAGGAGGTCAACGCCGCCGGGCTGGAGATGGAGGTCATTGAGAGCGTCAACGTCCACGAGGACATCAAGCTGGGCCTGCCCAGCCGGGACGAGTACATCGACAACTACCGGGAGACGGTGCGCCGGCTGGGCCGGGCGGGCGTAAAGGTGATCTGCTACAACTTCATGCCGGTCTTTGACTGGACACGCACCGACCTGGCCAAGCCCCGTCCCGACGGCTCCACCGTGCTGGCCTACGACCAGTCGGTGATCGACCGGATCACGGATCCCCAGGCGTTTGCGGATCAGATCCAGCAGGGGGCGGGGGAGTTCGAGATGGCCGGCTGGGAGCCGGAGCGGATGAAGGAGCTCAAGGAGCTGTTCACCCGGTACAAGAGCGTCTCCCACGAGGATTTGTTCGCCCATCTGGAATACTTCCTCAAGGCGGTTATCCCGGTGTGCGAGGAGTACGGCGTGACCATGGCCATCCATCCGGATGATCCCCCCTGGGATCTCTTCGGCCTGCCCCGTATCTATACCTGCCGGGAGAACATGCGCCGCATCCTGGAGCTGGTGGACAGCCCCTGCAACAGCCTGACCCTGTGCTCGGGCTCCCTGGGCTCCACCCCCGCCAACGACATCCCCGCCCTGGTGCGGGAGTTTGGCGGGGAGGGGCGCATCGCCTTCGCCCATGTGCGGAACATTCAGTTCACCGGCCCCGGCCGGTTTGAGGAGGCGGCCCATTTCTCCGCAGACGGCAGCCTGGATCTGTATGAGATCATGAAGGCGCTCTATGATGTGGGCTTCCAGGGGTACATCCGCCCCGACCACGGCCGGATGATCTGGGACGAGAAGGGAAGAGCCGGCTACGGCCTGTACGACCGGGCCCTGGGCGCTTCCTACCTCAACGGCCTGTGGGAGGCCATCCGGAAAGACCATCGATAAAAAAGAAGCCGCATCCGGAAGAGGGACTGGCGCCCTGCGCCGGATGCGGCTTTCGTTTTGCAGAAAGGATGAGCAAGCATGGATCCCATTTTGGAACAGATCTACCGCATCGGCGTCATCCCGGTGATCGCCATCGACGATGCCAGCAAGGCCGTGCCCCTGGCCCGCGCTCTGGTGGCGGGCGGGCTGCCCGCCGCGGAGGTGACCTTCCGCACAGCTGCCGCCCAGGAGGCCATGGAGGCGATTACGGCCCAGGTGCCCGAGATGCTGGTGGGCGCGGGCACCGTTCTCACCCATGACCAGGTGGATCGGGCCCTGGCCGCCGGCGCCAGGTTCATCGTCAGCCCCGGCTTCAATCCGGACACGGTGCGCTATGTCCAGTCCAAAGGGGCGCTGATGCTGCCCGGCACGGCCACCCCCGGCGAGATGGAGCAGGCCATGGCCCTGGGACTGGACGTGGTGAAGTTCTTCCCCGCTGAGCAGAACGGCGGTGTGGCCAAGCTCAAGGCGGTGGCGGGGCCCTACAAGACACTGAAATGGATGCCCACCGGCGGCGTCAACGCCAAAAATCTGATGGACTATCTCTCCTTTGATCAGATCGTCGCCTGCGGCGGCACCTGGATGGTGAAAAAGGATCTGATTGAGGCGGAGAACTGGGCGGAGATCACCCGCCTGGCCCGGGAGGCGGTGGACACCATGCTGGGCCTCACTCTGGCCCATGTGGGCATCAACTGCGCCGACGCCCAGGAGTCGGAGCGCACGGCGAAGGCCATCTGCGGGCTGTTCGGGTTCCCCTATCGTGCGGGCGGCGCCTCCAACCACGCGGGATCGGCGGTGGAGTGCACCAAGGCTCCCGGCCCCGGCACCCACGGGCACATCGCCATCGCCGCCAACAACCTGGATCGGGCCATTTACCACCTGGAGCTGCGCGGCGTGGAATTTGACCGGAGCACCCTGAAAACCGATGCCAGGGGCCGGGCCAAGGCGGTCTATGTGGCCGGCGAGTTCGGCGGCTTTGCCATCCATCTGGTACAGAAATAAGGAGGTATTCCACCATGAGCAAGCGCATTGTCACCTTTGGAGAGATCATGCTCCGGCTGGCCCCCAACGGCTACTACCGGTTCTTCCAGAACGATCAGATGCAGGCCACCTTCGGCGGCGGGGAGGCCAATGTGGCGGTCTCCCTGGCCAACTACGGCATGGATTCGGTCTATGTGACCAAGCTGCCCGCCCATGCCATCGGACAGGCGGCGGTGGACTCCCTGCGGTACTTCGGCGTGGACACCTCGAAAATCGTGCGCGGCGGCGACCGCGTGGGCATCTATTACCTGGAGAAGGGCGCCTCCCAGCGGGGCAGCGTGTGCATCTATGACCGGGCGCACTCCGCCATTCAGGAGGCCCGGCCGGATGACTTCGACTGGGACGCCATCCTGGACGGGGCGGACTGGTTCCACTTCACCGGCATTACCCCGGCCCTGGGGCCCAACCTGGTGGAGATCTGCAGGCAGGCCTGCCAGACGGCCAAGGCCAAAGGCGTCAAGGTATCCTGTGATCTGAACTACCGGGGCAAGCTGTGGACTCGGGAGGAGGCCCGGGCCGCCATGACGGAGCTGTGCCGGTATGTGGATGTGTGCATCTCCAATGAGGAGGACGCCAAGGACGTGTTCGGCATCGAGGCCGCGGACACCGATATTACCGGCGGCAAGCTGAACAAGGAGGGCTACAAGTCCGTGGCCAGGCAGCTGGCCGACCGCTTCGGATTTGAAAAGGTTGCCATCACCCTGCGCACCTCCATTTCTGCCAGCGACAACGACTGGGCCGGCATGCTGTACGATGGGGAGAACTGCTGCTTCTCCAAGGAGTACCACCTGCGCATTGTGGATCGGGTGGGCGGCGGCGACAGTTTCGGCGGCGGGCTGATCTACGCGCTGCTCAACGGCAGGGATACCCAGGGAGCCATTGAATTTGCCGTGGCGGCTTCCGCGCTGAAGCACTCGGTGGAAGGGGACTTTAACCGGGTCACCGTAGCCGAGGTGGAAAAGCTGGCCGGCGGCGACGGTTCCGGCCGGGTTCAGCGCTAAACAGAACACCCCCATGTGCCCGGGACGGAACCGGCCGGTTCCGCCCCGGGCCTTACTATGCATAAATAGTGTTATCAGGCGGAAAAGGAGGGGTGCGCATGCGAAAGAGACACGTGGATAAGGTGAGAATGGCGGTGGAGCGGCTTATAGACGGGCCTGAGGCATCCCTCCGGCGTCTCTGCGCCGGAATCAGACAGCCCCCTTGTGGCTCTGCGGCATCTGTATTATAATGTCTGCTGAATAAAACGCTATGGGATCTATTCGCACGGCACGGCCGCGCAATTCTTCCCGCAAGCGCCGATTTCGGCGCTTGCGGGAAGAATTCAGCCATTGCTGCAATGTATCCTCCGGCGGCGGGGATATGCCGCCGGAAGCGCCTGAGCAGAGCCGATGGGCCTTGAAAGCCCTGCTGTTCAAGTCTTTTGACTTTGCCCAGCAGGCATCGCAGCAAGCGGTGAAAAGGGGGAAACGCCATGTACCTGAGTGATGACGCCCGGGCGGTATTTGACGCCATGCGGGAGGGCATTACCATCATCGACACCGAGGGGCGCATTGTCTTCGGCAACCGGGCCTACCGGGAGTTCCTCAACAAGGAGGCCGGAGGGGACATCGGCCCCATCGAGGGCTGCAAGCTCCGGGAGCTGCGCCCCGGCGCCCGGCTGCCAGGGGTGCTGGAGGCGGGCAAGCCCATCCTCCACATCACCCGCCAGGAGATCCAGGACTTCTACTTCGTCAACATGTACCCCATCTACGAGGACGGGGAGCTGAAGGGCGGCGTGTCGGTGGTGACCTTCCTGGAGGACGCCTACCAGGCCAAGGAGGAGCTGGAGGCGGCGGAGGCCCGGAGCAAGCAGGTGCTCCGCCGCCTCAACAGGGCCAACGGCGCCCGGTACACCTTCGACGACATTGTGGCCGTCAGCCCGGAGGCCATGCAGGTGAAGGAGCTGGCCCAGCGCATTGCCGCCACAGACGCCACGGTGCTGCTGGAGTCGGAGAGCGGCACGGGCAAGGAGCTCTACGCCCAGGCCATCCACAACGCCGGCGCCCGCTCCGCCGGGGTGTTTGTGGCTATCAACTGCGCCAACTTCAACGCCAACATGCTGGAGTCGGAGCTCTTCGGCTATGCCGAGGGCGCCTTCACCGGCGCCAAGCGGGGCGGCAAGATGGGCCTCTTCGAGGCCGCCGCCGGCGGCACCCTCTTTCTGGACGAGATCTCCGAAATGGACATCGGGCTCCAGGCCAAGCTGCTGCGCGTCCTCCAGGAGCGGCGGTTCCGCCCGGTGGGCGCGGTCAAGGAGCTGGAGGCCGACGTGCGGGTGATCGCCGCCTGCAACGCCTCCCTGCCCGACTATGTGGCGGAGGGGAAATTCCGGAAGGATCTGTACTACCGCCTCAACACCTTTGCCCTGCACATCCCGCCCCTGCGGGAGCGGCCCGGCGACATCCCGCTGCTGGCCCGCACCATCCTGGACGAGCTGGGACACAGGCTCCGCCGCCCCTTCACCCTCACCGACGACGCGGTGGAGTGCCTCCAGGCCCACGACTGGCCGGGCAACGTGCGGGAGCTGCGCAATGCCCTGGAGTTCTCCGCCTATCTCACCCCCTCCGGGGTGATCAGCCGGGCCGCCCTGCCCAGCGATCTGATCCGGCGGAGCGAGGACGCCGGCCTCACCCTGGCCCAGAGGACACGGAACTTTGAAAAGCGGGAGATCCGCCGCCTGCTGGACAAGAACGGCGCCGGACTGGAGGGCAAAAAGAAGACCGCCGCCCAGCTGGGCATTTCCCTGGCCAGCCTGTACAACAAGCTCAACGGATAGTTCTAAAATCCTGGAAACCTATTCTAAAATTTTAGAATCACAGCAGTTTCAGGGCGTACAGGGAGCGCGCCCGAGGTGACCATTTGGTTTATTTCCAGAATTTTAGAACAGCCTTTTTATGCGCCCCGGCCGCCCCCGGGGCGCGGCTTTTACCGCGGCCCCTTGCGCCCCAAGGCTTTGAAAAATTTTTTCATCGTTCTTCCTCTTTTGGCATCCGCTTTGCATATAGGCATATACAGGCAACATTGGAGAGGTTGCTAATTCAAAAGAGGAGGTCTCTACATGCTAGCAGCACTTGGTTTCATCACGGTCATAGCCATGCTTATCCTGATTATGACCAAGAAAGCGTCGCCTGCGGTGGCCCTGATCATCGTTCCCCTGATCACCGGCATCATCGCCTGCGCGTTTATCGTCACTGACCCGGAGGGCGCCCCTGGGGTGGTCAACTTCGCGGCCAACGTCAAGAGCCTTGGAGGGATGATCGCCGGCGATGACGGACTGCTGTCCGTGGCCGCCACCGGCGTCATGTTCATCTTCTCCATCCTGTTCTTCGGCATCCTGACCGATGCCGGCACCTTCCGCCCCATCATCGGCGGCATCACCAAGCTGGTGGGCACCAACCCCATCCTGATCGCCATCGGCACCTCCATCCTGGCCATGATCGTCCACCTGGACGGTTCCGGCGCGGTCACCTTCCTGATCTGCGTGCCCCCGCTGGTGCCCCTGTATGACGCCGTGGGCATGAAGCGCACCACCCTGGCCACCATCGTGGCCATGTCCGCCGGCACCATGAACATCCTGCCCTGGGGCGGCCCCACCATCCGCGCCGCCACCGCCCTGAACGTGGACGTGGTAAGCGAGCTGTTCATGCCTGTGCTCCCCGCTGTGCTGGTGGGCCTGGCTCTGGACGTGGTTCTGTCCGCCCTGCTGGGCGCCCGTGAGAAGGCCCGCCTGGGCACCGTCAAGCTGACCAGCGCCGAGTTCAAGATGGCCGAGCTCACCGAAGAGGAGAAGAAGCTGGCCCGTCCCCACCTGTTCTGGGTCAACATCATCCTGATCATCGCCGCCATCGTCACCCTGCTGTTCTCCGGCTTTGCCCCCGCGGTGGTGTTCATGATCTTCTACGTGCTGGCCACCGTCATCAACTACCCCAAGGTGGCCGATACCAAGGCCCGTGTGGATGCCAACGCCAAGAGCGCCATCATGATGTGCTCCGTGCTCTTTGCCGCCGGCGCCTTCTGCGGCATCATGACCGGCACCGGCATGATCACCGAGATGGCCAACACCCTGGTGTCCATCATCCCCCACTCCCTGGGCAAGTTCTTCCCCGTCATCGTGGGCATCATCGGTATGCCCGCCTCCCTGCTCTTTGACCCCGATTCCTTCTACTACGGCGTGCTGCCCGTGCTGGCCCAGACCGCCGAGGGCTTCGGCGTGGCCGGTGTCAACGTAGGCCAGGCCGCTATCCTGGGCCAGATGACCGTGGGCTTCCCCGTCTCCCCGCTGACCCCCTCCACCTTCCTGCTGGTGGGTCTGGCCGGCGTGGATCTGGGCGAGCACCAGAAGAAGACCATCCCCATCCTGTGGCTGGTCTCCCTGGTCATGCTGGTTGTGGCCGTTCTGACCGGCGGCATCACCATCTGAATCCCTGTCTGACCTTGGGCGCGGCGGCCCTGCGGGCCACAGTCCGCCGGAGCGCCGCGCCCTCCTAACAATCTTTGAAAGGAAGAAGCTGCGCAATGAAAACCATCCGTATCGGCAGCGGCGCGGGCTACGCCGGCGACCGCCTGGAGCCCTCCCTGGAGCTCATCGAGAAGGGCAATCTGGACTACATCAGCTACGAGTGCCTGGCCGAGCGCACCATCGCCATCGGCCAGCAGGCCAAGCTGAAGGATCCCACCAAGGGCTACAACGGCCTGCTGGAGCACCGCATGGAGAAGGCCCTGCCCCTGTGCTGGAAGCACAAGGTGAAGCTCATCACCAACATGGGCTCCGCCAACCCCCAGGCCGCGGCCAAGAAGTGCGTGGAGATCGCCCGCAAGCACGGTCTGACCGGCATGAAGATCGCCTGTGTCACCGGCGATGATCTGCTGCCCGTCATCGACAAGTACATGGACACCGAGGTGTGGGAGACCCACGAGCCTCTGTCCAAGCTGCCCGGCGAGATCGTCTCCGCCAACGCCTACATGGGCGTGGAGGGCATCCTGAAGGCCCTGGAGCAGGGCGCCGATGTGGTGATCACCGGTCGCGTGGCCGACCCCGCCATCTTCATGGCCCCCGCCATCCACGAGTTCGGCTGGTCTCTGGAGGACTGGGACAAGCTGGGCAAGGGCACCATGATGGGCCACCTGCTGGAGTGCGGCGGCCAGGTTACCGGCGGCTACTTCGCCGAGCCCGGCAAGAAGGACGTGCCCGGCGTGGGCCACCTGGGCTTCCCCATTGTGGAGATCGCCGAGGACGGCTCCTTCTTTGTCACCAAGGTGCCCGAGGCCGGCGGCATGGTCACCGTGGAGACCTGCTCCGAGCAGATCGTCTATGAGATTCACGACCCGGAGAACTACCTGACCCCTGACGTGGTGGCCGACTTCAAGCAGGTCAAGTTCACCGAGGTGGAGAAGGACAAGGTTCAGGTGGAGGGCGCCACCGGCAAGCCCAAGACCGACACCTTCAAGTGCTCCATCGGCTATAAGGACTGCTTCATCGGCGACGGCGAGATCAGCTACGGCGGCCCCGGCTGCCTGGCGCGCGCCAAGCTGGCTCTGGACATCGTGAAGGAGCGGCTGGAGCTGGTGGCCCCCGGCCAGTTCGACGAGCTGAAGTTCGACCTGATCGGCTGCAACAGCCTGTACTGGAACCCGGACTACAAATACAACCAGGAGCCCAGCGAGGTTCGCGTCCGGGTGGCCGGCCGCGCCAAGACCAAGGCCGTCGCCGACCTGGTGCCCAACGAGGTGGAGGCCCTGTACACCAACGGCCCCGCCGGCGGCTGCGGCGCCGTCAAGCGCACCCGCGACATCGTCTCCGTGGCCTCCATCCTGGTGGATCGCAACGATGTCAAGCCCGAGGTCGAGCTGTTTGAAGTCTGATTCTGGTACAGAAAGGAAGCGTTGAGTCATGAAACTCTGGGATATCGCACACTCCCGCACCGGCGACAAGGGCAACATCTCCAATATTTCCCTCATCGCCTATGACCCCAAGGACTATGAGCTGCTCCGTGAGAAGGTCACCGCCGAGAAGGTGAAGGAGCACTTCAAGGGCATGGTCAAGGGCGAGGTGGTTCGCTATGAGCTGCCCAACATCCACGCCCTCAACTTCGTCATGTACGCCGCCCTGGGCGGCGGCGTGACCCGCTCCCTGTCCGTGGACATGCACGGCAAGGGCCTGTCCTCCTATCTGCTGGACATGGAGATCTAACAGGAAAACGCACAGACGCCGCGGAAGCGCGGGTTCCGCGGCGTCTGTGCGTTTTCAGCCGGATGGGCTCAGCCCTCCTTGGAGCAGATGGCCATGGAGGCCTTCATGGAGGGGGCGATGGCGATCAGCGCGGTGACATAGGCCACCACAAAGATGGCGGGCACCTTGGTGATCCAGAAGCCGAAGAAGGCACCGCCCAGGGCGAAGCCGGCCTCGCAGAACATGAGGATAAAGCTCATGAGGATCACGATGACGAACACAATGGCCAGGGTGCGGACAAAGTAGGCGGCCGCGCCGCCCGGGTTCTTGATGCCCACGGCCTTGACGAACCTGTTGCCCATGGCGGGCAGATCGATGATGGTCTCCAGGGTCAGGTTGAGGCAGAAGCCCTGGATCATGCCCACCACAAAGGTGGGCACGGACAGGGTGCCCTGCCCGGCCTGGACAAAGAGGGTCACCACCAGGGTGATGAAGAAGGCCAGGAAGATGTTGAATACCAGGGGGAATTTGCTCTTTTTGCACATAGTCGGTTCCTCCTCGAACAGTCGATTACCAGTTGTCCTTGTTTTCCGCGTAGACCTGGGGCAGGATGGTGGCCAGGTGGCCGAACTCCTTCAGGTTGTGTGCAAACAGGCCCATGGGCACCTCGGGGGGCACGGAGACGCCGTCGGGCACCAGCTTGACCAGCTGCCCGTCCACCAGGCCGTAGCCGATCCAGAACCGGGAGCGCAGCTCGATGCCGCCGGGGATCTCCCGCACAAAGTGGGTCATGATGGCGGCCACGCCCTGGCCGGGCACAGGCCCGTGGCCGTTGGCACAGATCAGGGCGGCGCAGGCGTCGGTGCCCACCTTCTCCTCCTCGTAGCCCAGCTCGTGGGGATAGCGGAACTCCAGGATCAGCTCGTCCGGGCCGCCGCCGATGTCCTCCTTCACGTGGTGGCAGGTGCCCCAGGTGCGCTCCCGCATGGGCAGGCTCTGATCCAGGGTCTTGGCCCGGTTCTGCTGGCGGGCGTAGTAGTGATCCTCGGGATCCCAGATGCGGTAGCGGAGATCCTCCAGGCTGTGCCAGGCGAACCACCACTCGAACATCTCGGGGGTGACGCCGGGCATCTCGGTCTTGTTGGCCAGGTAGCCGGTGCCGTTGGGCATGACGCACCAGCCGACCTCGCAGGGCAGGTAACCGGGCCGGAACAGCTCATTGCGATCCTCGATGTTCAGGGCCAGGGCGGGGTCAATGGGCCCCCCCTCCAGCACGGCGATCTTCTCCGCCGGGATGGGGGTGATGGGCAGGTCGTAGAACTTGGCGTAGGGCAGGGCGCGCTCTTCCGGGGTCAATACAGGACGCTGACTCATGACTGATACACTCCTTTGCTGTTGTGGAAGATTTCTGCCTCCCTGTTATGCAAAAAGAGGGCCAACTTTTCGCGCTGGTGCCCGGATCCCCTGGGGCCGTAAGCAAAATTTTGATTGTAACCCGTCTCCTGTCCCCGGTTTTGCGAAAATGAATTGTCTTTTTTCTGTACATATGCTAGGATAAATGCAAGAAATCTGTACAGGTGGTGGTGTGGTGAATACCCTCTATCTCTCCGAGACGGAGCTGCGCACCCGGGGCGGCGCCCTGGATCGGATGCTGGACAGCCTCTTTGACAACGGCATCCTGCTGGATCGGGACTGCCGGATCCTCTATATCACCGCGTCGGATCAGAAGGAGCTGATCGGGCAGCACGTCTCCGTCATCGACCAGGTCTCCCCCTTTGAGGCGGTGCTCCGCTCCGGCCGGCCCCAGCTGGATCTGCTGCTGGAGCTCCACGGCCGGCAGTGCCTGTCCAGCCTTTTCCCCGTCTCCGACGGGGAGGGGATCATCGGCGTGGTGGGCACCATCACGGTGCGCAGCCTGGCCCGGCTCAAGCGGGTGGCCACCCGCATCAGCGACCAGGACGAGGGCTTTCAGGGGCTCTACCGGGGGCTGTCCCGCATCGACAGCGGCTACAACCTGGAGGATTTCCGGGGGGAGAGCCCCGCGGTGAAGGATCTGCTGGAAAAGGCCCGCAAGGCGGCCAACAGCGGGGAGAGCGTGCTGATCCTGGGGGAGACGGGCACCGGCAAGGAGATCATCGCCGGCGGCATCCATACCGAGCGCCACCGGGGCCGCCCCGCCCCCTACGTCACCATCAACTGCACCGCCATTCCGGAGCAGCTGATGGAGGCGGAGCTCTTCGGACATGAGAAGGGCGCCTTCACCGGGGCCACCGAGACCCGCCTGGGCAAGTTCCAGCTGGCGGGGGACGGGGATATCCTGCTGGACGAGATCGGGGACATGGATCTGAACATGCAGTCCAAGCTGCTGCGGGTGCTGGAGTCCCGGGAGTTTGAGCGGGTGGGCGGCCGAGAGAGCATCCCCCTGCGGGCGGGGATCATCGCCTCCACCAACCAGAACCTGCTGGCCATGAGCGAGCGGCGGGCCTTCCGGGCGGATCTCTACTACCGCCTGTCCGCCATTGAGCTCTACCTGCCCCCGCTGCGGGCCAGGCCGGAGGACATCCCCATGCTCATTGACCACCTGTGTGCCCAGAAGGGGGGCCGCCTCCACCTCACCTCCCAGGCCATGCTCTATCTCCAGCGGTACGCCTGGCCGGGCAATGTGCGCCAGCTGAAAAACCTGGTGGGCCGCTGGCTGGTGTTCTACGACGGGGTGCTGATCACCGGGGAGCGGGTGGTGACCGAGCTGACCGTCGGCCAGCGCAGCTATAACGAGGCCTTCGGGGTTTCCGATCCCCTGGCCGGGCCGGCGCCGGAGGCCCCCGCAGGCACCGCCGGGCCGCCCCGCACCCTGGCGGAGCAGGAGCGTGCCGCCGTGGAGGGGGCCCTGGCCTGGGCGGGGGGCAACCGCTCGATGGCCGCCCGGGCACTGGGGATCTCCCGCACCGCCCTCTACCAGAAGCTGGAACGGTTCCGGCTGCTGTGAGCGCAAAAAAGAGCCCCGGGCGGCGTTGGCGGGCGGGGGCCGGGTTTTAGCAGGGTTTTTTTGTGTCACGTGTGGGGCGCAAATTGGCCGTAGCCGCCGGCGGTTGGCGTGTAGTCCCCCGCGCC
>ERZ1090860.1583-NODE-1588-length-11888-cov-6.900025_pt1 | contig 11888 bp, 14 predicted proteins | sample MGYA00478483_ERZ1090860 | MGnify/ENA primary metagenome ERZ1090860 (study PRJEB33644, sample SAMEA5815741) | chicken gut metagenome | biome: Chicken; feature: Gastrointestinal Tract; material: Caecum | place: Ireland | collected 2019-01-01 | study: A study of...
TGTAAATGCAACAAATAAAGAGACAGCCCATAGGGCTCTCCTGTATAATGGTGTTCGCGAGTTATCGTAAAGCCCGCGCCCAAATGAAAAAGATAAAACGGCGGAAGGCCGAAAAAGAAGGAAGCCTTATTGAACGATGGTTCTCAGGGGCATTTCCTTAAAGTTTCCGTCCGAATGCACAAAGAAAGGACGAAGATGTAATGAATATGCTTGCAATTTTCATTATAAAATCATATAATTAGATGAAGAAAGGAGTTTTGCTTATGGCACAGACGGTAAATGTAAATTTTAGAATGGACGCAGATTTGAAAAAAAGCATGGAGAAAGTGTGCGAGGAAATGGGGCTATCCATGACAACGGCGTTTACTATTTTTGCAAAGAAAGTCAGCCGGGAAAAACGCATCCCTTTCGAAATTACCGCCGACCCGTTTTATTCCGAGAGCAATATGGCGCATCTGCGGCGCGGGATTGCGGCCCTTAACGCTGGTAAAGGAGTAGAACACGAGCCGATCGAGGACGGAAAAGAATGAAAAAAATCTGGTTTGATGAAGCGTGGGAGGATTATCTCTACTGGCAGAAGCAGGACAAGAAAATTCTCAAACGTATCAATGCTCTGCTCAAGGACATAGAACGTGGGATTTTTGACGGCATCGGCAAACCGGAACCCCTGAAAGGAGAACTAAGTGGCTTTTGGAGTAGGCGCATTGATGAAACAAACAGGTTAGTTTATCGTATCCGTGCTGGAGTCCTGGAAATCCTGTCATGCCGCGGCCATTATGATGACGAATAAAGCGAAACCCGCCCTTTCGACTTTCTCTTTCACAGGGAAGCCGCAGGGGCGGACTTTTCATGTTGGGGACTATCAGGATTTTTCTTCCTATACCGCAGGTGACCGTATTTTTGCATTGAAGATACAAAGAAAATCGGCAGCGCATCCAGGCTCTACTTCGCATAGCGCGCATCTTTCGCGGGGTCAATGAGCCGTAAAAAGTGGCCATACGCCCACACAACAGAATAGCCGTTTCCAGAGATGACACCATGGCTTTCCGGCCCGGACAGATGAAGTGCCTGGGTGATTGCCCTGCCTAGTTCTGGCTTTTCCGCAGTTTTGCTTTGCACAGGCACAATCCCCAGGGGGATATAGGGGGTAAGATATTCAGGTTCAATATTCAGGTTCAGTATCCAATATCGCTTTGATTTGCTTGCAATGCTAAGCAAACGAAGCAAATGCTTAAACCAGTTTGAAAATATGGAAATTATATACCATTTTATATTCCTTGGCTCGACATATAGACAAGCGAGGCTTTTCCATAAAGTTTTCCATCAATCGATTTGGTCTAAATGTTTAACCATAATCTGTGATCCCCATTTTTAGATTTTTGATATTTGGTTTGGGTCGTTGTCTTCCTTTATCCTTTTTCGTCTACCCTCTTCGATAAGGGCATCTTTTAAGGCATGAATATGGATTTGCATGGCCTGTAATTCTTCATGCAATTTGTATATATGATACTGTTGCACAACAATTAAAGCAGTTAATACAAGTATAACTGTCATAACAACAGATTCAAACATGACCTTCACTCCTATTTTATATGTCTTCCTAATGTTTTCCAGCTTTATTGCAGATAAAATTTCTTATGTATAGAAAATTAAGTGTATAGAAAATTAAGCGATAGACATATGATCGCTTGGATCTGCACACATCGTGTCATACATGCTTTGGTGTTCGCAGACGTCCCAGTCATTGGAAGGCTCCTGCGTATCGTACCAGCTTTCGCGTTCGTAGGCGTCAAGATCATAGGAAGGCGATGAACCAATTTCAGTCGGTTCATCCTGCCAGTGCGCGGCCCGCAGCCAGTTTGCGGGGCTAGGTATGAAACGACCGTGATCCTTTGTCCACTGCCGGCTTTTGCGCTGCCATGCGATGGCAGCAAGCATCTGCTGCAAAAGGCTGCTGGACGGATGTAATCGTACAAATTCTTTTTCTGCGGCTTTTATGCCGGACTTTTTAGGATAGGCGGCCCAAAACTGAGCAAAGAGATTTTGGGCAGTAGGCGTTTCTGGACTTTTGACTTGCTTCTGAGACGTTTTCGCAGCAGCATCTGGGATGGGCATTTCCTGTGATTGTTCCAGTTGTGGTTGCGGATCATGCGCAGGCTGGGGACTTGCGGCAATTGGAACCGGTGCCTTTTCAAGGACGGCAGGAGCAGAAGCCGTAGAGCGCTTTTTCGATGCCGCTCTGGCCCTGCCACCCTTTGCGCCTGCTTGACGGCGATTTTCGCAGGTTTCTATGTACTTCCTTGCGTCGCGCTGTACCGTATCCGAAAGGATTCGAAGCATCATATCAGCAGCAGGGTCGCCAATGCTCTCAAGAGAGCCGCCTTCGGCGACTTGTGCCAGCATCTTGATCGCCTTGTAAGCAATATCAGGAGCGAGATCGTCGAGATATTCGAACCATTTGAAATATACTGGAAAGGCTTTTCTTTCAGCCATCTTGATCGTCCTTTCTGTTAAGCGTTGCATTACTTAGTCATTACATACAATTCAGAATGGTAAATCATCATATGGAAATGGGTACATGCCGTCATCGTCCGGTTTGGGTTCGGGCAGTTGAGTCTGCGTATATTCTTCCTGGGACATGGACGCAGGGGAAGCCGAGAAAGTAGGAGAGGGCTTAGGCGTTGAATCCGATTGAGATGGAATACCTGTCCGGGCCCTGTCACCACAAAAGCTTATATAATCCGCAACAAAATTGATACTTGTTCGCGGATTTCCGTTCCGATCAGTGTAATTGTTTGTTTGAACAGAACCGTGAATGGCGATCATGCGGCCTTTCTGAAAATACTTACAGACAAATTCTGCTGCTTGCCGCCAGATTGTCACGTAGATAAAGTCAGTTTGCCGATCAGCACCAGCTTTTTTATATTGACGGTCGATGGCTAAACAAACGGTTGTAAATGGCACGCCGGCAGCAGTGTGCTGTAATTCCGGAGTTGCCGTCAATCTCCCCATTAAAATTACGACATTTAGCATGCTGAGATTCCTCCTTATACTCACTGAAATTGATCTACGGTAACACCTTGCGGATTTGCCACAGACATGTCATCGATCAACCACTTGCCGTTTGTCAATACGGCACGACCAGAAATCAACATCACATTTGTGGTGGCGGCCTGATTATTTACAGAAATCTCGAGTGTACAGACGGCCATAACAGTCTGGTGTGTGCTGTCCACAGTGTGCGTGTAACTCTTAGCCACTTTGCAAGTGGATGTGTATGTCTGTGAAGCAGTTGGCGCAGATGCGGGATTCGAAGAAGCTGATGCAGGTGCTTCATGAGCACCGTCTACCAAACCACTGGACGGCGAATTTGGCGCATATCGCTTTTGGGCGTTGGCTGTCAACGATCCCTTGATTGCGTCGTACCTTTGCGTTTCCGTTGAATTTTCCGGAACGGAGTAATATTGCTCGACAACAGTTTTTAAAGCCTGTTCGGCGCTCGCGCCAGCAGTTGCTGCTGGCGCAGCCGAAGATGCAGGGGGATGTGAAGCTGCAGAAGAAGCCTGTTTTGGCTGACTTGATGTCGGAGCTGAATCCTCTTTTGTGTTTGAAGAAGATGGCTGAGAAACGGTAATCAACGCAGCTTGCAATTGATCTTTTAGCTGTGCATTTTCGGAGTTCAAAGTGGCCGCCGTATCATTAGACACGGCGGCCTTTTTCGTTACGTTGTAAGCATAGGCTGACATGCCGACAGATAGCGCTGCCAGGATTGCAATGAGAATAATACTGAAACGATTTCTATTCATGCGGCCAATCTCCCTTTCCAAGTGGCGTTAAGAAGAATAATATTTTGTGCTGTTTTTGCCGTGGTTCCTGTAGATGTCTGATAGAATTGCATCGGATCAATGGGATTATCGTTTTGCCGGATTTCAAAATGCAGGTGCGGACCAGTGGAGCTGCCGGACGTTCCAACGTAGCCGATTACTTGTCCGCGTTTCACTGTGTCGCCGACTTTAACCAGGATGCTGGATGCATGTCCGTACCGCATCACGATTCCGTTAGCGCACTGGATATAGCAGTGATTTCCGTATCCACCACCATCGGTGCTGCCGATATGGCCGGGACCGAAACCTGTAGCAGCGCGGATTACTGTACCGTCCGCAGCTGCGACAATTTGCGCACCGTAAATGTTTCCGTCTGATATATCAATGCCCTTATGATACTCACCATCACGTTGGCCAAAGGGGGAGGAGAGAGTGGTATGGCCTGGGACCGGCCATGCGTATTCTCCTGCAATTACAGAGCCGCCTGTCGCTGAATAATAACGCAGAACATGGTTTACATATTGCGCATCGCCAGAGTGGCTTTGCGCATGGTAGGCATCTGCTAAAGCTTGCGTCCAGATTTTTGTACCGGGCCAGTTGTACGCTTTGACACCATAATAAAAGCCGACGCCGTAATTATATATTTGCAGCGCTAATTTGATGTGTTCCATATCGGTGGGGCCGGTCGCACCTGCAAGTTGCAGAGCTGCGTGTAGCTCCTGGATGCCACACTGAATTGAGTAGAGAGGATCGGTAATACCATTAGGTACATGTGGATACTCTGTGTTATATCCGCCCTCAGAAGCTTGCATTGGGTCAAGCCCAGCGCCACCGCTTTCCTGCATCATTACAGCCAATATTAGTGGTACATAATCGTTCATGCCATACTGTGCTGCATATGTAGTGACGGTGCTTTGATATTGCAATACTTGTTCTGATAAGTTTATATTGCTTCCAGCTCCACCACTACCTTGTCCTTGTGACGAAAAACTGCCGCCCAGAGCACCTAAAACCGTAGTAAGAATTATAATAGCGGCGATGATAGATACGCCTAAAATTCCAAGAACCGGACTCAGCGCCGCCAAAATAGCCGTGCGAATAGGATGCTTTGCGGCGTTTTTAATGTTCAGTAGATTCTGTATTTTCAATGGATCTACACCTCTATCCCGTCGTCGTATGCCGGATAGTCTTGTGATTTGCGAGCTTCCTGTTCTTGTTGTGCAATCAAGCGCTGCATCTGGTCGAAAGCAATCTGATTTTTGATGTGGCCAATGTCTTTTCGCAAAGCTTGACGCAGGGAATAGATGGCAGCGTTTAACTCGCGATACGGGCTAAACCGACGCCGTATGCGAGCAAAGCCAAGTCGCTTTGAACGCGCATGAGACATTGCAGCATTTCTCCCACCAGTAGTTGACATCTTTCGCATTTGCGTCAGGATGCTGTTACCGAATCGCGTATAAAGATCCTCCATCTTTGTTTTGCGGTACTGTTGATACAATGCTCGGTTGCCTGTGCCGTAGGCTTTCTTCAGGATTGCTTCCTGTTTGTCCAATGCCAAGGTCAGTTCACGCATATCCGCGCTGCAATATCGCTCGATAAACGCTTTGCTCAATGCGTCGATCATCGGACGGTACGGCTTCATTGCATTCATGTTATATTTCCAGGTACGTCGATCATGCGGAAGCACACGGTAAAGGTCTAAAAACTGTTTGCGCAGCTGGAAATCGTTTTCGAGAGCATCACGGTGAGGGGAATGAATAATTTTATCTCGAATGATTTGATTGATATAATTGAGTTCCTCTGAGCGGTTTACAATTCCGTTTACAACCTGTGACTTCATGTCATCCAATGTCGAAAGCTTGATCTTACCGCGCAATTCTTTTTGGTCGTTGAATTCAATTTCTTTCCGCGTGGGATACGGTTCTACGACAGCGACATGGATATGGATATGCCGTGTATTGTAATGAATGGCAGCAACCCATTTAGCTGATTGCTCCATATCTTCATCGTGCAGCATAGAACGCATTGCCTTGCGCGTGAGTTCCATCATCTTGTCCACATTGAGCACATTCGTTTGTGAATCATACAACCCCTGTTCTTCAAGAAAGTCATTGCGGAAGCTGATAACATTTTCCCACATGACGCTTCCGTTGCTTTGTGCCAGTGTGAATTGGTCTTTATAAAATTTCTTTTGATCTTTCGTAAGATAACCACCGGAGACAGAAAAGAGACTGCTGACACGATCTGATGTCGGATCAAACCCAAGCAGATCTTGCTGTTTTTTAGGATTGTCCATGTAGTCCGACATAAAAGCAGAGTAATTTGGATAGGCGATGTTACGCCTAGCATCTTCTCTATCTAAGTAGTCAATGAACTTTTTGAATTGCTTCGATCCAGCTGTTACGAACTTTGACGCCAGGATAACGCCTGGCGCAACGTTTTCGTCAGACAATTATTCCGCCTCCATTCTTCTTTCGCTCGATGCTTTTCCGTTCCATGGCGCGTGTACGGTTGGCTGCACACTCTTGCTTCTGCACCTCCCGGGCGGCTTTCAGTTGCGGTGTATCAGCCGGATAGCTTGCACCACTCGGGCAAAGATCCGCGCACAAGTCGTTGGCCAACATGAGCGTTAGAGCACTGCTGTTTGCCGCAGCTTTTACCGCGCCGCGAATTTCGCTGACGGTGGGAACGAGGTATTCCAGCATATTCATAATCCTCTGTTCATCAGCATTTTCTCCGCATACTTTTTCATATGCAATTTTAAGAATTTCGCGTAGTATGTCAGAGTCTTTATTGAGTCCCAATTTTTCTCCGATTTTCTTCCACTTTTCATTTTCAAGCTCGTTCAGTCTAAGCGTTTTACGATACAAGTAGTTATCCATGTGAATTCTCCTTTTCGTTAGATATCAGAGCGGAATACGCATCGTCATTTAGTTCTATAACAGCGCTGATCCGCTCCAATAATGATTGATTTTTTTGAATGATTTCACCCTGGGCGGCAATAACATCAGTCACTTTTTGTAAGAGTTCATGATATCGAGATTCCATGTCAGAGAACTGCGTTCCAGTGACATATGCGGCCAATATTTGTGTCACCAGTTCGTTTCGTGTAATTTTACTTTTTTTAGCCTGTTTATTGAGCTGATCAATGATCGTCTGATCGACATCGCGTACCAAAAATGTGCCGGTATCCATTGCTAAGTCTCCTTTAGAATAAAAATGGTGACAAAATTAACTCTTGATGGCCGCAAGGCATCAAAGTGCTGCCGAAATAGCACAGTGCGTCAAAATGCAGCCAAAAAGGCGTCAAAACGCCGACAAAATAACGCAGTGCGTCAGAATGCAGCCAGAAAAGACGTCAAAATGCCGACAAAATAACGTAATGCGTCAAAATGCCGCCAGAGAAGGCGTCAAAGCGACGCACAAGGTGGCGTCAAAATGACATCATTTGTAAAGGCGTCAAAATGCCGCACTAAAAAAGGCGTCAAAGTGACGCCTTTTATCTTGAAAACGAACCTTTATGAAGTAATGAGCATAAGGAAAAAATGATATCGCAAATGCGATATGCTAGGCAGAGCCTAGCTTTTACTGATATCTGACGGATCTAATTTTGCGCACAGACCAAAAAGGCGTCAAAGTGACGCCGGAGCAGGCGTCAAAATGCCGCACAAGGGAGGCGTCAAAATGACGCATCAAAATGCGTCAAAATGGCGCACTAAAAGAGGTATTGTAATTTGCGGTCTACGTATTTACTTTTTAGCCTCGTCAAAATATCGGTTTTAGCTTGTTTTTTTGGAAGCAAGCAAGGCGACTTTCTTCTCGATTTTCTCTTGAAGTTTTGCAACTTGTTCCTGCAAATCGCTGTTTTGCTTGTTTAGATTATTGATGACTTCCTGTCTGTTTGCGATCCTTGAATCCGATTGCTGCTGCTCATCATCCGTCTCAAAACTTTGATTGCTGCGGAGCGTATCAATGTCTTTTTGTACGCTGTCAATGGTTTCGTCGTTTTTCGAAATTTGGTCATTCGCAGCCTTAACTTGAGACTGCAGTGTAACCAAAGATTTTTGCAAGCACTCAACGGAATACACGTCGGGTGTCTCTTCTTTTAAGGTAGTATTATTTTGGACGCTGTCTGTAGAAGCATAAAATACGCCTTCCGACTGTTCTATAGTCGCGGAAGACGTTTGCGGTTGTATGACCTCGGTTGCAGCATTTGGATTGCCCTGCTCTGCTGCTTGAATGTCATTCATGTTGTCACTCATGTGCAGAGACAGAGCCGCCCAATTACTCGGCAAATCGCTAATTGTGACCACGACATAATCTTCATCGCTGTATGCAACTTTGCAGGTGTCAACCTCAACAGCCGTATTGTCAGTGCCCGTCCTGTAATACAGTTTTGGGGTGAATTTGAGATTAGAAGAATAACCTGTGTCACTGGTATACTCAACCTGGAACAGCACTTGCATAAATGCTTTATTTGGATTATAGCTCCACTCTTCGAGTATGAGAGAGACGCTTTGAGACGTCGATACTTTCGTACCAATCTGTGTACTTGACGCCTTGTTTGTGTATGGAACCCAAAGGTTTGTCGTGCAAAAGAAAATAAAAAAACAAACAAAAAAGACGCAGAACGCACCGTATCTGGTAGCAGCCCGATGCTGTGCGGCCGCGTCCTTGATAAGGAGCCGGTCTGCGATTTTTTGAATCTTATCGGTCAAATTACACACCTCCCTGGAAGAGCTTTTCTTCTTCAGGTGTAATGTCAATCTTCAAGTTAATCAGTGATCCTGTACCAAGGAGATAGGCATTGCCTTGTTGAAAATCAGGAATTGCGTTGATTTGTCCGGCAGTCAATTCACCATGAAAAATCGTAGATAGAAGCGACTTTGTATTGCTGTCCTGACGCATAATAAACTTGTATTGTAGCAGCTCGAAAAGAACTTTGAGTGCCTCCATTGCGCTGGTATCCGTTGAATCTGGGGCAAAATCACGGATGTTCTGGCTTGCCAAAATAGGCGCGGTCAAATATTTACGTGCAATACGCGCCACGTCAGTCACGAACTTCAGAACCAAGGTATTGCGTGTGTTAATAAAACGGTGCGCCTCGTCAACAATCAGAAGCACCTTGTGGACGTTTTCAATAGATACACCACTTTCTATTTGTACCTTACTTATGCTGCCAATGCGGATCATGTCTTGCAACATCAGAGAAAGAATGTTAAACAACTGTGCATTGAATACACCCTCTTTCATGCTCGTCAGTGTGGATACATTGTAGACGATAATCTGCTGGTTTGTGAGATTCGGCAAACTTGTATGCGTGTTAAAAATCTGTCCGAAGTTGTGCACCAGATTACCAAGGTTCAGCTCGATTCGTTGGAGCATTGCACGTTTTCCCTCCGGCAAATTTGGATTAAACGTATAATTTCCGTGCGAGTCAATGATGTATAAATCCTCCTGAATGAGCTGTAATAGATCACCGAGCGTTGGATATACGTCGGGATTCAAACCTGTTATCTGCATGTTATCACCGACAGAAGGACCCCATAACCCCCACTTTTCATATAGCATGCGCGCATATGATTCAAACATCTCTGCGTCTTCTGGAGGCGCGGTTGGAGCTAAATAATTGTACAGGTTATGCAGCTTTGACAAGTGCATTGAGAAGTTCGTGGCGTTATCTTCAGCAGATGCGAAAACTTCCGCATAATTGATTCCACCCTCACTTCCATCCATCGTAACAACGATACCACCCAATGCGTTACACAACTGCGTAAACTCGCCAGAAACGTCTAGTACACGAATGTAGTCGCCCAACAACGCATGCTTTTTCATCAACAGTTTCAGGAGTGTACTTTTACCTGCGCCCAGGGCACCTGCGACAATCGCACCAAAAGATAGGCGCGTGCGTGTCTTGTTGAAGAGATCAAAAAACACGTTGCCGCCAGTTGCCGTATAACCGAGGTAGATGCCTCGTGGATCGTCGAGACGTTCTGTATTGTATGGGTATCCGATTGCGGTGCAATGCGCCGTAACGCCCAAAGGACGGCGATGTCCAATGTCGTTTTCCTGCACAGTAATTGGATTGAATAGGGCCGTATACTGGCTGTGTGTTTCATGAAGAAACACACTTGCTTTGAATCCGTTGCTATCCAAAACCTTGAGAAGCATGATGACTTTCTGCTCGACTTCTTGTGGGCTTGTGCCATAGACGTAGACACGCGGTTGCATCGTTTTAATGATTTCATTCTGTTGTGTCAAGCGCGTCATAAGAGCGTCTAACTGTACCAAATGGTACTCTGTCTCTTTGTATTCGCTCGCAATTTGATCGTTGCGTGATTGCAGCTCAGATATAGAATGATCGATACGTTTTTTTGCTTTATCTTTGTCTAGTGTTCCAATATCCAGCGTAAAAATTGCGTCGTATATGGAAGCAGAACCAGCGTTCATGCCGGTCATTTGCCGTATCCAAAAGCGTGTGACTTCACCTGGAAACTCGTAAATTTCTACGCAGCACATATAGGCTATACCGGACTTTATGTAGCGCTCATCGTGTGTTGTCAGGTTGCCAGTGGGTTGGATGGCAGAGATTAGGTACGGGTTGTAGCCGTTGATAATCACGGACGGATCGTTTTCTAAAATCTCCGCCTGATTATAGGAAAGCGTCTTTTTATTCGCCATTATGTGTCACCTCATTCGTCAATGTATGTGTCCAATGCAATTCTCAAGCTAAGCTGCTTTCTTGTCCGCCATTTTGGTTTACTTCATCTATTTCGTACATTTCGATTTTGTCCAGCGGATTATTCAAATGGTGAAATAAAGAGATTTTCTGCTTATAGGTAAGTTCTTGTACCTCCAGAACAGAGCGGCCAAGTAGTTCTTTGGCTTCTGAAAGTTTCTGCGTGTTTTCTGCAAACAATACCAGGAAGGAACGTTCCTCACTGGTTGTTTGATCGAGTTCCTGTAAGCGCTCTATTTCTTGCAGAATGAGCTGTTTCATAGAAGTGCTTTCGGTGCGGTTGTAAACACGCCAAAGGAACGATTGGTGCGACGATGTATTTACAGGGGAGTATAACTGGATAATCTTGATGTCGATCATCAGAGTTTGATACAGTGCAGTGCAACTGTTGACCATAACATCCCAGTCGGACTGATCGCAGTTTGTCAGGCCATGTCCGTTTATCATTACAATGTCCTCAACCAGGTCGTCTGCGCGTGTAAAATAACTGGTTTGGCCACGGGTACCCTCATGATATTCTCGAATCGGCATTACGTCTAAAATCGTGCGGGGAATCGCTCTCAGAGCATCTCTGGCGGCCTTTTTTCGCGCTTTGTCGGTAACAGCCTTTTCTTGTGCCTCGCGCTGCTGATCTGTTGCAGCATCAACGCCTTTTGAACGCGCTGTTCGAAACTTAATCCTTGCCATGTGTCAAAATCTCCTTTCTGAACGTCAGAGACCGGATGGGCCGCCGATCCCTCATAAGCATTACCAAAATAGCCTGCCAATGTTGTTTACCTGGATTGGTTTTGCCCGCCGGAAGAATTAAATAGACGGAGACAATCGCCGCGAAAATGATATATCCAATGAGCACAGGAGGGAAAGGTGAAACAAATCGGGAGAATGTATAGAAGAACAGCGCGCAGAGGCATAATGCAGCTAAATCTTTCATGTAAATTGGCTTGTGTGCAATAGACCCCAATTTGATGTCTTCAGAGAGTTCTTTTGGGATTACTTCAAAATTATTTTCATTTGAATAAAAATCGTTATCATCCATTATCAAGATACCTTCCTTTACGATTTCTTATCAGGATGCGGGCTTTTGTTCTTCACTGCTGGCCTTGCACCAGAGGGTGGCGTCACAGTATGAACAGGATCGATAGAGTTAATATCATTGCTCCCTAGTTGCTTTTTTGTCCCCACACTGGTCGCTGGAGAAATACCGCCCGGTACATTACCACTATCTGCACTCTGCCCGCCAGACGACGTAGCAGAAGAGACAGGAACAGCCCCGGATGGTGTAGCATAGGGACGCACAGATGGCCTGCTCACAGGATTTATAGGAG
>ERZ1090860.1584-NODE-1589-length-11887-cov-9.387170_pt1 | contig 11887 bp, 24 predicted proteins | sample MGYA00478483_ERZ1090860 | MGnify/ENA primary metagenome ERZ1090860 (study PRJEB33644, sample SAMEA5815741) | chicken gut metagenome | biome: Chicken; feature: Gastrointestinal Tract; material: Caecum | place: Ireland | collected 2019-01-01 | study: A study of...
TCTTCCCGGCGGAGGCCGAGTTCTAAGAGGATCGCCACCGGGAGCCCTTCGGGGGCGGCGGTGGCGGCGGCAAAGAGGCGGTCGCGGTCGTCGGCGGCGTAGGTGCGCTTCGGCGGGGTCGGGCGTCCCTTCGGCGGGGAGATGCCGTCATGGGGGGACTTATAAATCAGGCCGTTGTCGGCTGCTGATTTGAGGAGACCGGAGAGGGCCAGATACCGCTTGTGCATCCAGCTGGACGAGCGGTCGGGCGGGAGGCTGTTATAAAACGCCTGGATGGTGGCGGGGTAGACTTCCGAGAGGGGGAGGCCCTTAAAAAAGGGGGTGATCTCGTTCCGGATCGCTTCGGCGTAGCCGTTATAGGTGGAGGCGGAACGGGAAGACTTATAGAGTTTCAGCCAGTGGGAGGCCCACTCTTCCAGCGTGATGCTGTCGGTGAGGGGTACGGGGATCGGGCCGCGGAGAAGTTCCGCTTTCCAGGCGTCGGCCTTCCGGCGGGCGTCTTCCTTCGAGGTAGAGGACAGGAAGGACTTCCGCTTGCGGGTGCCGGTCATCGGGTCTTGATAAGTGATCTTGATTTCATAGTAGTTGCCGTGGTTTGGTGCTTGCTTTTTTCTGGGCATAAAAAAAACCGCCTTTCCTGTAAAAATGGTAGACTTTAACAAGGGGCGGTGGTATAATAATTTTGGGTGGACTATTGTACCACTACCCATCTATTTGAACCGCTTTCCGGTGTTGACGGCGCCGGGAGGCGGATTTTTTTCATTTTTCGGGGGTGCTTCCGCCGGTCAGGCGGCGCACAGTACGTAGGCCTCGCAGGGTTTCCAGTTCGGCTTCTGCCCGGAGGGCGCGTTCAATCCACTGTTTGGTTTCCTTTTCAAGCTCTTTAATCCGCTTTGCCTCTTTGGGGGCGGGGCGACTTTTGTTTACCAGCCACAAAGCAGAATAATCATAGTCACTCAGGGTTTCATCTACCGTTTCTTCCCCTAGTTTTTCCTTTAATTCTATATACTGTGCGTAAAGGGTTGCGCAGTCTTCAGACAAATTCTCGATTCGAGTTTGTTGCTGCTTTATGTTTTCTTTCAGCTCATCGACTTCATCTTCTGCTGCATTCCAGCACTGTTCAATCTTTTTCTTTTGGGATAAAATCTTTGAATAATCTTCAAGGAGCTGCTTTGCTCTATTGTGTGCATCATTACATAAATACTGCATGTCTTCCAATTTTTTCTGGGTGGTCATTAAGCTTTGATTGGTTACTTGCAAATCTTCGGATGCTTGCAAGTAATCTGCCTTTTTTCGGCTGAATTTTACAGCACATACAACCGCAATCAATAGAAATATCAGTGAAAAGACGATGGCAGAATAAAGGCGGAGCTTTGTTTGCGAGTCGGCTTCAGTAGAAGCTCTTTCCATTCCTTCTTGTATGCCATCTGAACGGCCTTCGGTATATCCAGCAGTGTGTCCGGCAGAATTGCCGTCTTTGTATCCGATATCATAGCCGCGTTGATAAGAGGTACTGGCTTGTTGGACGGTGGCGCTCTGCGAGGAGCTAGAATATCCGGCATCTTCCAGCTTTTTCAGTGCGGAGTTTATTCTTTCTTGGGCTGTCGACGGCCTGCTGGATGAACTGGATTCTTCGGGCGCGTCGTCCAGATAGGGGCAGACGCCGTTCGGATGCTGGTGGGCCGGGTAGCCGTGGTGATAATGGTATGTACCGGTTGAGTGATCCCAGTGGCCGCCGTTTTCATCGGTGCCGCCGGAGTGGGCAAAGGCGACGGCAGCGGGGATACAGAGGATCGCTATCAGCAGGGCCACAGCTGACAGGATTTTCCTTTTCAAGCGTTTCACCTCCTTTCTGTACAAATGTACGGTTAGAATTTCGTCGGTTTGACTATTGCCAGAAGCAAACTTCTGTTCTATAATAGTGTCAAACAAACAAGAAAAATAGGAGGTTCTTATAAATGAGAGAAGCAATGCTGAAAGCTATTGTTGAGTGGCTTAAAACTGCCAGCGAAAAAGAAATATCACTCATTTACTTCTATATATTCCGCTGACAGGTTCAGCATTGCGAAGCGCCGGGAGACCGGCGCTTTTTTTATTGCTCTCTTTCCTCTTCCGGGGGAGGCTGTTCCTCCACCGCGTCGACAAGGGTTTTTGCCAGCCGGTAAAGGGCGTCCCATTGTTCTTCCGGCATCTTCGCCAGGGCTTCAATGAACCTTCTTTTAAAGGTATCCGGCCCGAAGGCAATGTCACCGAGGAAGGAAGCAAGTTCCTGTTCCCGCCCCACCGGGCGGAACATTGGGCCCTCACCGGTGCGAAGCCAGGTTTCATTTACGTGGAATTCACGGCAAATAGAAAGAATAATTGGCTCAAGAGGCGTCCTAGTTCCTCTTTCGTAGGCGGAAATAGACACCTGTTTTGAATGGATTCTTTCCGCGAATTCCTGCTGGCTTAGTCCCAAGGCCTCTCTAAGCTCTTTTAATCGCTCGTTTATATAGATCACCTCCTTTATACCTGATTATACTACATCGGAGTAAAAAAGACAATATGAATTATGCACAACTACGCTGAAGTATCTTTGTCAATATTTTCAACTCCGTTGTATTGACATTTATACTCCAACGTAGTAGAATAGAGACACAGAAACAAATCACCAACCGCCCCGAGGGGGGGCAGAAAGGAAGGTCAATATGAACATGGATGAGATGGAAACGATGATAGACGCATTCTTCCGGAAGGAGAAGAGGATCGTCATCACCGACGGGGAAGACAACCTGAATTTTCAACTGAATGTACCGGAGCCGTTCGCAATTCCGACGATGGCGGACGCGCTGGTGCAGCTGATGGCGGGGTGCATCCAGAACGGGATACTCAGCCGGGAGGTCTGCACGGAGGTGCTGGAAGGGATGCCGGAGGCGCTGGAAAAGCGGATCGGGCAGGTTGAGGGTACGCGGTTGGTTATGACGAGAAGGGAGAAGGCGGAATGACGGAGGCGAAGGTCAAGATCACCGTGAAGGACGGGTATATCTATACTCGTTACTCCGGGAACAAGGTGCAGGCGATCAATGCGATGTGCTGTGAGCTGGCGTCGGCGATGGCCGGGCAGGTCATGCTCGGGATGATCACCGAAGAGAAGGTTGAAGAGGGGTTTCAGAAGATCAAGGAGAAGTTTCAGCACGACTTAAGCAAAATGGAATGGGAGATGCTTTATGGAAAAGATGAATGAAATCGTGACGATCGGCGGGATTGACTGCTACGAAGAGAACGGGACGGCTTACCTCAAACTGGAAACGGTGGCAAGGGGGCTGGGGTTCACCCAGGAGAAGAACGGGGCGGAATACGTCCGGTGGGATAGATTGGAAGAATACCTCTCAGAATTAGGCTTTCCCCACAAGTGGGGAAAGGACGATTTCATCCCCGAGAACGTCTTTTATCGCCTCGCGATGAAGGCAAAGAACGAGACGGCGGAGAAGTTCCAGGCGTATGTAGCGGACGAAGTGATCCCCTCCATCCGGAAGCACGGGGCGTACATGACGCCGAAGACATTACAGGAGATGCTGGACGACCCCGGCGCGATGATCGAGGTCCTTCAGCGGCTGCGGGAAGAGCAGGAACGACGGAAGGAGCTGGAAACGGTGGTCAGCGTCAAAGACCAGCAGATCGCCGAGATGACGCCGAAGGCGGGGTATTACGACCTGATTTTAATGAACAAGGATGTGATGCCGATCAGCAAGATTGCGAAGGACTACGGCATGAGCGCCCAGCGGATGAACATCCTGCTGCATGAAATGGGGGTGCAGTACAAGCAGGGGGACATCTGGCTCCTCTACCAGCAGTACGCGGGGGAGGGGTACACCCACACGAAGACCGACCTGTATGTCGACGGGGAGGGGGAACAGCACACGAGAGTTAGAACCTGCTGGACGCAGAAAGGGCGGCTGTTCATCTACGACCTCCTCAAAAACAAGTACGGGATTCTGCCGCTGATTGAGCGGGAGGTGGAGGCGTCATGAGCCTGGAAGAAGTAAGAGGGGCACTGATAAACGCCGCCTGGCGGCTGTCGAACGAGATTTGCAGGCTTTTCCCCTTATCAGGAGCGGCGGCGCAGGCAAGGCAGGAACGGGAAGCGGTCGGAGAGCTGCGGCGGATGGTGGAGCTTATCAAAGAGTTCCGGGTGGTGACTTTCACTCTCGACCCCGACGGGGTTTACTACGAGGCTGGGGAAGAGGGGAAGCACAGCTACGGGGTACTGATGCGGGGTGAGGACGGATGACGGAAGACGAAATCTGCCGGATGTACCGGCTTTCGGCGTATCCGGTGCGGCAGGTGCGGATTCTGGCCGAGCTGACCGGGATGGAGCGGGCGGAGGTGCTCCGCATCCTCCACGCCCGGGGGCTGGCGCTACAGATCGACCCGAAATCGCGGGTGGAGACGGCCAGCGAGTACAGCGCGGGGGCGTGGGAACAGGCGGACTGGCTGCGGCGGCAGGGGTACTTTTACGAGACGATCGAGGAGATGACCGGGATACCGGTGAAGGCACTGAAAAGGTGCAGGATATTCGCGGAGAAGGCGAAGGAAAGGAAGGAGAAAAAATGACGGCTGAAGAGATTATTGAACAGCTGGAAAGGCTGATTGATGACCGGGAGGCATTTATTCGGGCGTATGCGCCAGACCGTAACGTCTTTGTACGGGATAAGGAAGCGCTGGAAGAGGCTGTGAAGATATTACAGATGATTGCGGATAACAAACGCCTGCATATCCACAGGATGCGGCGGAGATGGCGGTATGTCGGCGACGGACGGCAGAGCGGGGATTTGCCGGTGGAGGTGGAGTAAGTGGACAACGTTTTACTCAGCAGTAAAAAAATGGATTGGTGTACGCCGCAGGACTTTTTCGACGAGTTGGACGGGGAATTTGTTTTTGCGTTGGATACGGCCGCAACCGATAAAAGCGCAAAGTGCATCCGGTATTTTACGCCGGAAGACGATGGGTTGAAACAGCCGTGGGACGTACCGCCCGGGTACGCGGTGTTTTGCAATCCTCCCTATGGGCGGCAGATCGGCGAGTGGGTCAAAAAAGCTTATGATGAAAGTGTGCGCACGGGGGGGACAATCGTACTGTTGATTCCAGCACGTACAGACACAAAGTATTTCCACCGGTACATATACGGCAAGGCGGAAATACGGTTTGTCGAAGGGCGGCTGAAATTTACGGACGAGGACGGAAACAGCTACGGGCCCGCACCGTTTCCAAGTATGGTGGTGATTTACAATGGATAAAATAAAGGTTAAGGTAAGGCCAGCCGGAACGAACGTCAAAATCCAGTACGAGGGCGAGGAGCTGACCATAAAAGAGCTGGTTGGTAAGCTGGAATACCTTAAAGGGAGCCAGGAATATCTGAAATGGGCGGTTGTGGAGAGAGAAAAGGAAATAGCCCTGCTAAAAAAGCAGCTTGCAGACGTCCAGCCGGTGCGGCATGGGCGGTGGATACTAGAAGACGAATACTATGTGGATGACACCTATATTTGCTCTGCGTGCGGGTATGAATTTATCATCACGGCTGGGGATTTGGAAAGCAATGAACTGAACTATTGCCCCAGATGTGGCTCGAAGATGGATGGAGGAAAATCATGAACAAGTACAAAATTTTGGAAGACCAGTACGTCGAAGTGTGCGGGAAAAAGCTGTACCGCGTACAAGCATTAAAGGATTTCGGTGATGTAAAAGCAGGAGACACCGGCGGATACATCGAAAGCGAATCCAATCTGAGCCAGTCTGGCAATGCGTGGGTGTACGGCGATGCGCGAGTGTACGGTAACGCGCGGGTGTACGGCGATGCGCGAGTGTACGGCAATGCGCGGGTGTTCGGCAATGCGCAGGTGTCCGACTATGCGCAGGTGTCCGGCAATGCGTTGGTGTACGGCTATGCGCTGGTGCACGGCAATGCGTTGGTGTCCGGCGATGCGCGGGTGTGCGGCAATGCGTGGGTGTCCGGCAATGCGTTGGTGTACGGCAATGCGTGGGTGTCCGGCACCAGGCATTATCTTAATTTGGGACCTATCGGAAGCCGATACGGATATACAACCATCTATCGCAACAAAAGCAAAAAGGCCATTGTAGTTTGTGGATGCTTTCATGGGGATTTGGATAATTTCGAACGTGCGGTCCACAAAACGCACGCCGGGACAAAATACGAGGCCGAATATATGGTATTGATTCAGCTGGCGCGGCTGAGGGAAAAGGAGTGGTTAGATGAGACTGATTGACGCGGACAAGATGCTGTCCGAACTTAAGCCGATAACTTACGAGATGGAGCAAAACGCGGTAACGATTGCCGATATGTCCAACATCATGCGCAACTGGGTGTGCAGGCAGCCCACCGCCCCCGCCTACGGGCAGTGGGTGAGCGTGGAGGACAAATGGCCGCAGAACGGGGAATGGATTCTGGCTTACCTGAGTGACGGTAATATGATAACCGGGGGTTATTACGATGCAATGGGCTTTGTGCTGGATTATCACTATGAGGGCCAAGGAAGAATCACCCACTGGATGCCGCTGCCGGAACCGCCGAAGGAGGTGCGAGACGATGGCAAAAGTAAACTGGATTAATGGGAGCATCGAACCGCCGGATGCCGAACTATGCTATGTCATCGCCGAGGCGCTGACGGATTACGGTGCACTCAAAAAGGGCGATATAGTGATCGACAGCGACCTGTGGACAGGCGGCCAGTGGGGATACTATTACGGCATCTTCCAGGTGCTCAGCTGGGCGCGGATGCTCTACCCCGATATCCCCAAGGACTTGCAGGGGCGGGTTAAGCGGTACTTCGGAAAGGAGGTCAAAAACGATGGAAATTAAACCTTGCCCGTTTTGCGGGAGTGAAAACGTAGAATATAGTTCTTTGGCGGGGCGTGTATTTTGCGAAGATTGTCAAGCACACGGCCCTTGTGGGGCGACAAATGAAGATGCAATCAGAAAATGGAACGCTGCGCCGAGAAAGGAAGATGCGGAGATGGAAAAGAACTGCGGAAACTGCAAATACCTGAAACTGGGAAATAAAGCCAAAAGCAAATGGTACTGTACCAAAGCGTTAGAAGATGAGTACAGCAGCTGCAAATCTTGGGCTCCACACAACCCCTTTAAGCCTACTCAAATGACAGTCTGTAATGAATGCCAATATGAATACTGGGACAACGGTGAGCATTATTGTGGGAAAGCAATCTGGAATCTGGACTACTCCTGTCCTGGATGGGAGGCAAAGGAGCCGAAATCGACCCCTTTAAACGCAGAAAATCCGAGCGGGAAGCCGTTTATAAACCTCGCACCGGATGAACTGGACGTCATCCAGACACTGGAAACGAAGGTCAATGAATACCTGATGGCGGCGGAGGAGGCGGCGGAGCTGGCGCAAGCGATGTTGAAATACTGCCGGGCCTGCGGCCATGGGAGCTGGACGCCGGTTAACCCAAAAGACGCGACAGACGCGGTGATCGAGGAGTATGCAGACCTGCTGCTGGCGATGGAGGCCAGTTTTCCGCGATGCGAGGGAAACAAGATGTTTTATAACAACTTGGAGCGGGTATACAAAGAAAAGGCCAAACGGTGGGCCGAGAGACTGAAAGAAAGGGGAGAAGAATAATGACGGCGGTGGCATTTTTAAAGGAAGGTGAAGAGGATGACGGGAACGATCAGTTTTAAGGGTCGGATGACGGCGAAGGCACTGCTTGAAGTGGTGGCGAAGCTGCCGGAGGCGCAGAAGATGTACATCCTGGGCTATGCCGAGGGGATGGCCGACCAGGCGGAAGCAGAAAGAAAGGAGCGGGAAAAGGATGGAAGAGAGGATTAAAGAAGTGTTCGCGCTGCTGGACACCTACGCCCAGATGGGGCAGAACGTAACGGTGCGGGACGCGGCGGCAATCTGCGGGATATCAGTAGAGGCGATGCGGGCCGGGATTGAGAAAGGGTCGGTGCCCTTCGCGTTTGAATCAAGCCCGAAGGGGGCCAGCCGGGGATACTACGTCATCAGCCCGGTAGCACTCTGGCAGTGGTACTCGGGCGGCATGAAGGGGGCCGGACAAGATGGGCGCTAAGCGGAAATACCGGTATGTCTACGCCCACCTGGTGGCTGAGATGGACAAGTGGGGGATTCTGCCGGAAGATTTGGCGAAGGCCTGCGGCTGCGGAATATCCGTCATTTACGAGAAGCTGATTGGGCGGCAGAATTTCACGCCGAGGCAGCGTCAGGCAATTGGGCGAAAGCTCTTCCCTTATACAAACTCCGGCTGGCTCTTTGAAAAAGACCGGGAGGCGAAAGCATTTAACCAGGAGCTGAAAGAGGCGGAAGATGCCCGGAAGGGAATGGAGGAGGAAGAAGAAAAGCAGGAGGCAGCCGAAAGCTTGGAAGCGTTCCTCGAAGGGCTGTCGGCAGTGCCGGGAGAAGTCGGGGAGGAGGCGAGAGAGCGGGCACGGCAGATCATAGAGGGGCTGCTGCTGGATGCGGACAAATAAAAAAGTGGGAAGCGCCGCCCCAAAACGGAGCAGCGCTTCCCACCAAAACAAACCAAAAGAAAGGAGGTAATATGAACAACGTATCCCATGAAACAACCCGTAACTATAGTATATCGACGGGGAGAGCGTTTGTCAAGAAAAGGAGTGTGTGGAAAAAATGCAGATGATTAAAGGAGAAGAGGCATTCACGGTCGCCGTCCAGATGCTGGTTAGGCATGAGGTACCGGAAGGGGCGTATATCCTCGACACGCCGGACATTTATCTGGCGGTATACAACCCGGACGAGAACACCATCAGAGGGAAGATGAGGGCTTTTTACAGCCTCGAAGAGGCGGAAGGCTGGATGGAAGAGCAGGAGGCCGCCTATCAGCGGCAGTACATGGATGATTGGGAGGTATTAAGATGCAGGTATTGATTATCGGCGGGGCGGTGCTGTTTGGATGGGCCGTCCGGAAGAAGTCGGCAGAGGTCTTAAAAATCCGGAAGGCCAACCAGGCAAGACGGGACAGGCGGTGGCAGGCGGCGATGCGCGAAAAAAGCTGGCGGCAGGTTATGGAGGTACACTGAAATGAGAGTTTATCTCAATACGGACGTGATTATCCTGATGATGTACCATCAGGAGCTCAACATAACCAAATTGGCGGACAGGGCTGGATACGCCCGCGAGTATCTGGGGAAGGTCATCCGGAGCGGGGAAAGTACCGACGATATGGCGGAGAAGATCGCCGGGGCGCTGGGGCTGCCCTATGAGACAGTACTGCTGCCGGTAGGGCCGGCCGACAGCCTCCGAAAGTCCAAAAGGGTAGATTTAAACTATGAGGCTGTGCGGCGTATTATGAGGGCCCAGAAACTATCGGTCAGAGACATTGCCCAAAAGATGGGAATGTCATACCAAGCAGCCTATTATATCTTGCAGCACAGAGCCCCGCTGCGAAGCGGCGTCGAAAAGCTGGCGGCGGCGCTGGGTGTCGAGCTGAAGGAGATTATAGAGGAGGACGCGGAATGAATAAAGCGGAAAAGCGGGGGCGGTATGTGAAGCACCCCCTCAGGAAAGTGGGTCGGGAAGAGTGGCTGGAACTGCGGCGGGAAGGGATCGGCGGCAGCGATGCGGCCATCATTGCAGGGCTGAACCGGTTCGGTTCGGAGATGGAGCTATGGGCCGACAAGAAGGGGCTGGCCCCGGAGAAGGAGGCCACCGAGGCGATGAAGATCGGCGTCGAACTGGAAGACTATGTGGCAAGACGGTGGATGGAGGAGACCGGGAAGAGATGCGTCCGGCGGCAGGCAATATTCGGTAACCGGAACTACCCCTGGGCGCTCGGGAACATCGACCGGGAGGTCGTAAAGGAAAATGCGGGGCTGGAATGCAAGACGACAAACCCCTTCAGCGACTACGACTTCGAGGGCGGGGAGGTGCCGCCCTGGTACTACGCCCAGTGTGTCCACTACATGGCGGTATGCGGCTTTGATAAGATGTATTTGGCTGTACTCGTCCTCGGAAAGGGCTTCTTTCACTACGAGATCAAGCGGGACGAGGAGGAAATCGCCGTCCTGATGGAGGAAGAAAAACGGTGGTGGGAAGCCCACATTGAGGGCGACAAGATGCCGGAACCGGACGGCAGCGACGGGGCCGGGAAGCTCATCGGGAAGATGTACAAAGGGAACGAGGGGGCGGAGGTCTTCCTCGCCGGGTGCGACGGGGACTTAAAAGAGTACCAGCGGCTGGGAGAGGAGATCAAGGGCCTCAAGAAGGAGCAGGAGGCCGCGAAACAGCGGGTGCAGCTCCGGATGGGGGACGCGGTGAAGGGGGAATCCCAGAAGTTCCGGGTGACCTGGGCGGTACAGGAAAGCGCCCGGGTGGACACGAAGAAACTAAAGGAACAGTATCCGACGGTATTTGCGGACTGCGCAAAGGTGAGCCGGTCGAGGGTGTTCCGGGTAAAAGAACTGGATTAAACAGGAAGGAGTTTTACAGATGGCAAACAACGAGATTAAAGGCGGAATGATCGCCAAAGCACAGGGACAGAAGGCGGCTAAGAAGGACACAAGCCCGTCAAACCGGATGCGGCAGACGTTGGAGCTGCCGTCAGTAAAAAAGATACTGGAAGACACGGCGAAGAATGGGAAGGATGAACTGGCGCTGGCGATTATCAACCTATACGGGAACCCGGATTCGAGCCTCCAATACTGCGACGCCGGGGAGGTGTTCCGGGAGGCGATGAAGTCGGTCACGGTCAAGCTGCCGCTTGATCCGAACCTGGGGTTCTGCTATGTCGTTCCCAGAAGAAAGGCCGGTGTATGGCACGCCCATTTCCAGATTGGATACAAAGGGTATATCCAGATGGGCATCCGGTCGGGAATGTACAAGCATATCAACGTCCGGGAGGTCTACGAGGGGGAGTTCCTGGGGGAGAACAAGCTCACGGGAATGGTAGACATCAGCGGGACGCCGACAAGCAAAACGGTCATCGGGTATCTCTCCTATTTCGATACGGTCACGGGTTACGAAAGCTGCGCCTATTGGACGAAAGAGAAGGTTATGGACTTCGCCAGCCGCAAGTCAGACAGCTATAAAGCCTCCTTCTCCCCCTGGAAGACCGATTTTGACAAAATGGCAATGAAGACGGTGCTTAAGAACCATCTCTGCACCTTCGGGCCGCTGTCGGTCGAGATGCAGGGAGCCATCCGGCAAGAGGGGACAGACGATCTTATCGAGACCACCGGGCGGGAGGTCGAGGGGGAACCCGACGCGGAGGTCATCCAGGGGGAAGCAGTGGAAGCACCGGAGGCGGCAGAGACAAGCGAACCGGAAGTCCTCCCGGGGTCTGCACCGACGCTCACCGACAGCGGGGAGAGCCTGCCTTGGGAGCTGACCGGGGAGAACGGGGAAGTACTCCATGGCTGAGCGGAGAATGTTTGCCAAAACCATCATTGACAGCGACGCTTTCCTCGATATGCCGCTATCGACCCAGTGCCTTTATTTCCACCTCTCGATGCGGGCAGACGATGACGGATTCGTGAACAACCCGAGGAAGATTCAGCGGATGATCGGGGCAAGCCGGGATGATTTGCAGCTGTTGATCGCCAAAAATTTCCTAATCCCTTTTGAGTCTGGGGTGGTGGTTATAAAGCACTGGCGGATTCACAATTACATCCGGTCAGATCGGTATAATTCTACCGTCTACACCGAAGAAAAGGGGGAATTAAAACTTAAAGATAATGTCTACTACTTAGAAAATCCTACTTAATTTATCTGGTATACCAGATGACTACCACCTGGTAGCCATCTGGTGCACCAAGTGGCATACCGGATGGATACCCAGGTTAGGTTAGGTTAGGGTAGAGTTAGGTTAGAGTTAGGTAAAACAAATATTATAACTC
>ERZ1090860.1594-NODE-1599-length-11849-cov-9.566644_pt1 | contig 11849 bp, 20 predicted proteins | sample MGYA00478483_ERZ1090860 | MGnify/ENA primary metagenome ERZ1090860 (study PRJEB33644, sample SAMEA5815741) | chicken gut metagenome | biome: Chicken; feature: Gastrointestinal Tract; material: Caecum | place: Ireland | collected 2019-01-01 | study: A study of...
AGTACCGGGAAATCGGAACTGTGGAAGAGTGCCGGGAAGCGGTGGAGAAGCAGAAGGTGAAGGAGATAGTGTGTGAAAGCGACTCTGTATTTTCAAACGGATTTAGCCACTACCGAATGGGAAAGTGTCCTATGTGCGATAGGTACTATAACAGTAACGATGAAGTCAACTATTGTTCTAAATGTGGACAGGCTATTCAGTGGGATGAAAATTTGGAGGGAATGGAAGATGAGTGAAATTTGTTGCAAAGGCACAGGAGAGCCGGGAACGAGATGCGAATATGATGATGCGTGGTTTTGTAAAAATCCAGACTGCAAAAGCCCTGTGCTGACATCTACAATGTTTGGAACACATCCGAGCGGATGCCCTAAAATTTACGAATGGAACAGAAGGGCAGGTGAACAGAATGAGACTGATTGATGCAGACGCTTTTATCGAATACCTTGGTTTAGATGCGAAAAATGCAAGAGAAGACAACGTTGGAGAAATTGTTACTCTCGAAGATTTTGATAGACAGCCGACAGCCTTTGACAAGGAAAAGGTGATTGAGGAATTGAAGGAAGAAGGATGCATTATCGATGATGAGGCAGGAAATAGAGCAGTTGAGATTATCGAGAAAGGCGGGATTGAATGAGTGAACTGAAAATCGGAGCACGCTATAAGCGCTGGCGCAAGGTCGGCAATGTCCGTGCATACCGGATGTGCCATGTGCTGGCAAAGACAGAGAGGGGCTGGCTGATCGACTGCGGGGACGGGACCCGGAGGGAGATCAGTGAGGAAGAGGCAGAGGAATTGGAGGAGGTAAAGTGAAAATAATCGAAGAGGAGAGAGAAGACCGGTACGGGAATTACCCAATCTGGGTTAAAGGCAGTGATGCCACTCCGCAAAAAATACAAGAGGAATTGTTTAGACGGTACGGAGGGCAGGGGTACAAGTTTGCAATCGTCTTTGACGTATCAAAGGACGAATGGGAGGAACCCGAGAAGGAAACGCCGGTATATTTTTTAGATGAAATACTTGATGAATTGATAGTTTATTGCGGAGCGGAAAAAATAAGAAGAATCTTAGATGAGATGGAGGGGGTTAAGCGATGGGAAGATTAACGGAGAAAGATGATCAGGGAAACTGGTGTATCCGAGGGTTGCCGTGGAAGAATTTGTATTCAGGGATTGCAATAACAGAAAACACATACGAACGGATCTATGCAGCAGCTAAGAAACTGCTGGACTACGAGGATACCGGCCTGACGCCGGATGAGATCAATGCGCTGCGAGAGCGGGATACGGCGAAAGAACCAGAAGTCAATACAAACAGTGATGAAATAAGGGTCGGATCGCTGGTTATTGGGAAAGGAGTAAAGGTGTATAGTTGCCCAAAGTGCGGGAACATGATCAGAAAATCAGATAATTGCTGTCCGGAGTGTGGACAACGGCTGAAACTGGCGACCGCAGCCCAGCGGTCGGAGTGGCAGGACAGGATGCTGCATACGTTTCTGGGAGGGCATGAATGATTGGAGATGGTCGGCAGCCGGAATGGAGTAAAATAACAGAGGCAGAGATTCGGAAAATCAAGAGGCAGGACTGTTCGAACTGTGGTTATTCTGCGATCATATTCAATACCAGCAAGATCAACGGATCGAAGATATTGGCGTGTATGTATATCTGCCATACTGGAAAAAGGAGGCCATGCCGGCCGGGTGAATGTAAGAAAAAGGGCGTATACAAACCAAAACGGCGGAGACGAACGGGAGGTGATGCCGATGGGCAAAGTAAATAAACACATATTAGAACGATATACCGATATGCGAGAAGAGGAAAGGGATTTAGTGCGGCGGATTCAGTCACTCGATGCGAAAATACTGAACATGGAGATGGAAGGCTATGTCGTAGCGGATTCCGTGACCTGCGGAAGAAAAGGTAAGAAGCCACTCGGAACCCGGACGGTCAGGGGATTTCCAATCCCGGACTACCAGAAGAAAAAAGAACGGTTGAAAACGCTGAAGCTCCAGCTGCAGCTGGCAGACGAAAAACTCCTGGAAATGACCAATGCAGTGGAGGAATACATACAATCCATTACAGATAGCCGGATCAGGCGGATCATGCGGTACAGATACCTGGATGATATGAGCTGGATACGGGTGGCGCATCGGATGGGAGGAAAACACACGGCAGAGGGATGCAGAAAGAGCATAGAAAGATATTTGCTCGAAGAAAAATAATGTTTGTCCGATTTGTCCGGATTGGATGTGTTATATTACTATCATGGAAAAAGTAATGAGCAGCACTCATTAACCTCCTGAATACTTTTAGACAGGCCGCCGATTGGCGGCCGGATTTGCAAGGCAGAGAAGATGGAAGCTTTCCGGATCCATAACCCGGAGACCGCGGGTTCGAGCTCTGCCTTCGCAACACGGGTAGTAGCCGCAGATCGGATACAAAACCCTGAATCCGGGATGTCAGGTACCGGATAATAAGAGCGCAATCCGCAGGGCGCCACCTGGCTCCTCCGAAAAGTGTATCGGCTGCCTGCGAACAGCCAAACCGGAATGTAGTTCAGCAGGGAGAGCACCTGTCTTATACACAGTAAGTCCCAGGTTCAAGCCTTGGAATTCCGATGGCCGGGAGGCCGGCATAGACTTTTTCATAGCACTCCTTTCTTTAACTGGAAAAGCACCCAGAGATGTGATGGGTGCTTTTCTTTATGAACACAACAACGGGAGGACAGAATGGCCAGAGAGTTCGCAAAAGCATTTTATAACAGCACTGCATGGAAGAAGTGCAGGGCTGCGTACATTGCATACCGACAGCGAATTGATGGCGGAATGTGTGAGAGCTGCCATGATGCGCCGGGTTACATCGTACACCATAAGATAGAGCTCACGCCTGAAAACATCCATGATCCGGAGATTTCATTGAACTTCAGGAACCTGAAATATGACTGCCATGTGTGCCACCAGAAAGAAAATGCGGGGGACGGCGTGCCGGGACTTGTACAGTATGAGTTCTCACCGGATGGAGAAATATGTATACTCCCCCCTGAATTCAAACCGTATTCTGAAAACTGAAGACCACGCTCAGCCATTCAGAGAATACACAGGAGATTTTGCGTGAGGGGTGTAGTACAAAAAGACAAATAAAGACAAATTAAAGGGATGAAAGCGGCAGGAAGAAAGGGGGATTTGCGGTGAATTACGAAGGAAAAAGTAAAGAAGAGATTATTAAGTCGGAGAAAAGAAAACTTTCAGGGATTTATACGAGACTGGATAAGAAAACCAAAAAAGCCGTAGATTCCCTGATTGACGAGGCGGCATTTATGGCCGCGTCACTCTATGAACTGCGCCAGATCATCGATGAAAAGGGATATACAGAGGAATATCAGAACGGAGCGAATCAGAAGGGAGTAAAAAAATGCTCTGAGGTCGAAGTATATAATACGATGATCAAAAATTATATGGCAACGATCAAACAGCTGACGGATCTGCTGCCGAAAGAGCAGGCGGTAAAGGCTGCGGCCATTTCTGACGGGTTCGAGGATTTTGTAAATGGCCGGGATGATTAAGTATCCGGAGGATTATAACCCGATCCTGGAATACTGGGATAAAATGCAGAGCCATGAAGTAAAGGTGAGCGACAAGGTGTACCGTACATACCGGAAAGTCGTGAAGGATATTCGGGAACCGGGAGAATATTTCTACAGTCCCAAAAGAGGCAACCACATCATTGAATTTGCCGAGAATTTCTGCCGTCATTCCAAAGGAAAATTTGGAGGAAAGCCGGTCCGGCTGGAATTGTGGGAGAAAGCGCACCTGGCAACCATATTCGGGTTCGTGGACATAGAAGGAAACCGGAAATACCAGGAAAGCCTGCTGATTGTGGGAAAGAAAAACGGAAAATCCCTGCTGGCATCTATTGTGGGACTGTATATGTTAGTGGCGGATGGAGAACCCGGTCCGGAGGTATATGCTGTCGCAACAAAAAAAGACCAGAGCCGGATCATATGGCTGGAATCCAAGCGGATGACAAAGAAATCCCCGTCCCTGCTAAAGAGAATCAAGCCGCTGGTAGGGGAGCTGGATTCGGATTTTAATGACGGGGTCTTTAAACCGCTGGCATCTGACAGTGATACCCTGGACGGACTGAACGTCCACTGCGTATTGATGGATGAGATCCATCAATGGAAGCAGGGAAAAGCGCTGTATGACATTATGGCCGATGGAGTTTCTGCCAGGGAGCAGCCGCTGGTTTATATCACATCAACGGCCGGAACCATCCGGGAAGACATTTACGACCAGAAATACGAAGAAGCAGAAATGGTTATCAATGGGTATGAGGATGAGGACGGCTATAAAGATGAGCATTTTATAGCGTTTATCTATGAACTGGACAACCGGAAAGAATGGACGGATGAATCCTGCTGGGAAAAAGCTAATCCGGGGCTTGGGACGATCAAAAACCGGAAAACGCTGAAGGATAAAGTGGAAAAGGCAAAGAAAAATCCGCTTCTGGTAAAAAACCTGGTATGTAAGGAATTTAACATCCGTGAGACATCATCGGAAGCGTGGCTGACGTTTGAACAGGCGAACAATACGGAAACCTTCAGTCTGGAAGACCTGAAGCCTAGGTATGGAATTGGAGGCGTAGACCTGTCTTCCACAACAGACCTGACAGCCGCGAAAGTAATTTTTAAAGTTCCGAACGATGAACGGATCTACGTTTTATCTATGTACTGGATGCCGGAAGACCTGGTGGAAAAACGTGTCCAGGAGGACAAAATCCCCTATGACGTATGGATCGAAAAAGGATATGTCAGAACCTGCACAGGAAACAAGATTTCCTACCGGGATGTAAAGGCATGGTTTGTGGAGGTACAGGAACGATATGACATTTATCTGAACCGGATCGGATACGATTCCTGGAGCGCTGTGTATTTTGTGGAAGATATGCAGGATTATTTCGGAAAGGCAAGCATGGTTCCGGTGATCCAGGGCAAGAAAACGCTTTCACAGCCAATGAAGGCTTTAGGGGCGGATCTGGAAAACAAGCTGATTGTTTACAACAATAATCCGGTGGACAAATGGTGCCTGTGCAATACGGCTGTGGATATCGACAGAAACGATAATATCCAGCCAATAAAAACCAGCAAACCGAGACGAAGGATTGATGGGACGGCGGCGCTGCTGGACGCATATGTCGTCCTACAGAACAATCTGAATGAGTATCTGTCACTGATATGATGGAGGGAAACATGAAACCGTTTTGGAAAAGGGATCCTACAAGGAAACAAAACCAGGGAGAAAAAAAGAACGTGATCCAGATGGTCACAACGACCGGAGAATTTCACTACGCCTGGAATGGTAAATTATACGAAAGTGATATCGTAAGGGCGTGCATCCGTCCGAAAGTAAAAGCGATCGGAAAACTGGTAGGAAAACATATCCGGGACGATCCGGGAGGAGGATTGAAAGTAAATCCGGATGCTAACATAAGATTCCTGCTGTCAGAACCAAATCCGTATATGACCGGACAGCAGATGCAGGAGAAAGTAGCGAATCAGCTTTGTTTGAACAACAACGCATTTATCCTGATTGTGCGGGATGAAAATGGGAAACCAGTGCAGCTATACCCGGTTCCGTGTGTATCTGCGGAGGCAAAATACAATGACGCGGGAGAACTGTTCCTGAAATTCCAGTACAGGAACGGGAAAAGCGGAATATTTCGGTATTCGGATATTATCCACCTGCGGCAGGATTATAACGAACACGACATTTTTGGGGACAGCCCGGCACCGGCACTGGCATCCATGATGGAAGTGATCGGGACAATCGATCGAGGAATCATACGGGCGATCAAGAACAGCGGGGTGATCCGCTGGTTGCTTACGTTTACATCTTCCATGCGGGATGAGGACATCAAAGCAAATGTCCAGAAATTTGTTGATAACTATCTTGCAGTGGAAACAGACTCATTCGGTGCCGCGGGAGTGGATGCAAAAGCAAGTGTGCAAAGAATTGAACCGAAAGATTATGTTCCAAACGCAGCACAGACAGACCGGACCGTGGAGCGGATCTACTCATTCTTCGGAACGAACAAAAAAATCGTTCAGAGCGATTACACAGAGGATGAATGGACAGCATACTACGAAGCGGAAATAGAGCCGGCCGTGGTGCAGATGCACCAGACCTATACCACGGGACTGTTTAGCAGAAAAGAACGTGGGTTTGGGAATCGGATTGTTTTCGAGGCGAATAACCTGCAGTGCGCAAGCCTGACTACAAAACTTGCTTTCCAGGCGATGGTAGACCGCGGAGCAATGACGCCGAATGAATGGAGAGAAACCATGAATCTGGCACCAATCGAGGGCGGTGATAAGCCAATCAGACGGCTGGATACACAGGTTGTAAACCTGATTGAACAAGCCCTGGAGGCCATGAACAAGGATAATTGCTATGTTATGGCAGATGTGATTACAAAATTATTGAATCAGGCAGGAGGTGAGAAAGAAGATGAAACACAGAATCGACATCCGCGGGGTAATGATACCAAATGATTATAAAATCTATTATAATTTCTTCGGAATGGATAGTACTTGTCCGAATGACGTGAAAAAGATTCTGGATATCGTACAGCCGGGAGATGAAATAGAGGTATACATCAATTCCGGAGGCGGAATTATTGACGTGGGATCGGAAATATATACAATGCTGTATGGCCGAGAAGATGTCAGGATTTATGTTACCGGAGAGGCGTGCAGTGCGGCATCTATTGTTGCCATGGCGGCATATTGCGAAATGTCGCCCACAGCGCTCATGATGGTCCATTGTGTGTCAACAGGAGCAAGGGGAAACCACAGCGCAATGGAACACGCGGCGGAAGTCCTGCGGACGGCGGATCAGGCACTCAGCACGGCCTATATGAACAAAACGGGTATGTCGCAGGAAGAAGTATTGGAAATGATGGAACACGAAACCTGGCTCACAGCCAAGCAGGCAAAAGAGAAGAAATTAATCGATGCTGTCATGTTTGAAAGTGAGAAGGAAAAATTTCAGATAGCGGCCGGTCCACTGTTTGAACTTCCATCATCGGAAACAATGGGAAAGATCAGAAAAATTATGGGAGAAGCAGACGCAAAGGCGCCTGTTTTTTTATTGCGGAAGAAATTAGATTTATTAAAACTGAAAGGGGAAAGACGATGAGCAAAAAACAGTATGAAGAAAAAAGGAACATCCTGATGCAGGAGGCGGAATCTCTGATTGATCAGGGAAAAGCTGAAGAGGCGGAGGAAAAGATGAATGAGGTGAAAGAGCTGGATAAGGACTGGGACAAAATTGCGCAGGCACAGGCAAATTTGCATGCCTTGAATCGGGAACCGAAACCGTATCATCCGTTTGGAATGAGCGGAGAAGCAGCAGGTTTTACCGGGTGGGAACCGGAGAAACCGGAAAATTTGTATGATTCTGTGGAATATCGGACGGCATTTATGAATTTTGTTCTGAAAGGAACCCCAATTCCTGACAAATTCACAAATGCCAATGAAACGACAAAAACAACAGATGTAGGGGCCGTAATATCACCGACAGTGGTAAACAGGATTGTTGAAAAAATGGAGTCGACAGGAATGATTCTGCCGTTAGTAACCAGGACAACATTTCCGGCCGGCGCAACGGTCCCGACATCATCGGTCAAGCCGGTGGCAACCTGGGTGGCAGAAGGCGGCACATCTGATAAACAGAAGAAAACCACCGGACAGATTGATATCAAAGGATACAAATTAAGATGCGCCATCTCCATGACCCTGGAAACATCGGTGATGTCACTGCAGATTTTTGAAACAACATTCGTAAACAATGTATCTGAGGCCATGGTAAAAGCCCAGGAAAAAGCGTTTATTGACGGAACGGGAAGCGGGCAGCCGAAAGGTGTGCTGAAAGAGACGGTAGTTACAGGACAGAACGTAAAAATCGCCGCGGCAGAGGATCCGGATTACCAGACACTGGTAGACGCAGAGGCAGCGCTCCCGCTGGCCTATGAAAATGGCGCGGTCTGGAACATGACAAAGAAAACATTCATGAAATTTGTAGGTATGGTGGACGCCGATGGGCAGCCGATTGCCCGGGTAAATTACGGGATCAATGGACAGCCGGAGAGAAGCCTGCTGGGCCGGAGAGTGGTTTTGAATGATTATATGACCAGCTTAGGTGCAGCCATTACCGCGGATACGGTAGTGGCGTTTCTGTTCGACTGGTCCGATTACATGTTCAACACCAATTATGCGATGCGGATCAAGACCTACGAGGACAACGACACGGAAGATCAGGTCACAAAAGCGATTATGATCTGCGATGGAAAGGCCGTAGATGTTAATTCCCTGGTGACCGTGACAAAAAAATACCAGGCGGGCTGAACAACACAGGAGAAAATGAATGAATAGTACGGTAGACAGCATGCTCATAGAACGAATCAAACAGAGAATCCGAGCGATGGCTGACGTATCGAATGATGAGGTGGAAGATCTTATCCTGACCTGCAGAAAAGAGCTGGAAATGAAGGGCATATATGGGGATGAATCAGATTACACCTATTATCAGGCTGTTGTGTTGTACTGCAAAGCCAATTACGGATATGACGAAAACACAGACCGATTTGAGACGGCCTATCAGGCACTGTGTAATGCCATGGCGCTTTCGGGAGATTACAAAAAAGGAGAATCAGGATGATCGTACAGCTGATCTGGGAAGAGAACACAAAGGATAAAGACGGATTCCCGAAAAAAGAGCAGCACAGCGTCAAAGCATATGCAAGAGAAAAATCTGCGAACCGATCAGAAGTTTACGAAGCTATGCGTGCCGGAGTGACCGTACGGATGATTTTGGAGATACGAGTGGAAGATTGGGAATGCACCCGGCATATTGCAAACGAGAAAGCGGAATATGCAAGAAAGGTGAAAGTGGATGAGTGCGAATACCGGATTATAAGAGGATATCGGACCGGGAAGGCAATCATCGAGCTGACGTGTGAATGATATGGCTTTTCAGGAAATGGGATTGGATGCGCTGATGAAAGAGTTGAAAGAGCTGGGGCGAGTAGATGAACTGGCCCCCAGGATGCTGGAAGCAGCGGCGCCAATTCTGGAAAAAGAAATGAAAAAACAGGTGAGGATGCAGGCAGACAAAGGATATGCTACGGGGGATCTGGAAAACGCGGTAACCCACGGAGAGGCCAAGAAAAACCAATATGGTCATTACATCACGGTGACGGCAGAGGGAAAAGACCGGAAGGGTATGAGAAATAATGAAAAGCTGGCATACCTGAATTATGGGACGTCGAAACAGCAGGCGCGCCCGGTAATCGCAACAGCGGTAAAGAAAGCTGAAAATGATTGCATCAACGCTATGCAGGAGGAGATGACGGGAGAATGAGCGTAAACCAGAAGATTGAAGAATGCCTTCGGGATGAAGTAAGTAATATCTGGCCGCTCTGCTGCCCGGAAGATTCCAAGCCGGCCACCTATATTGTATACAATCCGGAATTGGAAAGCGCGGAGAGTTTCTCTGACGATGAAGATGAGGAATGGATCCACTACATGCAGATCCATCTGTTTACCAAGGGAAACTATGTAACACTGAGAAAAAACATCAGAAAAAAACTGAGAGATGCAGGTTTTGTAATGACAAATATTGAAACATTTTACGAAAGCGACACCGGATACAATCACCTGTGTTTTGAATGCTGGATAGAGGAGGAACCCTGATGGCATTTTATGGTTTGGCAAATCCCATGATTGCCCGTTGCCGGGACCGGCCGGAAGGGCCGGAATATACGGATGGATCCGGATTCGGGAAAGCGGTCAGAGTAGAGATAACCCCCAATTATGTAGATACAGGAGAATACGGAGATGTCAATGATCTGGACCAGAAGAAGGAATTTGCCTATGCGGACATCACGCTGGGGATAAACCGCATCCCGGAAGACGGAGAAAGCATCGTTCTTGGATACACACAGGACGGACAGGAGATTCAGTCCTCTGATATGGATGAATCGGAATACATTGGCCTTGGGCTGTTGAAGAGGGAAAGCGTCGGTAACCAAAAGTTTTTTATGGCCCTGTGGCTGCACAAGGTAAAGTTGTGGGAGGATTCCGACAGCCAGGAGACTAAAGGAGAATCCATCGACTATGTGACCCCGACATTAAGCGGCAGGGCGGAGCCGGATTCCGCGGGACAGTGGAGGTCAAACCGCCGGTTTGAAACTCGAAGTGAAGCAATTTCCTGGCTGGAGAGCAAAGCCGGGATGGAAGGAGGATAAGATGCCTTACATTGGACTTAGAAAACCTATCGTGGGAAAAAGAAACAGCGACGGAACTTATGGGGATCCGCTACGGTACGGAAAAGCGGTGGCTATGACCGTTACACCGAATTACGCGGAAGGAAGCTCTTACGCAGATGATGCGCAGGATGAATACGACAAAGAGTACACCAATGCCGACATTACCCTTGGAACCAACTACGTGCCGATCAAAGCGGAGCCGATCCTGTTCGGGCATGAAATTGATGAAGAAACCGGCCATGTGATCTATAACGCCAATGACCAGAGCAACGAGGTGGGCGTAGGAATCATGCGGGTGGAAAAGATCAACGGAGCCAGAAAATACACAGCGATCTTTATTTTCAAGGCGAAATTTTCCGAGCCGTCAGAGGATTATGAGACCAAGGGAGAGTCTATTACCTACAAAACCCCCAGCATCTCCGGAAAAGCCACCCCCATCGATGATGGGAGATGGAAAGAATCTAAGATCTGCGGCACCATGACGGACGCCCTGAGCTGGATCTATAGTATGTTCGGAAAAACCCTGGGTACCCTGACTGTCCAGAGCGCAGCAAGCTCTACGGCGGATGGAAAGACCAAGCTGACTGTCACACCGGAAAAAGAAGGGGACAATACTTATGTTTACAAAACCGGGGCCAACGTGGAGTTGCCGGCCTATGACGATACCTGCAACGCCGCGTCCGGATGGAAGACCTGGGACGGGACAGAGGAGATCACCGCAAAGACAGGAGACAAGATCGTAGTGGTGGAGATTGATGAGGATGCCCTAGCAAAGAAAGCGGGTACTGCTACGGTAGCGGCAAAAGAAGCGACACAGACGCTGAGCGGACAGAACGCCGCGCCTGCGCGGGGAAACACAGAATCGGAAGACGAAGACTAAAAAACGGGCGGGAAAACCCGCCCGAATAAGGAGAAACTATGCTGAATGATAAACTGAGTTACATTACCCTATCAGGGGAAACTTACCCAATCCGCTGTGGGATGGAAGTCCTGGAAGAAATCCAGGACAGATACGGGAGCATTGATGAATTTGAAAAAAAGATCATGATCTTTGAACCGCAGAGAGATGAGGACGGAAATCCTGTTGAGAACGAGGACGGAAATGTGATCGGACAGTACATGACCCCCAGGATCAAAGATCTGGGAGACGCCCTGCACATGATGGTCACTGCCGGGCTGGAAATGGAGGCAGAAGAGTCAGAGAAACCCGTAAAGAAGGTAACTCGACGGGAACTGTTGGAAAAAGCGGATATGACGCCGGTCAGCTTAGGGCTGGCCCTGCACGCCGAGCTGATGAGGTGCTTCCGGACAAAAAACGCAGTGACCACGCAGACGAGGGAGAAGAGAACGGAGAACCTGTAATCCTGGATTTTGCGTGGATTTTGTTTGTAGGCCTGGAATTGGGATATCGGGAAAAAGAAATCGCATGGATGTATTATGGAAAATGGTGCGATCTGTTTGGAGTGTACAAGAAAATGCACAATATCCGGATGAAGCGGAACCTGTTTGAAGAACCCAAAAAAGAGA
>ERZ1090860.1607-NODE-1612-length-11785-cov-15.337852_pt1 | contig 11785 bp, 11 predicted proteins | sample MGYA00478483_ERZ1090860 | MGnify/ENA primary metagenome ERZ1090860 (study PRJEB33644, sample SAMEA5815741) | chicken gut metagenome | biome: Chicken; feature: Gastrointestinal Tract; material: Caecum | place: Ireland | collected 2019-01-01 | study: A study of...
CCTGCGGTTTTCTAATCTTTTTATTTCCCTTTTGTGTATAAATACATGAAGCGGTAGCCTCATCTAATATAACAATAGGAGCATTTTTCAGCATCGCGCGGGCAATAGAAATTCTCTGCTTTTCCCCTCCTGATAAGGTAGAACCGCCCTCACCGATTATGGTGTCATATCCTTCTGGAAGTCCCATAATAAAATCATGGCATCGAGCCGCTTTTGCCGCCGCGATCATTTCTTCCTCTGTCGCATTAGGAGCGCCAAAGAGAATATTATTTCGTATAGTATCCTGGAACAGATATACATTCTGAAAAACCATACTGATATTTTTCAGTAAAGAATCACAGGTAAATTCCTTTACGTTCTTTCCGCCCACCAGGATCTGCCCTTTTTGTACATCATAGAATCGTGCCAATAAATTACAGATAGTTGTTTTTCCACTGCCGGAAGGCCCAACGATTGCCGTTGTCGTATTCTGCGGGATTGCGAATGATACATGGGACAATACTTCCCTGCTGTCATATCCAAAGGAAACATCCTTAAATTCAACATCAAAATGGTTGATCGTAATATCCTTTCCGTCTTTGTCAATAAACTCTGCATCGTCAATACTCTGTAACTTTTCAGCTACTGTATCTAACATCTCCAGAATATGCAAGGACGTATTTGCCGCTTCAATGGTATTGAACATCACATAACTGTAAACAATCAGCATAAGAGCCATAGGAAGCTCCATGGTTCCCTTTAGAGCCATCAGCGCAGTGAGGATCGTAATGACACTGGTTCCCATATAAAGCCCAAACCGATGAAGCGCGTCACAAGGTGCAAAATTTTTCTCCATACGGATATTAATATCTTTCGATTTACGGTATGCCTTATAAAGTCCTTCTGAAGCTACGCCTTCCTGCTTGAAAGACTTTACCACAGCCATACCTCTGACATACTGAACAATCTCATCTGCCATTTCATTGATGCTCTCCTGCCGAATCGGAGAGTTTTTGCGGCTCTGATGTTCAATAAGCTGTAAACCTGCAGAGGAAATAATCACCGCTATGAGAGCAGAAATTCCCAGAGCCGGTGAAAAGAACAGCAGGAAAATAATCGTAATCAGCAAAAAGATATAACTGTCAACAATGTTGTTTATGACATTCATCGCCTGCATTTCAAAAAATGCAAGGTCTGTCGTAATTGCTGTCGTAAGTTCCCCCATATTTTTGCGCTGTAAAAAGCCGAGTGAAACCCTCTTTAAAATATCGCCAATTTTCAATCGTTCTGCCGTTGTCACTTCATGGGCAATACTATCCTGCTTTGTAGCCCTTAAATATGCAAGAAGCCAGCGGAGTAAAATCGTACCGACGATAATTCCTGTCAGCATAAAAACAAAACTCTGATCCAATACCGCCACACCGTTAATATCGTCCAAAATGGTTTTAATCACCCAAACCCCGCATACAATAGGAACAATGCCAAGAATATTATTTACCATAGATAACACAATCCCCAAGTACAGGCGCTTCTTATACTGTGCCATCATATGGAAAAGCCGTTTCAATATACGGATCATGCCAGCACCTCCTCGCTTATATTTACAGACCATTTTTTTGCTCCGATATGCGCCTGCCACATATCGTTGTATAATGTACTATTCTGCAGTAACTCTTGATGTGTTCCGCTTTGTATAATCTTTCCGCTCTCTACCAGAAGAATTTTATCGGCATTTTTTATTGTAGAAAGCCGATGTGCAATGACCAGCAAAGTCTTTCCTTTCGTCAACTCAGCAATGGCCTCCTGAATTTTCGCCTCATTTTCAGGATCAGTGAAGGAAGTCGCCTCGTCAAGAATGATGATCGGTGCATTTTTCAAAATGGCCCTGGCGATAGCAATTCGCTGTCTCTCACCACCGGACAGTTTATCTCCTGCTTCCCCCGCTGTGGATTGATACCCATGCTCTAATTTATTGATAAATTCATCGCACTGTGCTTTTTTTGCCGCTTCTAATACTTCTTCATCGGTTGCCTTTGGATTTCCCAGACGGATATTTTCCATGATCGAACTATTAAACAAAAAATTATCCTGCGTTACGAAACTCACTTCATCTGCGAGTTGTGTAAGCGGAATATCTTTGATATTTACACCGCCAATCGCAATACTCCCATCTGTCACATCCCAAAACCGTGCCACCAGGCGCGCCAGAGTAGATTTACCGCCGCCAGATGGCCCGACTAACGCATAAAAAGACTTTTCAGGAATCTTCACGCTGACATCATGGATTACATTTTCCTTCCCGGTATATGAAAACGTAACATGTTCCATACAGATGTCATGTCGAGTTATGGGCTTTTCTTCAGACACCAGGGAAAGTTCTCCAATATCAAAGGTCTTATTGACCGTATTTATAGAATACTGGATAGACTTCAACTGATTAAAAAACAAAATGAACCGCCCCAAACTGCTTACGAGCCCCATGGACAGCAGCATAGCCATTGTAATCTTAGGCAGGGTCGTTGCGCCGGAAAGGTACATGGCCGTTCCTATTGGCAGAACCCCTAAAAGCGTCGTTGGAAGGATCACAGCCCCTAAAGTCGTAAACTTCCATGTGGATTTATACCAATTAAGCGTTGTTTCCTTAAATGCCTCGACAGCTTTACGATATTTTTCGTAGGAGGAAGTAGACTGGTTGAACGCCTTTACAACCTCAATTCCCTCTACATATTCGACCACAACATTGTTCATATGTTCGTTGGATTCCATGTATTTCTGATAGGTTTTATTGTAGCCGCCCAACATCATCCCATAGGGAATCATCGCAAGCGGTATCGTAATAAGCGAAGCAAGCGCGAGCCTGAAGTCAATCATACACAGATATACAAATACTGCCAGAGGTAATACGAGTGCTCCAGAGCCTTCAGGAATTACATGCGCCAGGGGAATCTCAATATTCTCTATCTGATCCACAACGATATTCTTCACTTTTCCGGCATTGATATTTTGCGTTACTCCCAGGGGGGCTTTCAATAACTTTTCCGCTACTCGTTTTCGCATAAGTTCCAATATGGTATATGCAGAAATATGAGATAATGTTGTCGAGATTGCATGAAACAAAACCTTCACTATAAATCCCGCAATACAGATCCCACCCCAAAAAAGAATCTCCTCTGTTGTGGCAGACTCATCAAAAAACATGATAATAATACGATAAGCCGCCGCAAAAGGAACAATTCCACCGGCTACCGAAATCAGCGCGCAAAGAACAGACAGTATCAATTTCCCTTTACATGGTTTTGCATAGGATAAAATACTTCCAAGCATACCTTTTTCATTCATCATTCATTCTCCTTTTGAAATAGAATTCGATATATCTTACATGCAGTCTCCTTTTGCACCTCAAAATAATCTTCCACATGCCCTGCTTTTAAATAGCAGATATGTGTACAGGTTGACATTAAAAACTCATAATCATGTGACGTTACCAGGAGGGTTTTCCCTGCCTCCGACAACTCGTGAAGCAATGCTGAAACATTCTTCATACTTGTATAGTCAAGGCCACTGGTCGGCTCATCAAAGCAGATCACATCCGTATCTTTCATACAAGCTACCGCAATACAAAGCCGTTGCTTCTGTCCGCCGGAAAGAGAGGCCGGATGTTGCTGCAGATAGTCAGAAAGTCCCATACGTTCTAATAAAGATAAGCCCTTTTTACGAAGCTGCTCATTTTCGCCATTTCCAAGATATAATTCTTTCTCAACACTTTCTGTAAATAATTGGTAATCACTATTTTGCATAACGAGAAATGTATCACGGTTTCGTATTTTATGATTGACAGGCTTTCCGTTAATCAAAAAGCTGCCGGACATTTCTTTTTTTAATCCGCAGATAATTTCTAATAACGTGCTTTTTCCAACTCCATTATTTCCGACAATGCCAACAATACTTCCCTTATTTGCCGAAAAACTTACATTCTTCAACGGTTCGTCTGTTTTGTCGTAATAATAAGAAATGTCCTTCAAACAAACTTGTTCCTCATTTGTCAGAACATTAGATACATGCGGATTTATGGATAATAACTGGACGCTCCGCAGTCCCATTGCATTCGCTGCCTCATTTGACAGATTCTTAAAATCCTTTGTCCCAATCTCTTTTTTTACTTTTCCATCTTCAATCAGTATCGCGCGGTCAGCAATATCCTTCAAATAGTGAATACGATGTTCCGAAATCACAATCGTATAGCCCTGCTTTTTTAAGGTATTTAATATTTCCATAAGATGTTCTGTTGCCGCCGAATCCAGATTAGCTGACGGCTCATCTAAAACCAGAATCTTAGGTGACAAAGCATACACCGAGGCAATCGCAATTGATTGTTTTTCGCCACTGGAAAGCTCGAAAATACTTCGTTCCAACAATTTTGTAATCTGTAAATCATTCGCTGCCATTTCTATCCGGCGGCACAATTCCTCCCGTGGCAGTCCTACATTCTCACAGGAAAATGCAATCTCTGCCGTAGTATCTGTCGCAAAGAACTGAGACCGGGGATCTTGAAACACAGAGCCGACAATACCGGCAAGATCCTGAATATCCAAATCCGAGGTATCCTGTCCGTCAATATAAACCTTGCCTTCCAACTCGCCCTCAAAAAATTCTGGCACCAGCCGGTTAATAAGACGTGTGATCGTTGTCTTTCCACAGCCTGAACTTCCCAACAGTACCACAAACTCTCCCTGATGAATATGTAAATTGATATGTTCCAGAGCGTCATCTTTTGAGTTCGCATATCGAAAGGAAACATCTTCAATGCGGATCATTCAAATTCCTCCCTTCTGAAGAATAGAATTCACTGCTATTCCTCCGATCACTGCAATTACGACAATACCGGCAGCAACAAAGTCTTTTAATCTTAAACGAATCTCCCTATAAGAAGTTCTTTTTGTTTCCAAGTCTAATCCTCTCGTCATGGCAGAGGCCGCAAGTTCATCTGCTATCTTCATACTTCTAATAATCAGCGGAACGATTGCATATTCCCCTGTTTTGATCGGGTGCAATATAATATTTTTAAAGGTCAAACCGATTCCCCTTAATTTCATTGTGTTTTTTATGGAACGAAATTCATCGCTCACTGTGGGAAGGTATCGGAATACAACAGCTAACGTAATGATTGCCCCTTTAGGAAAGTGCATATTTTGTAATGCCGTTGAAAAGTCGCTGATACGAAGTTTTGTTGCCATCCAATTTCCCATCACAAAGAAAATAGAGGTTCTCTCCAGAAAGAATATGATCAATCCCAGCGCGGCTTTTGTTCCTTCATGGGGAATAAAACCGATGAGAAATTCCAATATCAAAAAACTTCCAAACAGTATCCCAGTTCGCCACGCACCTCTCCAAAGACGGCGAATCATATACAAAGCCACAATGATAATATAATCCCACAACAATACCCATGTACTGCGGGAAATATAGGTAGCTGTGGTAAACAAGATCAGCATTAGTAATTTCATACGCGGATCAAGCGATGTATAAATATCTTCCCGCTTATTTTCTATCTCCAACTTCATGCTTAGACAATCCCCGCTTTAAGAAAGTGTTTTTTCAGCAATACTTTTCCAAGAAAAGCACCAATTACACATCCGACAACCGTAGCTGCCAATCCCACAAAAAACATCGGACCAATCACAAGTTCAAAAACAGCGCCATACAGGTCAGCATATGCCGGAACTGCGGCTAAATAAAGGTCTTTTAAAAAGATCAGCGGCAACGTCATCGCCAAATACCAAAAAACAGTTTCAATCGTAAAGCAAAGCAGCATTGTGGAAAATTTATGCCGGTCTAATTTGCGCCAAACAAGTTCCGCGACAATCGCCCCGATAGCCAGAACTAATGATACCGCCCAGAAATTCATAAGCATCAAAACAGCCAGGATCATTCCAAACAGTAAAGGAACACCTTTTTTATTTACTTTGGTATATAGTAAAAGATATATAGTTCCCCATAAAATCGCACAAACAGCGAATACAAACAGATTCCCTACTACAGACATACCTACCGGTGTCCCTACAACAGAAAAAACAATAAACATCAGTACAAACATAATCGCTGTTGTAATATAATCCCGCACATTCATGCGTTCGTTGTTCCGTTTTCTTGTTTTTTTCGTTTCCATAAATTGTTTTCCTCCTGTGGTTAGTTATTGCTAATCTTATCTTTTAAATCTAGGCTTAGCCCTATCATAGAACTAAGCCTAAAAGCCCAAAACTGCCTGCCAGTTAAAAAATTTAGAAACAGCCTTACAATGATATACTGCCTGTTCTTTACTAAGGTCATGCACGATCGGCTCAAACATGGTAGACCAGAAAGCCGTCAAAAGCATGTGAAGCTCATTTTCATCTATGCGTTCCGGGGCAATCCCCTTTTGATAAGCTGTTTCTATAAACCGCATAGATTTCTTTGTGTGTTCATCAACAAAGTCATTCAAAAAGTTAGAATAGACGGAACCTTCTGAACAACACAAAAGCATTTTAAAGCCATCGTAATGGTCATAAAGAAAGTCCATAAATCTATTCAAAGTTACCTCAGACATATCCCAAACCGCGTGCATCTCATTCTGGTTAAGTTTTTCATAATCGAAACTTTCACCTTCCGAGTGGATTGTCTTTAAGTCCTGCAACGTAGGTGCTAAAAGTGCTTCAAAGAGTGCTTCTTTTCCTGCAAACCGTTTATATAAGGCGCCTGTCGTAACGCCAGCAGTTTTACAGATTTTTCGCAAAGACGCCTCCACATAGCCTTTTGATAAAAATTCTTCTTTTGCACTGGCCAATATCTTTGGATCTATACTGTGATCTGGTAATGACATATGGTTCCCCCTTTCGTAATATTTCCGCAACCGATAACATTGATACCAGTAACACCGTTATCATATTAGCAGATTTATATATGCCTGTCAATAGCTACTTTCTTTACCTTACCATTTCTCACTCTAATCGGCTTTATTATAGGAAAGTGTTGGATATACAAGTGCAAGTCGATTCGCTGAATTATTCCGCAAAAGCACTGGATTGCTGCCATTAGAGTACAGAAAAACTGCACAGAGAAAGTAAAGCATGATTTCCTTCTCCTGTGCTTTCAGCGTGTTCATCAGCTCCCAGCGCATGGGGTCACGGGCTTTCAGTTCCTCGGTGACACCTGCCGCCTCCATCATGTAATTTCTCTCCATGTATGAATTATAAAATGAACTCAAAGCGCATATCACATCATTCCCAGCACACTCTATGAACAATAGAATGTAATAAGGTGATGTGATATGCCAAATGTGAAAGATTGCCCTGGATTTGAAACCTTCGGAGCAGATGTTCAGCAGGCGCGTGAAGCTGTGAAAATGTCCCGCCGGGAGCTGGCCGAAAAGGTCGGTATTGACCCGCGCTATCTTGCAAATATTGAGCTGTGCGGCACAATTCCAAGCGTGCCGGTTGTGATGCAGCTCATCCGCATTTGCAAGCTGCCCGCAGAACGCTACTTCAACCCGGAGCTGCTTCGGGAGGACAGTGAGCAGCGCCAGCGGACAAGCCACAAATTACAGCTTTGCCCGGAGAAGTATCTGCCCATTGTGGAAGGTGTCATTGACGGAGCCATCAAATTGAAAGATGCGGATGATGAGAAGGAGGATGTGTAAGCGTCCTCTTTTCTCATTTGAAGAAATACCGCCCGAAAGGGCATAAATACGGGGTACGAGAAACCGGCAAGCAATGCCTCGTGGGACCCACCGAGGCCAAACCTGGGATTTTCGCTGGCGCGAAGATCCCAGGTTGCTTGTTGAGGGCGCTGCCCCCAAGCCCCCATAAACAGCTCCATTTTGGAGCTGGCTACGCGTTCTGATAGAACGCTTTTTCCATCGCCCAGGCGATGGATAGCACAGGACAGAAACCGCATCAAGAGCAAGCCGCCGGTGGGCGGTGCTTCGCACTCTTGACCCGGTTCCCGTCCTGCGCCGGTGAGCAGACAAGAGGGAAAGCCGCCGCAGGCTTTCCCTCCCGAAAAGCCCAAATCCATGAGCCGGTCATCGTCCCTGGCTCTGCTCCTGGGCATGGTCTTTCTCTGTCTGCTTTTCTTCCTCATAGCCCATGATGCGGTCCACATTGGCCTTGACGGTCAGAAGCTCCTTCATCTCATCACGGGCCTTTCGGTAGCCGGAATAGGCTGCCTTTTTTTGTGCCATCAGCTCCGCATATTCCGCCTGCAAGCTCTTGACGGTAGGGAGCTTTTTCATTCCCAGCTCATCAAATGCTTTCTTTGCGGTTTGGTGCAAAAGGATGTCCGCCTCATGCTCGGCGCGGAACTTCTTTGAATAGCCCGCTTTGCGATATGCAACATAGACCTCCCGCGTTTTGGCATAGTTGATAATGTGGGTGCGAAGGACCGCGATCTCCGTCATTCGCTTTTCCGCCGCCTTGATCTGCGAGGATAATTCATTGTACCGGGCGGTGGCTGCCGCTGTCTTTTCAGACAGCACTTTGTAATCAAACAGCTTATGCTCGGAGAGATAATTCATGGTCTGCGCCATCTGCTTCAGATTGAAGCCGGTGGCCCATCGCTGATAACCGGCCCCCTTGCCAGCGCGGAGCTTTTCCTGAATATCGACCATCAGGCTCACAGCCTGTTTCGGCTCCGGCTGGGGCGTGGCCCTGGTGGGGGTATGTTCCTTTTCTCCGGCCAGAACCGCACGAAGCTCGGCTTCACTGTACCCTTTGCCCAGCTTCTTACTCATGCGGGCGGCATTGTCCCAGCCAGGCGCTTTGAGGCTGTACGACTGCCCACGGCGGGACACCTCGCAGCCCATCCCTTCCAGCAGCTTCAGCAGGGCATCGAAGTCGGCGGGCTTTTGCTCCAGGGCCTGGTCGATCATCACCCGCAGCGTCTCCCGCTGGGATTGTTTGGCCCGATCACCCAGCCACTTGTTATAGCTCTTTCCATGCGGCTTCGGGTTCTCTACAATGGAATATCCGTTCTCAATGCAGATGGTATCATTGAGCCGCCGGACCGCGCGGGTGCTTCCCCAAAAGTTCCGAAATTTCCGCTGATAGTCCAGAGCGGTTGCATCGAAAATGATATGATTATGGGTGTGCTTCCTGTCTATATGGGTGCAGACAATGAAGGCGTGTTTTCCTTTGGTGAAGCGCCGCGCCAGCTCGCAGCCAAGCCGGTTTGCTTCTTCCGGCGTGATCTCACCAGGTACAAAGGATTGCCGGAGATGATAGGCAATCACATCGTCCTCGCCCCGTACCCGGCCAGTGGCGGCGATATACTGCCGCTTATTGAAAAGGAACTCCGCATCCGCAATCCGGCTGTCACATTGATAGCTGGTAATGAGCCTGCCGTTGTCTGTTTTCTGCGGATTTTGAACATAGTCGATGATGTCGCTGATGGCTGTCCCCACCGTCCGGCCTTTGCCGGTGTGCAGGGGCATGAGCCGTGTGGTTGCCATAAAAGATACCTCCTTCCATGATGAGGGCGGCCTGCATCTGCAGGCCACCCTTTTATAGTTTCTTATTCTGCCTTAACACAGTTTGCGGAGCTTACGGAGTGCCGCTGCAATAGAACGAGACACACTGGCTTTAGACAGTCCTTCGGCTCTGGCGATCTCTGTGATAGATTTTCCTTCGGCCAAATACATCCAGATACGGCGGTACTGCCTGGCAGTCAGAAGTGCCTTCACCCTGGTCATGCGTTCCTGGCACAGAACCATCCGAGAGGTTTCAATTTCATCCTCCATCTGTTTACGGAAATACGCATCCTCCGCAGACTCCACGGCCGCAGCCGAACTTATGTTTTCATCAAGAGGAACCCCGTTGTCATAGTAGCCGCGCCCTCGGCGTTCTGTCTCGTAATAGTCCTCATCGGACCATTGTTTCCAGCGGAGAAATTCTTCCTCGCTGGCAAAGTCTGCGCGGGTGAGCCGGATGCGTCCATTCACACTTATGTAGATGATACTATCTTTCTCGCGCTTATTCTGCGCGTATTCACTTTTCTTGTTGAACATACTTGTCCTCCATTTCAATTTAAGGGTTAACGGGTTAATTGAAATGGGGAGACGGTGGAGATCGACATCCTACGGATAACCGCAGGATGCGACAAAAAACGCCCGACTGGTCATACGCCAGCCAGACGCTATCTGGTGTGCTTTGCTGCTTTCCTACATGGTATAGTTCATCTTCTTGGGTATAAGTCCCCGTTGCCGGGGACAGACTTTTTTTGGCAGGTAAATTCCTGCCGGATTATGTCGAAGCTGTTCTCGCTTCACGGCGGCTCCCTCCTAAAGCCGCCGTTACATTCAGCACAGGGTCGTCATCCTCATAAGGGCATGGAGAACGGCGGCCTTGATTTTCTCAAAGCCGCCGCTGAGTGAAATTTATTTATTGCATGGGGATTGTCTGCTGGGCGACGGCTTTTTTTCTTTTGCCGTCGTCCGGCAGATAATCAAACAGTATTGATGTGAATTTTACAGTTCGTTGATGGTTTCTGTAATTGCCATACCCCGTATCCGCTTAGACGGCGCATAGGCTGCCAGGAAGGCTGCTACAAAATCGAACAGGAAGATAATACAGAGCAGTGGTACTGGCAAGCTCCAGGCCGTACCAAAATACCTCGTAAGCAACATAATGTGCAAATATCGGCTCAAAAGCAATCCAGCCGTACACCCTACCACAAGCCCGGAAATAGCATAAGTGAGAGATTCAGCGGTAACCATGCGTGAGAGCTGTCCGCCATCCATCCCGACCGCTCGCATTGCACCATATTGCCTAATGCGGGCCGTTACACTCATCGAAATGCTGTTGATAATATTGAACAGCGTAATCATAGCGATGATTGCAAGGAAACTGTATAGTACGAACTGCGCCGCCAGGTAGGTCGCAGCATCCTCCTGATTGCCTTGGCGTAAATCATCGAAAATGACATCGCTGCCAACAAGACTGTTGATTTGTCGAATCGTTTCATCGTCTGCCTCTGCATCCAACTGTATGCCGATCAAGCTGTAATTTGTTCCTCCCGTCAGCCATTCAAAAGTTTCGGGAGAGCAGATCACACTGTATTCACTGGAATATACGCCATCGGATACAGAACAGGTTATTGTGACTTCCTTGCCGTCAATTTGAATCGTATCTCCAACCTGTAAAGGATTGTCTTTATTGCCGATTGTCATAACCTGTCCATTGTTCCCATAGATGGCAGACAGATCGCCTTTTGTTACACTATCTTCTGCGCTATCCAGTAGATTGTCTGTATAAGACATGAGATTTACATGATCGATCCCTTCTCTGGAGGAAGTTGCTGGGACATTTTCGAGGTATGCCGTACCAAAGGCATCTTCCACATGGGGAATTTCCTGAATCTCATTCAGCAAGTCCGGCTCCAACAGAAGGGCATTTGCATACCCGTTCAAAGTAATATCTGGCTGCCAGGACCGCAAGGACGGCACCAATTCACGAGCAAAATCAAGTCCCACTGAGAAGCAAAGGAACAAGATGATGCTCAGGGAAAAGCTGGCTGTCATGAGGAACCAGTTTTTCTTAGAAGCGGTTGCATGATGAACGCCTAATGTCCATTCGACTTTTCCAAAAATCAGTCTTGCCGTGTGGCGTGTCGTGGGGAGCGTCTCGCTGTTGCCGGAAACGGCTGCCATTGGAGAAACCTTTGCCGCACGTTTTGCGGGAGCCTGCGCCGCCAGCAGAACGGTCACAAGGCCCACCACTGCGCCGCTGTTATGAAGTGACTTTTGTCAAGAGGTAAATACAGCACCAGCAACCTTTTT
>ERZ1090860.1608-NODE-1613-length-11783-cov-11.084413_pt1 | contig 11783 bp, 8 predicted proteins | sample MGYA00478483_ERZ1090860 | MGnify/ENA primary metagenome ERZ1090860 (study PRJEB33644, sample SAMEA5815741) | chicken gut metagenome | biome: Chicken; feature: Gastrointestinal Tract; material: Caecum | place: Ireland | collected 2019-01-01 | study: A study of...
GTTTTATAGTCAATGATCTTTACATAAACCCGGTTATCCTCTTTCAGCACATCCATCCGGTCGATCCTTCCGCCTCCTATGGAAACTTCAAATCCCTCCGGGCGGAATTCTCCCTGCTTCAGCTGTTCCTGAAGGGCCCATACCGTCCTTTTTAAGATTCTTCCGGTTCTCTCGATCATATACTGGTTTCTGGCGCTGCTTTTTAAAATGGTATTTCCGTAATCCGCAGTTACCTTCTCAAGGCATTCCTGGGCGATACTGTCCCGCTCCTCCGGTTTCAGAGTGCTCCAGTCCAGTCCTCTTTTTCTCACCTGGGCGGCAAATTCCTCCAGCGCCTGATGGATCACATTTCCCATATCCATGGCTCTGAACTCATATTCCGCCCGTTCCGTCACCGACAGACCGTACCTGAGGAAATGGGCAAAGGCACAGGAAGCGTACCGTTCCAGCCGGGTGGCGCTGTGAGGCGACACTTCCCCGTAAAGAACTTTCGCCACACTTTCACTGATACGGTCCGCAGGCTTTCTGAGAAAAGCCGCCTCTGTAAGCCGTTCTATGAGAGTCCTGTATTTCGGACTTCTTAGATACCAACTATAGAGCTCCCTGAATACCGTATCATTTTCTCCAACGGTCTCCTCTCCGATTCTGTCCAGAAAATAATCCAGCGCCGTATCCGGCGTCTGCAGAAGCTCTATCTCCTGTTCTCCCGCCTCTGTCACTTCAAGTCCGGGATACAGCCGTTTCACTGTATGGATCAGATAGGCGGGACTGACCGCCTCCCCTTTGGCGTTGGAATGGCTGTAGGAAAGGCAGAGGTATTCTCCTGGCTTTGTCATATTCAGATACAGATAAAACCGCTGCATATTCATCAGTTCTTTTGGTCCCGGAGCCAGCTCTACCCCCTGCTCCTGGAAAAATTCCCGGTCCATTTCCGTAAGGATTCCTCCTCCGTCCGTATTTTTCGGGATGTTTCCCTCATTTACTCCTACAAAAAACAGGGCCCGGACGTCTTTCAGACGTGTTCTTTCCATGTCTCCTACAAGAACCTGATCCATACTGGGCGGGATCAGGGCTACCTTGGCCTCCGTCATTCCCGTTTCCAGGATCTGCCTGAATTCTTCCGGAGTCACTTTTTCCCCACCGAGGATTTCCGCCATTTTATCGAGGAGTTCCATAACGATCCCGTAAATCTGGGCATACTCCTTCTCCATGGCCTTTTCTCCCCGCCTCCGGAAAATCTCCTCCTGTCTTTTCAGTTTTTTCTGGATATCGCTTCTCACAATAAAGGCATAAAGGCAGCGACAGTATTCCTCTACCGTCTTCTTTCTTCCGGAAAATCCTTCCGCAAGCTCCCGCACTTCTTCCACAAAACGCTCCCGTATCTTATTCAGCTCCAGAATGGACTCCTCTTTCATTCCCCGGTAGATACGCACCCACCGTTCTTTCCAGGCAGAAAACCCGCGGATTCCAAGGGCGATCACGTAGTTCTCCAGCCAGTCCGTCTCCTCCCTGGCAATATCGGACATCCCGCACCGGAGATAGCGGAACACACTTTCATAAGTAAAATTCTGAGCTGTCATTTCCAGCACTGCCCGGACATACTCCACAAAAGGATTCATTAATATAGAATGTTTTTCATCTATAAAATATGGAATTCCTGACGCCTCAAATACCTGGCGGGCTATGGAACCGTATTCCTCCAGGTTTCCGGTGATCACTGCGATCTCCCCGTAACGGTATGCCTTGTCCCTGATCAGCCGTACGATCCTCCTGGCAGTCTCCTCCATCTCCTTCTTTGGACTGGCGGCACAGAATACGGCGACTTCCTCCTGCTCTTTCCTGTACGTTTCCTTTCTGTAACGGAAAAGATTCTGTTCCAGAAAGTTCAGCGCAGGCGCCTTTGCAAAACGTGAATGCGCCCCCGGCTTTATCCACAGAGGCTCCTCCATATCTTTTGTCAGTTCCGACAGAGTCCTGATCATTTTATGGCTCATATAAAAAAGCTGATGCGGCTTTTCCCTGCCGAAAAGGGCCTCTCTTACGTCCATGGTAAGTGTTATGGAAACCTCCCGGCATACAGCCAGAAGTTCTCTGACCACCACGTTCTGTATTGGAGTAAATCCGGTAAAACCGTCCAGCACCATCACGCTGTCCTTCAGTTTCCTGGAAAAAGGGATTTCCTTTGCCAGTATCTCCAAAATCTCCTCTCCGGTCACATAGTGCCCGGAAAGATATTCCCGGAAAGCGCGGTACAGTACGGAAACATCTCTGAGTTTCAGTTCAAGAAGCGTTTTGTCCGACGCTTTTTCAAGCATTTTTTCCAGAGCTTCTTCCCCTACCTCATACTGCATAAATTCCGAGATAAGAGATTTCACCTCATCCAGGCATCCAGGCTTCTTAAGCTGGCTTTGCAGGTATACAAGCTCCTTCCGGCAGCTCTGGACAAGTTTTTGAAGAACCATATTTTTTCCTGTTTCCTCCAAAACTCTCCTGGTGTCTCCCCCCGCCTCTTCCAGAACGCGGTATGCCAGCCTGTCAAAGCTCAGTACGTCGATGTTCAGGATTCCTCTGTCCGGGTGCATCTCTACCAGGGTTTTCTGTGTCTGCATGGTAAACTGCTCCGGCACGATCACATAGTACATCTGTCCCGGGTGTTTCCCGGCCTCTTCAATGATATGTGAAAAAGCCGTATATGACTTTCCTGAACCGGAATTGCCGATTATAAAGCGAAGTGACATAATTTCCTCCATAAATAAAATGATAAGCACAGGTTTCCATGGGACATAGCAGATTTTATTCATAAACGGGGCCGCCTCATAATAAGATATATAGAGAATATCCCACTGTCTTTCTGCTCCTGCAGATGCCAGCAGTAAATCAGGAGGCGCATACCATGAGTTCCAAAACAAAAATTGTTGTCCTGCACATGAAAGAGATCATCTATACAGGTATTTTTCTGCTTTTCCTAGTGATTTTAGGAATACTGATGTTTTTTATGTTCGGACCCGGAAAAACTATGACGGCTTCCACAGACGCCGCAGATCTGTACATACCCGGAGTCTACCGTACTTCCGTTGATCTGAACGGCAACACCTTCGACGTGGAGATAACAGTAGATTCCGACCGGATACAGTCCATCAGGCTGAACAACTTAAGTGAAACCACAGCGGCTATGTTTCCGCTTGTAGAGCCTGCGCTGGATTCTCTTGCAAGCCAGATCTATTCCTCCCAGTCTCTGGAAAATCTCGATTACTCCAGTGACCAGAAATATACTTCCATGATGCTGGTAGACGCCATTGAATCCGCTCTGGAGAAAGCCCGGACAGAATAATTTCTTCCGGGCTTTTCTCTGCAAAATATTCATGCTGCTGACATGTTACTGACATGTTATCTCATCTAATTCCCTGAGCCAAAGATCCGCGCAGGCGTCGCTGGGCATCCTGAGATCTCCTCTGGGAGACACTGCCACGCTTCCCACTTTAGGGCCGTCCGGCAGACAGGAACGCTTGAACTGCTGCGTAAAGAACCGTCTGTAAAAGGTTTTCAGCCATTTCAGTATTACTTCATCGCTGTACTCGTCTTCAAAGGCAAGCTTTGCCATGCGGAAGATCTTTTTCGGCGGGAAAGTCCACCGCAGCATATAATAAAGGAAAAAGTCGTGAAGCTCATAAGGTCCCACCAGATCTTCCGTTTTCTGCGAGATCACTCCATCCTTTGGAGGAAGCAGTTCAGGACTTACCGGAGTATCCAGGATGTCCAGAAGAATGGCGTTCAGCTTCTGATCCCCGCAGGTATCCGCATAATATTTTACCAGATGACGGACAAGAGTTTTGGGAACAGAACAATTTACCGCATACATGGACATATGGTCTCCGTTATAGGTGGCCCATCCCAGAGCAAGCTCCGAAAGATCGCCTGTGCCGATAACGATCCCTCCGGACTGATTGGCAATATCCATCAGGATCTGGGTCCTCTCTCTGGCCTGTCCGTTTTCATAGGTAACATCGTGTACCTGGGGATCATGTCCGATATCTCTGAAATGGAGACTTACGGCCTCCCGTATATTTACCTCCCGAAGCTCTGTTCCAAGACAGCGCGCAAGCTGGCAGGCATTCTGATAGGTTCTGTCCGTAGTTCCAAAACAGGGCATCGTTACCGCCGTGATCTTTTCTCTTTCCATTTCCAGCATATCAAAAGCTCTTACAGCCACAAGAAGAGCCAGGGTGGAATCCAGTCCTCCCGAAAGACCGATCACCACATTCTGACAGTGAATATGGGCAAGACGCTTCTTAAGTCCCATTGCCTGGATATTCAGGATCTCGTCACAGCGGCGGTCTCTTTCTTCTCTCGCTCCCGGAACAAAAGGACGGGAATCGAATTTTCTTGTCAGCTCTGTCTCTGCAGGATTCAGATGGAAAATAACTTCTGTGTAATAGGAATCCCCGGAAGAGATATCCGGAGCGAACCGGCAGGTTGTCATTCTCCGTCGTTCATTTACCAGTCTCTGGATATCCAGTTCCCCGTAAACAGCTCCGTTGACAAATCTGCGGCTTTCAGCCAGGACCGTTCCATTTTCAGCGATCATGTTCTGGCCTCCGTAAACCACATCCTGAGTAGATTCGCCTTCTCCTGCCGTTGCATATATATATCCGCAGAGAAGTCTGGCCGACTGTCCGCTCACCAGGCTTTTCCTGTAGGAATCCTTTCCCACCACCTCGTCGCTGGCGGAAAGATTGACGATCACGTTGGCCCCATGATAGGCATGACTGACGCTGGGAGGACTTAATACCCAGAGATCCTCGCAGATCTCCGCCGCAACCTGAAGCTTCGGAAATTCCGGACAGGTAAAAATCATCCTTGTGCCAATGGGCGCTTCATATTCTCCATTCTCTGCCTGCGTCAGATATACTGTTCCCTCCACATCTTTTCCGGAGGTAAAATATCTTCCCTCATAGAACTCATTATAATTGGGGATGTGTATCTTTGGCACAAAGCCCAGGATTTCTCCCCTGCTCAGTCCTGCCGCCACATTGTACAGCTTTCCGTTGTATTCCAGAGGCAGACCCACAAAAATCAGTCCGTCCACGTCTTTCGTTTCCTCCGCAATGCGGAAAAGCTGCGTTTTCGCCTCTTCCAGAAGATTTTCCTGCCAGAAAAGATCTCCGCAGGTGTAAGCGGTAATACACAGCTCCGGAAACACCATTATTTTTGCCCCATGGTTTTCCATCTCTCTGACCATGGAAATAATCTTTCCGGCATTATACGCGCAGTCCGCCACCTTTACCATCGGACTTCCAGCGCTGACTTTTATAAACCCGTCTTTCATGGTGTTTTCTCCTTTTTATTTGCATCTCCTGAGGATTTCTTTCAGTTCTTCCACACTGAACACATAATTGGTATTGCAGAAATGGCAGTTCAGTTCCGCCGGCTTTCCTTCCTGGATAAGCTCCTGCAGATCCTTTTTGCCAATACTGATCAACGCCTTCTCTACTCTCTCTTTGCTGCAGTTGCAGTAAAATTCTGTGGGGACCTGATCAGTGATCTCTATGTCAAATCCTTCCAGGACTTTTTCCAGAAGACTCTCCGCCGTATGTCCTTCCTCCAGAAGAGTAGTTACGGACTGGATCTTCTGTACATTTTCTTCCAGCTTCGCAATCGTGCTTTCTTCAGCGAAAGGCATTACCTGAATAATAAACCCGCCTGCCTGACGGACTGTATTATCTTTGTTCATCAGCACTCCAAGACCTACCGCGGAAGGAACCTGTTCGCTGACTGCAAAGTAGTAGGTCAGATCCTCCGCGATCTCGCTGGTCTGAAGAGCCACCTGACCGGAATATGGTTCTTTCAGCCCCATATCCTTGATAACGTTTATGATTCCGTGTCCTACCGCCCCGGCTACGTCCAGCTTGCCTTTGGCGTTTGGCGGGAGCATTACATCAGGATTTCCCACATATCCTTTCACTCTGCCCCGGGAGTCCGCAGTTACGGTGATTCCTTTAAGGGGCCCGTCTCCCTGGACCTGAAGCGTAAGGATATCTTTTTCTCCCTTCATCATTACCCCCATCATGGCTCCGGCCGTAAGAAGACGCCCCAGAGCCGCCGTCGCCACTGGGCTGGTATTATGCGCCTTTCTCGCCGTCTCCACAACGTCTCTTGTCACTGCGGCAAAGGCCCTTATCTGGCTGCCTGCCGCTGTTGCTCTTACAATATAATCTTTCATCTTTCCTCCTGAAATTGTCTGCCGGGGATAATCTCCCCGGTCTTAATATCTTGCTTATTTCCGGATCTGCTTTCCATGCTCTCTGGCGATAAAAAGCAGTCTTTCGCTGTCCTTCGAGGCAGGTTTGTCCGTGTATGCCTCATAGACTCCTTCTATTTCCATTCCGGCCTCTTTAAGCAGATTTTCTATTTCCGTCTTCTCATATCCTCTCTGGCAGTGAAGCTCCTCACACTTTTCATAAAGTCCGTCTTCCCTGGGCAAAAAAACCGCCAGCTCATATGTGTTGATCCGGCTCTCCGGATCATAACTGTTCTCCCAGATAAAGCTGGCCTCCTCCCTGTCCTCGGCAATGGTGGTATCTCCCAGTACATCCCGGTACTTATGGACAGTATTGACGTCAAACAGGAATAGTCCGCCCGGATCCAGATAGTTATTCACCAGACGAAATACCTGCTTTAACTCCTCCGGATCCGTAATATAATTCAGACTGTCGCAGACGCTGACTGCGGCGCGGACAGTTCCATAAAGCTCAAATGCCTGCATGTCCTGCAGAAGATAGAGGATATCAAGGCCGGACTCCACTTTCTTTTCCATCGCTTCCGCAAGCATTTCCTCTGAATTGTCCACACCAATCATATCATATCCTTTCTGCGCAAGCAATCCTGTCATTGTTCCTGTGCCGCAGCCCAGCTCCAGTACCAGGCCTTCCTCAATCCCCTCTGTTTTCAGGCGTTGTTCCAGATAATCCGCCCATCTTTCATAGTCCACATTATCCATAAACAGATCGTATACCTGAGCAAATTTTCCATAGCTCTCCATATATTTTCTCCCCTTTGGAACCGGCGTCCGTCTTTTCCGGCTACAGGACAGACGCCTTTTTCTCTGATAAAAAGGCAGATGATCTCTCACCTGCCTTAAAATATTCACGTATCTTCAGTTATCCTGTACTGTTTACTGAACAGGCATGTAATAAACGTCCGCGCCTTCTCCATGCCAGTAGTAACTGTTGCCTTCCGCGTCATAAGCGTCCTGCTCACCGGTAAAGGTATAGGTATTTCCATCAAAATCTACCCAGTTTCCGTTTCCGTCCGGCTGGATAACCAGCGGATGCCCGTCAGAATTGCGATAGATCGTTCTTGTCTGATTCGTATCTGTAAGCTGTTCGTCCGTAAATCCTGCTGAATTCGGAATCGTGGTAGATCCGCCTGAACCGTCTCCTGAAGAAGTGTCCGCAGTTCCATCCGTTCCGGCTGCCGCGTCTGTACCTGCATTGGCATCTGTTCCGGCCGCCGCGTCCGTGCCTGCGTTGGCGTCAGTGCCAGCCGCCGCGTCCGTACCCGCATTGGCGTCTGTTCCAGCCGCATTATTATCTGTGGAAGTCGCTGTTCCGGGAGCCGCCTCTTTCAGCGTAGAGTTCCCAAGGATCTGGAAGGAATCCACCGCCGCCTGTACTGACGCCAGCGCTTCTTCCGTCTTCACAGAAGCCTCGATACTGTAATATTCTCCTGCATTGGCAAATACCTTATGGATCACATACAGGTTTCCGTCGCTCTTTTCTGTATTCAGCATATGCGTCACATAACTGTACACGCCTATGCCGTTTACGTCGTTGGCAGTATAATTCTGTATTTCAAAATCTGTTCCCTGCACCTTGTCATTGTCTGCCTGTTCCAGAGACACAGCCATATCCTGTGTGCTGGGGATCACTGTAGCAGCCATTGTCTCTTCGCCCTGGCCATGCAGGATCAGAATATTTCCCACATTTGGAGATTCAAAGCTGAGCGTGTTCGTCTCATCTGTCTTATTGGCCCAGGTAGCATCCGGAAGTTTAATGGAGACGCTTCCATCTGCGGAAGTATAAGTTGTATCCTGTACGTCCGGAGCAACTGTCGGCGTTGCCTCTGGCGTAGGAGTTGCTTCCGGAGTAGGCGTAGCAGTCACTTCAACCTGCTCTTCCGGTTCATCTCCGCCAAAGCCGCATCCTGCCATCAAAACAGAGGCAGATACTGCAAGCGCTAATACCGCAAGTAATTTTTTATTTTTCATGATATCCTCCTTAAAATTCTGATTATACCCAAAACCCTCTTGTATAGTTTACAATTTTATTACATAAGTGTCAATGAAATTTCCACTCCGTAATGTGAAAATACTATGAAAAAGCTGTAAACATCTAAGAAACTTTCTTATGGAACTTTCCGGAAAAGCATCTCCGCTCTTTTACCTTCTTCCAGAAACCGTATACATTACGAGTTCGTGAAGCGCTCTGGTAGCCGTGATATATCTGGCCTGCCTTTTCAGAGGCTTGTCCTCTTTTCCGGAAAAAATACCGTAAACTCTGTCAAACTCCAGTCCCTTCGCCAGATAAAAGGTTGTGACGGTCAGTCCTCTCCGGAAGTTCCGGCTGTTTCTGTCCATATAGGAAATATTATTTTTCTTATCTCCCGCTTTTTCCATAAGATACCGGGCCGCCTCTTTGGCTTCTTTTTCGGTAAAAAAAATAACCGCCGCTGTTTCCAGCCGTTCTTTATCTTTATTCCATGACGCCCAGACTCTGGCAAGCGCATCCTGTACGCTGGAAACTGTCTCCTCCCGGACCGGGGCCCCGTGCCGTTCAAAAAGATCCATGTTTTTGATCCCGGCAATTTTGTTGGCATATTCCGCGATCTCCACCGTATTCCTGTAGCTTCGGTTCATATGGATGATTCTGATATCCCTTCCAAATATCCTGGGGAGAAAGGCAAGCACATCCTGCTGCCTGTCCTCCATGGTCTGAGCTTTGTCGCCAAGGATTGTCATCCTGCATGGGAACAGCCTTTTCAGAAGCAGATACTGCACCCAGGTATAGTCCTGCATCTCGTCCACAACCAGGTGTTTGATCTCTTTATTTTCTCTGCTTCCTGTAAGACAGTTTTTCAGATAAAGAACAGGGTAAACGTCCTCGTAGAACAGCTTTCTTTTTTCCAGGGGACGCTTCGGCAGCGGAGGATATCCCTCTCTTTCCAGAAAACGGCTGTACAGCAGGTAAAAATCTTTTGTTTCATACATTCTGGAAAATTTTTCCTCCGCCTCCGCCCGCTCTTCCTCTGAAAGATCCCTCTGCCGCAGTGTTTCCAGTTCGTCGATGAAATATTCCGCAACGGCGTCCATCCTGGAAAGCAGGGGGATTTCTGAAAACTTAAAATAAAAAAGGCTGATAAGTTCTGATTCCGTTTTATGAAATCCCCGGTATTCCACATCCTGGAAATTCATCAGCCCGTCTTCCAGTTCCATCATAAAGCGATCCAGGCGGGAAATAAATTCCGGCGACTGCTTTTCCCGAAACCGCTCCATAACCGACGGATCCTGAACCGCCCGCTCAATAAGATCATATTTATCCTCACAGTCCGCCACCGTATCCTGAAGATTCCGGTAAGCAAACAAGTCGAAACTCATCTCCCGGATATTCTCTTCTCCCAGTTCCGGAAGGATATGGGAAATATAATCAGAGAACACGCTGTTTGGAGAAAGTATCAGGATATTGGAGGATCTGAGATTCTTTCTGTCATGGTAAAGAAGATAGGCAATGCGGTGAAGGGCCACCGAGGTTTTCCCGCTGCCGGCTGAGCCCTGTATCACCATGATCCTGTCCTTTGTATTGCGTATAATGGCGTTCTGTTCTTTCTGGATCGTGCGGATGATATTCTTAAGCTGAACCTCTCCGCTGCTGCCAAGCTCTGCTCCCAGAATTTCGTCATCAATCTTAATGTCGCTCTCAAATTCATAAACCATACGGCCCCGGCGGATCTTATACTGCCATTTTGACTCTATCAGCCCCTTAAATACGCCTGACGGCGCTTCATATTCCGCCGGGCCTCTGTCATAATCGTAAAAGAGGCTGCTGACCGGAGCCCTCCAGTCGTAAACAAGAGGACTGCTCCCGGCCCGCCGCGCAAAATTACCGATACCGATATAAAACTCCTCCGGTTCGTCTTCTCCGTCGTAGGTAAAATCCACCCGCCCGAAAAAGGGAGAATCCAGCATTTTTCGAAATCTTCTGAGAAGCTGCCGCTGCTCTTCATTTGCATTCACCTGCTGAAGAAGCGCCTGCCGGTTATCGAATTCCTCATACCCGTACTGGTCCATCTCTGTGTAATTTTCCCAGTAATAGTCGTGCATGTCCTCGATTTCTTTTGCACCGGTTTCCAGAGCCTCCTGCACTTCACAAAGTCTTTGTCTCAGACATTCCAGCACATATTCCAGATATTCTCTGCCGCTTTTTCTTTCTGCCATGGGACTAACGGACCACAACTGCCGTTCCGCTGGCAGTCACCATCAGCATACCGTTATCGGCGCCCAGCACTTCATAATCAATATCCACGCCGATCACCGCGTTGGCTCCCTTCTGGGCCGCCCTCTCCTCCATCTCATGGAGCGCTTCTTCTCTTGCCGCTGTCAGTTCATTTTCATAAGACTGGGATCTGCCGCCGAAAAAGTTTCTCATTCCCGCCGCAAAGTCCTTCAGCACATTCACGCCGGTGATCACCTCTCCGAAAACGATTCCTTTATATTCCTCTACCTTTTTTCCTTCTATATAGCTTGTCGTTGTAACGATCATCTTGTTTCCCTCCTGTTTCGTAAATTATATGTGCAATTATACAGGATTCCCTTCTGGAATCTGTAAAATTCATTATAGCAGACGGGGAACGGCAAGTCCAGATTTACGGGAAAAGTGAGGGAAGAGATGTGTAGGAAGAAAACAGCGGCTGCGGATATGTTGATTTTCTTAGTTTTGCTCCGCCGCCTTTTGTATGACAAAAATCATAAACTCGTCCCTTCGGTTCTCAAACAGATGATTTTTGTCATACGCTATGCTCGCAAAACTGTGAAAATCTGCCAAATATCCGCAGCCGCTGTTTTCTTCTTCCATACTTCTGATGTATATATGTAATTTCTTGTTTTGTATTTGATGTTTTATAATTTATTGTTTTATAAAGTACAGTTTACAAAGGACTATACAGGGTAACGGTCTGACGGAAGGTGTGCCGCCCGTCCCGTATATCCGAAAGGTAGGAAATCTCCCCGTTTCCACGCTCTTGGAACTGTGGTAGAATGATATACATGGATTAAGAAACTCGGATTTTAAGGTGATGAATATGCAGAAGAACTCTAAAAAAAGCAATGATGATATATTAGCAATGTATGTAGCCATTGGCGTGATCATTGGTGCGGCAGTAGGTTTATTATTTGATAACATTGGAATTGGATTGTCGGTAGACGCTGGTATTGGAGCGGCTATTGGAGCCATTTGTAATTCAAAGAAAGGAAATGATGATGACGAGTAATAGAGACTGAATTATTTCATTGAACAGACAAGAGAGACGGCATGGCCTTAACCATTCAAGAACGTCTAAAAGACCTGCGTGTGAAGTGTGGTCTGACGCTGGAGCAGCTTGCGGAAAAAACCACCTCTCCAAGTCTGCTTTAGGCAGTTACTATCAGGTGCAGAGTGCAAACACCATTGTGGACGCTGTGAGCGCAACGATTATGAAACAGCATAATCCCGGCTTGACCGACCCGCAGTTAA
>ERZ1090860.1614-NODE-1619-length-11765-cov-29.985482_pt1 | contig 11765 bp, 28 predicted proteins | sample MGYA00478483_ERZ1090860 | MGnify/ENA primary metagenome ERZ1090860 (study PRJEB33644, sample SAMEA5815741) | chicken gut metagenome | biome: Chicken; feature: Gastrointestinal Tract; material: Caecum | place: Ireland | collected 2019-01-01 | study: A study of...
AGAATTCGATTTCAACCCAGAAGAAGATGTGATCGTAGATACCGGCGGAGCAGTCCGGTCAGTCCTGATGGACGTAGGAGATGTCCTGATGACCATGTGTAAAGGTCTTGACATCGGCGAAATTAAAATCAACGTATCGCAGGACTATGAAACCGGAGATTTGCATTTCAAAGCAAAAGTAGACGGGAAGAAAGTTCTGGAAATGAAAGCGAATGACTTCACTCCATACTTCGGAGATTAACACACATCAGATAACACTTCACACACTAAAGATAAAGCCCATTCGGGCAGATAATTCACACTAAAGATAAATCGGGTAATCCGAAAAAATTTTTGAATAAAAAAGAGAAGTTTTAAATTTCCCACGAAAAAAACTTCCTGAACAGCGACCGCTATCAGGCGATTCAGATTTGAGGCAGAGAAAGAGGGTGATTAGTCCATGAGCAAGACAAAAAGAGCGTTTACAGTCTATGCCGTGGACTTCTAGTTTGATGGAACACTCTGCGAAAGCGTATGGCCGGGAATAGGCGCACCAAACATGTCGCTTATCAACCACCTTATCAAGCGCAGGAAACAGGGGAACAAAATCATCCTTTGGACATGTAGAGAGGGTGAACGCTTACAAGAAGCAGTTGAGTGGTGTCGGGGATACGGACTTGAATTTGACGCTGTGAACAGCAATATCCCAGAAATGATAGAGTGGTACGGAAATGACACAAGGAAGATTGGATACGATGTTCTAATTGATGATAAAGCGGTGAATAAGCCAAAGTATCATGTGCCATACAAGGAGAAAAGAAATGTTTGATTTCCTAAAAAAATTTAAAAAAGAATGTGTGAATACATCCGAACAATTAGAAAATACAGAGGAGGAAATTGAGGAGCCAGTAAAACAAGAAAAGCCAATTATAGCCATTATAGATGGACTTTTATATGACACGTCAAAGGCAATCAAAATCTTGGAATTTTGCGATACAGCAGGATGTGGAATGTATTGGATAAATAAAACGCTTTATATGACAAGTAACAAAAGATTTTTTTATACAGATAATTGGGGGACATTAAAAAAATTAAGCGATGATGAAGCAAAAACAATACTTTCAAAACATCCAGGTAAATATCAAGAAATTTTTGGAAAGGTTGATGAGGCATAATGGCGGCACTAGACGGAAAAATCACAATTGAAAGCGGACTCAGACCGTGTATCGTACATATTTCAGCGGAAAAGGCAATGTATTACAAAGGAGAATATCTGGCTAGTGGGATAATTGAACCAGAGCATGAGGTAAAATCCCTATTCCACTGTTGGCATCCGGTTACGGGCAACGCCATTGTCGAATACGAGGAAGGTACAATCCACGAGGTAGAGCCAACGCAGATACGGTTTGTGGACAATGCGATGTGTGAATATGTATTCCCGGAAATGGAGGATTGAAAAAATGAGTATTGATGTAAGACATGTTACAAATGGAGTAAAAAGCGGATATTATGTAAGAAATTCTGGAGTAACCCCTATGACAGTTGATTTTTACAGCAAGAAAGAGGAAATCCCGGAAAGTATCAGGCATTATGTGCCGGACGGAGAGCCTAAATATTGGGGGCCGGATATAGCAAGGTTTATGGGGTGCCAGAATTTACTTTATCCTGACTGGCCGAAGCCGTGTGGACATCCGGATTATAAAGGAAAAACATGTATCGCTGAGAGTTGTAAGTATGCGGTGCATGATGATTGGGAAAGGTGTCCGTATTTCAAAAAATGAGCCTCAATAAATCAATCCAGCACGGCAAATCCCACCGCAAGCAGTACCGTGGTGCAAAAGCCATAGACGCAACCTGCCGGAACCATGGAAGTTGTAAATGGTGCCATGGGAACCGGACACATAAGAACGATAAACGTGAACTGGCGGTAGAACAGGAGTTGAGCGAATATGACGATTGAGAAACTTGAAAAAGCGAACGAAATTAAGTGCAAATTAGATAGGCTTCGACATTTTAAATCCCAATGTATTTTAAAAAGAGTTGAACTGGTTTCGGGTGATAAAGAATTGTATTTAATAGAATACCCAGATATTATCAATCAAATTCAATCCTGTATATCAGACAAAATCACAGAACTGGAAAAACAGTTGGAGGAACTATGAAAGAATTTGAACAGAAACTATCCGAATTACTTATGCGAATAGCGGAGCTGAGAGGGATATATCCTGAGAATGAAGAGATTGGGGTACGGGGAAAATACGTTAATGATTACTTGCTTGTATTTTATCTTTCACAACTCTTACAGTCCGGCGATATGGAAATCAAAATCAGACCAAGTAAAATCCCATATTTGATGAAACTCTTGAAGTTGGAGGAACTCTGATGAAAAGAATCCTAGTCGCAACCGATACATACAAAGAAACAATTATGTTCATGGAAGATATAGGGGAAATACTTTACGAGAAGAAAATCCCGTTTGAATTTGATAAACACAGAATGATAATCAAGTCGAATGATTCCATGATTGTGTTTGTTCCAGAAACATCCGGTAACATGGGATTATATCAAGTACGTCCGTTTGACTACTATATGCTTTTTGGAGACGCTAACTGGGAATCAACTGATTGGCATAAGGAATGTATATCAAGAACAAAAATTGGCGCAATACAGATTGATGGATGGGATGAACTTATCGAAGCAATAGCGGAGGAATGACGTGAAATTCATAGAACAGATATTTTGTAAGCATGATTATGAACAAGAATATCTCCACATGATATATGGCGGTATGGATAAACTTTATAAATTGACCTGTAAAAAGTGTGGGAAAGAAAAATTTGTAAGAGGCGGACTTCTCTACAAATATTTTAGGAGTGAAAGACAATGAAACTTTTCTTTGACATGGAATTCACAGGGCTTAGGCAGAACACAACACCCATCAGTATCGGAATTGTATCTGAGGACGGGAAGAAGTTCTATGCGGAGTTTGTTGATTTTGATTTTAACCAGGTTAATGACTGGATTACAAAAAATGTATTGGATAATCTTTTTTTAAAAAAGCTCTATCCAACGGTTGCCCCTGAATTACTAGAAAAACAGATTTGCGAATGGAAAAAAGACGGATATGAAATTAGTAAATTACCATGTGTGGCTACAGGACTTGTGATGTTTGAATCAAAACGTACAAAAAATGGATTTACTGAAGTTGTTGGAACAAGACAATGGATTTCAGAATCGCTTATAGGGTGGCTTTCCCAATTCAACAAAATCCAATTTGTTTCCGATGTCTGCCATTACGATTTTGTACTTCTGATTGATTTGTTGACTAACGGCGGAACAGCCCTTGATTTGCCGGAAAATATTTCGGCGGTATGCCATGATTTGAATATGGACATATCAAAACATTTTGGTGTTTCAGACCGTGAAGCCTTTGATATGAGTCGGGAGAAAATTATGAACGACTTGTGCAAGACTGAAGATATTGTGACTGGAAACAAGCACAATTCGCTATATGACGCAGAGGTAATCCGGGCGATTTGGAAGGAGATAGGGAATGTGTGAGTATTGCGAAAAAGAGAAAGTTTTAAAAAGTAGTAATTTCTGCGGCGCGGCGAAAATGCAAATCATCGGAGAATTTTTAGAGGTACAAGGAGATAGCCATAAGATAAAGTGGTTTAACCGCATTTATCAGCCGAGCTTTATGATAAATTATTGTCCCATGTGTGGAAGAAAGTTGGTGGATTGATATGACCTTTGAAGTTATCGACCCCAAAACAGGCGAATACCCAGACTTAGAACATATCGCCAGAACCGAAGAATGGGCGCAGAACCTTATTCCATGTGATATGGAGGGATTTTGTATCGACGAAGACGGAAATCTACTTCTGATGGACGAATGTGGAAATTATGCGTACTGTCCGCCAGATAGGTTTCAAGTGAATTTTGAGTTTCCTGTGTATTCATAAGGTGATTGATATGCGAAAGATTATTTTCCTTGACATTGATGGAGTTCTGAACTCTATAGATTATTTTGAGCAGACGAAAGACTGTAAAGGCTATACAGAAATTAATCCGGAGAAGGTAAAACTACTGAAAGAGATCGTTGACCGGACTGGTGCAGAAATAGTTCTTTCTTCGACATGGCGTGATTTGGGTAAGAGAAAAAATGAACCGGAACATCCCATGTATACATATTTGACCAATACACTCAAAGAATACGGCATGGAAATTATAGACCATACGCCATATATCGGACAGGACAGACCAAAAGAAATCAGGGCATGGCTAGATAATCAACAGGATAAAGATATTCAGTTTGTGAGCCTTGATGATGATTTTCAGGAACAAAAATATGATGAGGTTGGCATTGGTGATTGCCTTGTGAGAACATCTTTCTATGAAAAATATGGAGGATTAAGGCAGGAACACGTTGAGAAAGCAGTAGAGATTTTAAATCGGGAGGATTGAAAATGTTATTTGTAAAAGCAGACAGAAAAATGGAGAGGCTTGGATTTGAGAAAATCGAAGAAAGCAAATTCGGAGCAAGTTATCGAAAAGAAAACAAAGAATACAATTTTACGCAGAGGCTGGATATCGGTCATAAGGCGGACGGAAATCATCTCCTCCAGTCTTACGTTGAGGGAACGAATTCTGATGGATTTAATAACTGTGTAGGTATTACATATCCAGAAATGAAAGCGGTTATGAAGAAGTTTCGTGAACTCAAAAGAAAGTACAGGTGGTAAAATGCTTAACTACAACATAGATTCCGTAAAATCCGCAGAAAAACTCATTCGTCTTTGCGAAAAATATCATGATGATATGGATATTGATATCGTGCACGGAAGAACCGTTGTTGACGGGTGCAGTCTATTGGGAGTAACTTCACTGATTGGACATTTCGTTACGGTAAAACCAAACGGGAAAGATGAAAATGTAATTCAAAGATTTTCGGAGGAATTGGAGAGGTTAAAATGTTAGCCAATGTGAAGATTGAACAGGATAAAGAGAATAAGCACATACATAGAGTGTTTATAGACGGAAAGCAGATTGAGAAAATCACACATCTTGACTTTCAAGTAGATCCATGTGAAATTCCGAGCGTTACACTGAATATAGAGCGAATGAGTGGCGTGGATTTTGAAGGGCAAGCAGAAGTGAATTTCTTGAATGACCCGTTTACCGTTAAGAACGCTTGCAAAATTCTACGGGACGAACTTCTGAAGCATGGAGACTTGTATAAAGCATTTTCGGCGAGCATTGAGTCGTCGCTTATGGAACAGAAAGTAACCGCACTTCCGTTTCAACCGGAAAGCGATATTGCGGACAAGATTTTACAGATAATAATCGGGGAGAACTAATATGTGGTTTAGATATTTCATAACACTTTTGGACATGCTGATGTGCCTGTGCATTCTGTTTTTTGCCAGAACAAAGCACGATAAAGCATCAATCGTTGGTTTCGGCGCAATGTTTCTGGCGTATGCAGGAAGTGTGTTCCTGATGTGGAATTGACAACACCAATTTATTGATATGCCCGCTCAGCCTCCAAAATGATTATTGATTACATGATTACACTCCTTTTTCTTATAAACCCCTTAATGAGCGGGCAGTAATGCCGGTTAGTGTAATGGCAACATACAGGAATTTGACTCCTGTGTTTCTGGTTCAAGTCCAGAACCGGTAGTTGGTTTCTATTTTTCATAGAGACCTCCTTTCACCACCTACGGCGCAAGGCTGTGATTAAAGGAGCGTCAAATACTCCGGGTGGTTTTGCAGTGGAGCCATGGTAATTCACTGCACTGGACTTGTGTACTCCATGAGAAGGAACAGAGATTCCGTACACACGTCAAAAGTTGGGAGTAAGGACGAACTTAATCTTTATCTCGCACAGAGAGAAAACTCCATAGTGCCACGCACGGCACGAAAAACATAGGTGCTAACCGTCTAAGGGCGGTTATTGGGATGTAGCGCAGTTGGTAGAGCACCTGTCTTATACACAGCAAGTCACCGGTTCAATTCCGGTCATCCCGATGAGTCCGGGTCGCTCCCGGATAGCAGGTAGCACTAGCGGTCACTGCCCTGCGAAAATAAAAATGATATGGATATTCCATATAAACCGCACAAGAAACATTAAAACTTAAAATTTATGGGAGGAATTAACATGACAACTGAAACTATGACAATTCATAAGGCACTTTCAGAACTGAAAATTCTGGACGGAAGAATCAAGAAGGAAATTCAGAACGGTTCATACTGTGCCGCAAACAAGCACTCAAACGAGAAAATCAATGGCATCCCGATTGAGGACTTCAAGAAAGCAGCACAGGGCATATATGATAAGGTGACAGACCTTATCAGACGCCAAGAGGCCATCAAAAGAGCTGTTACTCTGTCGAATGCTCAAACGCATGTAGATATTGTGGGAGAGAAATACACAGTAGCTGAAGCAATTTGGATGAAGAACCATGGAATTGAGTTTGAAGCCCTGCTTATCAATACTATGGATATACAGTATCAGCAAGCACAGGCAGAAGTCAACCGCCAGAACGGAAACAACCTGGAAGAACGTGCAGACCAGTATGTGACGGCGATATATGGACAAAAAGAAGGAAAGACAGCAACGGCAGATATTGAGAAGGTACGAAAAGACTTCTTAGAGTCAAATTCTTATGAGATTATCGACCCGATCAATGTACCGGAGAAGTTGGAAACGTTAAGAAAGGAAATTGATGATTTTATGGCAGAGATGGATTCGGCTCTTTCCGTTTCCAACGCCTTAACCGAAATCACAATCGAATATTAAAAAAATTATATCCACTGTTTACCGAAAACTCTAAACTACAGTCCATGAGACTTTTGCCGGATAGAGTCTCATGTAAAACAATAAAGAAATCCGGCACCATAATGCGGATATGGAATTTATAAAACAAAAACCGTGGTGTCGGCAGTTCGAGCCTGCCTTCTGGCGAAAGCCAGAATAGCTCAGTTGGGAGAGCACAGGGCTAAGTTTTATTTGGACTCGACTCCTAATCGATAATCCAGATAGTGCACTGTAAAGCTCAAAGAATAAAGTTTAGGCATTAAAGGTTAAAATTCAAAGTTTAATTCCGTATAAAGTTGAAAGAGTAAAGGTAAAAGAACAAAGTTTTACAAAATCCTTGGGAAATGTTTTTGGGATGTTTGTACTTGCCCATGAGTTTCACACAAGGCTGGTAAATGGTGGATAATTAAATATGGTATCGTGGAGTAATGGTATCTCATCAGATTGCTAATCTGACCTACAGAAATGTAGTCCGTGTTCGAATCACGGCGATACCGTTTGCAACAACTCAGATGACCGGTACATCGGCGGCACGATAAGCCGTGAAAGGTTGTTGCGTTTGACCGTTTGCGGAATGACCTTTGAGGTATGTGTAGGTCAGAGATGAGAAGTAGGAGGTGGGGCTTCTCAAAATATTTGCCTATCTGCCAAGCGTAGAAAAGGTTTCTTGAATCGTATACACATCGTCTGCGCAGTCGGTCACTGTACGATTCATGAAGTCAAGGAAAAGACGTTAAAACCATCAATATTGAAATCCGGTACGTGGTCGCACAGGATGTCCAAATGGGCGATATTGATTAACCCTGCACAGCCCTTGCAGACAGAAAATGGGCGGTGGATAGTGGCGGAAGTTAGACGCAGGCGTGGACAATGATGTGCTGAAACAAATAGAGATGCTTGAAAACAGCAGAGATGGATTAAAGACCATCCGCACGCGTGGCACACTCAAATATTGTCATGTGGGTATCAAATCCCACCTATCCATTCCGAAGAACTGCAATCTTCGGAAATTCGTTCACTTACTCTCAAAAGTTCTGCGAATGGCATACTCTTGTGTTCGAGTCACAAGCGCAGAATCGGGTGCATGTTGAGACAGCACTCATTTTCATTACGCCAGCCGCCCGTCACGCTACCGATGGGCGGCATTTAAGGAGGATATCATGGTATATAACGAAAAAATAATGGATTTATTTTCTGTGCCAGATGAATATTATTTGGCACATTGTATAAGTGCAGATTTTGGAATGGGGAAGGGAATTGTTGTTGAGTTTAATAACCGTTTTAATATGAAACGGAAATTAAAAAGTAAATATCCGAATTACCTTAAAGAGTATTCAGAAGAGAACAGATGTGGTGATTGTATATTGGATGGCAGAGTATTGAACCTCATTACAAAAGAACGGTATTACCAAAAACCAACATATAAATCTTTGACACAAGCACTGAATGTAATGAAACAAGTATGTTTAGAGAATAAAATTAATAAAGTTGCAATGCCCACAATCGGATGTGGGTTGGATAAATTGGAGTGGGATAAAGTGGTTGAAATTATCAAAGGTACTTTTAATGATACTGAAATGGAGATATTGGTATGTACTTTGAAATGAATCAAAAGAAATACTGCTGTACCTGCAAATGGTACGCAGAGTTTGAGGGTGTTTGTTGCAATGCGGATTCAAAGTGGACTGCTGATTTTCGGTGTTTAGGCGATAGCTGTTCGGAGTGGACGAGTAAGGAGGAACAAGATGGCTAAAATGCATTTTGATATGGAAGTTATGTCGATAGAACATGAATGGGATGGAATGTGGAACAGTATTCCAATAACCGTAGTAAGAGGGATTTGTAATGAAGATATACTGAAAGAATCAAAATGCTTGGAAATACAGAAGGTAATATTTAATAATCCAGCGACCATTATTTTGTGGAAGGACGGAACAAAGACCGTAGTTAAATGTAATGGGAGAGATACATACGATCCAGAAAAAGGCTTTGCAATGGCTATTTCTAAAAAAGTGTTAGGAAGTTATCCTGCTATTAAACGCATAATTCGCAAATATAGTCCTGATGATGAAATTACATTAAAACAATTCTCAAAGGAATCAGGCTTAAAGATTGGATATAGTGTTGAAAATATAACGGAGTAGGGAGGGCAATTCATGCGAAAAGAAGATTTGAAAAACTGGACACGGGAACAAATGAAAGGTGAGATTTTAAGATTACATAGAAAACTTGAATTGTTCGGGATTAAATTTGAGGAAAATCCAAATAATTTTAGCTTTTCTCATAACGGCTACAGATACCATGCAGGTAAATTAGTGAATGATTATGTCGCATTAAAAGAGGAAAATACGGAGTTAAAAGAAAGGGTTAAGGAACAAAGAGAAAAGATTGACTCATTGCTGAAAGAGTTGGAAGAAGAAAAAGGAAAGACGATTACCATTGGAGACGGAACAATCTCTATGCGTGCGGATATGTGGGAAATAGTCAATGAAAACAGAAAATTAAAATTGGAAAATAACGAACTACGGAAGAGACTCGAAAAACTGGAAAGTGGTATATGCGGTGGAAGTCCATGCATTGTATCTGAATTTCATTTATTTGAGGGCGAGTCATGGATTAGGGCGACTACATACGATGATGTTCTTCTCAGACTGAAAAAGGCAAATGAAAGAATAACAGATTTAGAACAAGATAGGTTCAATAAATCTACGGATGAATTAAAACAGGTAGAAAACTTGTCAAGTGAAAACAAATCATTGAAAGACGAAAACAAGGCGCTCAAACAGCGGATTAAAGATTTAGAAGATATATGCGATGGAAGTTGTTTCGCCAACGAAACAGATGACCGGGATGAAAAGATAGCGAAAATGCAAGACAGAATCGACAGTGATTGTGTAAGAATCAATCGGCTCAAAGTAACAATAAATACTCTTGTGGATATGTACGGGTTGCTTAGAAAACAAGTGGGGATGGATTGATATGACCGAATACCGAGCTATATACAAATGCCGACTGTGTGGCGAAGAATTTGAAGGAATGAGGTTTGGAGAAAATGATTCGATTTCTTGTGCAATGGCACTTTTTACTTCTGGAAATGATTCCTATGCAATGAGATACAGAGAACCACCAAATATTTTATATTTAAAGGAAGAACATTATTGCAAAGACGGTTCAATGGGATTGGCAGACTTTTTGGGGTTTCGTAAGGAGAATTGATTATGCCACTAAAAGAATTTGACAGAGGAAAGCTATTCTTCGGAAATGAGGAAATAGGATTTTTCCCATTGGGAGAACAGGCAGAAATTGAATTGGATGAAAATTGCAAAACACTTGAAGGTATTTCATTTTTGGATATTGGCGGGCAATATGAATTTACAGCGGAAATCCAACCGCCAGAAAGGATGACTTTCGGCGATTTCATTTTAGCATTGCATGGGTTTGATGTAGAAAAGTTAAAACAAAATAACTGGAGAAAAATGCACGGAATGGTTATGCACAGGAGAAAACATGGGAAAAGCAAAGCGTAAACCACGACCACAGCCTGCAAAGTGGTACTGGTGGGATACCGATAATTGTTGGGACCGTAATCATCCAAATAACTGTAATCAGTGCAGGAGGTTGAAACAGCAGAGAGCGCATGAGCGTGAGAAAAGGGAGAGAAAGTTAAAATATGAGCAGTATTGAGGATGTAATCCACTTCTTTGAAATAGAAATATATCAGACGAAACAGTGGTTAGATGATGAAAATATGAGTCCTATATTTAATGGCGTAAATGTGGGATTTAAAGAGGCGAAACAGTTAATGGAACATCATATTCGATATTGCGAAAACATTATAGACAGAATACGGAGCGATAGCCTATGACATATTATGAGTATATAAAATCCTTGTCAAAGAACGAAATGATAATCTTGCTTCTGTATATGTGTGTTAATACCGAAATGCTAAAATCTGGATTTCGTGTTAAAAACTATATATGGCCAGGGTTACTTTTCCGATTTTATTCACACAGAAATATTAAGCCAGAAAAAGTAAATGTTGATGGCTTTTTATCACAGGAATATGAAGGAAAAACAGTATATCAGCATTTTCAAGATATGAGCTTGCAAGAAATGTCCGGTGTACTAGGATTGCTTGCGGTATCAGAACGGGCAAGAGAAGATGTTCTGTTTGGCAGTAATCCAGTACATATACTGTCGGCAAAATCAAGGCCGAGTAAACTAGTATTAAGATGGTTAGGGAGAGAAGTTACAGAATGAGTATCACAGACGCAATAAAAGACATGGAGAAGCACATGGGGATTGACTCGGATTTTTCGGAGTACATGAATGCTCCCTTGCCCCACAACAATCAAGGGTATGTGCAGAGGGATTATAAGACGGGGATTGAATGGGTGATGTGTCCATTCTGCGCAAAACGCCAGTTCCCATTAACTCCCGGAGCGCATATCACGGGGCAAAAGTTTAAGTGCAAGGGGTCAAATTGTCGGGAGATTTTTGAGGTGAATGTATGACACTTAACATTATAAAAAGGCTTTTCAAGAAAAATAAAGTTGAATATAAGCCGTACATAGAACACGATACGGAATGTGATAAATGTGAGTTCTTAGACAAGTGCAAAGATGATGGATATGTGATAAACTGCACTTCTTTTGAGGACAGCAGAGAACACTATATAAGAGGTTTAGGAAGTAATTGCAGAAAAATGAACCTGTAAGGATTTCTTACATATTGGGAGGACGAAAATGATTGAAAAATTTTCAAAGGAAGAATTAGAACAAATCAAGCGAGAACTTGGAATTAGCGATAATAAAAGAAAAACTATTGTTTGCGCCGAGCAGAACAGAGAACTTAAAGAAATATGGGGAGAGAGAAAACGGGATTGTTTGAAGGTTTGCAGAGGACAAGATTACATATACAAAATTATTGATATTACACTTTCTAATATATATAAAACAAAGGG
>ERZ1090860.1624-NODE-1629-length-11714-cov-33.605198_pt1 | contig 11714 bp, 9 predicted proteins | sample MGYA00478483_ERZ1090860 | MGnify/ENA primary metagenome ERZ1090860 (study PRJEB33644, sample SAMEA5815741) | chicken gut metagenome | biome: Chicken; feature: Gastrointestinal Tract; material: Caecum | place: Ireland | collected 2019-01-01 | study: A study of...
TGGGGTGCTCAGTGTAGTCCGCGTACTCGGGGAGTGACTTCACGTTGGAGAAGTCATTTGTCAATTTTGCGATCAGCTGCTCCTGCTTGCGAGTGGGCGGGCGGCCATCCGGCAGGATTTCCACCCGCTCTCGGGTAGCGATGTACCGCAGGTAGCCGCCGGCGGAGCGGCCACCTCCGCCTTTGATGTAGGGGCTCTTGACGATCAGTCCAGCCACTCATCCCCCTCCTCCCACATCTCCTGTGACCGCCCCTTCAGGGATATGCGGCCGTTGGTGGCCTTCACGTTGCGCACGCTCTCCGCCCGCCGGCGGCGCAGTTCCTCCCGGCTGAGCTGGCAGGTGTCCGCCAGGATACCGGCCATCATGTCCGTCTCCACCGCCTGCCGGAAGGCCAGCGCGGCCAGGCGGTCATCCAGCTGATCCAGCCGCCCGTCCAGACAGGACTTGATGGAGGCGGGCAGGAACAACCCGGCGTCGCCGGCGCTGAGGTAGTCCAGGTAGAAGTCCACGGCACGCTCGATGAAGCCGGTGAGGCTCCGGCTCCCATCCTCTCGAAAACGCCGCTCCAGAAGGGCTTTCTTCTCCGGCGTCAGATAGAGGGCGAATTTCTCCTTCTTACTCATAAACAGGCTCCTTTCCCGGGGCTGACCCCCGTTTTTTCCTCGTGTCCGTAGGGCCTCCGGCAGAACGACCGCAGAACCCGTTTCTTCCTCTGGATTTGACCCCGTTCCTCGGTCCCCGTAACTGCCCGCACTGCGGTCAGTTGTGACTGGCAGAGCGGCTGACCTGACGCCTGCCTTTATCCTGCTTTTTCTTTCGTCCCTCGGTTCTGTGCAAAAAGGGCCGGAAGCCTTGTGCCGCAGCGCCTCCCACAACCGTCCCACACCGGCCTGAAACCCGCCGGGAGGGGCAGGGACTCTGCCCCTCCCGCAATCGGGGCACACAGCGGCCCACAGGCGGTCACGCGGGGTTTCCTTGCTCTTGCAGGAGTTTCGCCACTCGCTGGTGTTCCGTTGCCCGCTCCAGTTTGTCTATCTGCCGTCGATAGAACGCATCCGCCGCTTGCTGGATGGGCAGGATCGTGTAGAGATTATTGCCGTTCCACTTCATGCCGTTGCTGTCGATGTAGCTGGTGCGCTCCACCGTGATGAGTTGTTTATCTGCCAGCGTAGAGATGTGCTTCATCACGGTATTGACGGCAAGGCCGACTGCGGAGGAGATGGTGTTATAGCTGGGATGGCATTGGTGAGAGCGGCGATCTTCACAGCAGAGCAGATAGGCGTAGACTGTGATTGCTCCGTGGCCAAGCCCAAGGTAAAACACTTCGTCAGGCATGGTGAAAAATCTGCCACCGTGTACACCGGACAGAATTGGGACGAGATTGGCAGTGAGCAGTCCACTGTGGAGCAGGGACTCAACACTGGACTGGGCCATCTCAACGCTCATCCGGGTGTGCTCCGCCAGTTCCTCCGGCGTGGCAGTGCCACTGAACTTCCGGCAGTGACGGTACTGGAGATACGCCAGTATCGCAAAGGCAGGAGGTTTCAGTTTCCACTTCCAGATCTCATTGGGCAGCGGGAAACGATGCTGCTTTGCGTCACGCTGATATGGGAAAAGCTTCACTGGCAGCCTCCTTCCGCCTGGACAGATACCCACGCCATGAACTTTTCCTTGGACACCACCATCCGGCTGCCTACCCGCACCACCGGGAAGTCCGGCTGGTGCATCAGTTCGTATGCGCTGGAGATGGATACGCCCAGCACCTTTGCCACTGTCTCCGCATTGAGAAACAGCGGCAGGTCATCGTAGCTTTTGTAACTGGATTCCCTCACAATAACGACCTCCTATTCAAAATTTTCTCCCATTTGTATAGGGGAAGATCGAGCCGTTTTGACAACCCCCGAGAATAAAATTCGGAGATATGACTAAAACAAAGTGCCTTGATTTAGTGGTCTTGCCGATGAACAGAGCCTCTGGAATCTCATGCCTTCAACTTCCCCTCTACTTCTTTCCCGAGGACACTTACTGTGTGACATAGAGTTGACACACTTGCCGATTGCCGTCTGATTTTCCCCTCCACTTTCTATTGCAGAAAGTATATCTTTTTGACATACGATTGACAGAAAAACGGAGCGCCTGCTTTGTCAGCAGATACTCCGCTTGGTGTTAGGTCAGTTCAATTTTGTGCTGGTTTCCACAGGCGGCATTTGCCCTCTGCCTCGTCCCGCTCTTTCAGAAGCCGGGCCAAGGCAGAGAAAAACTTTTTTTGCAGGTAGTCCACACTGCCCCGGTTGAGTTGGTGGGACTCAGCGTATTTGCGGATAGACAGGCCCTCCACGAACCGCTCCCGGAAGTAGTCCTGGTATTCTGACAGGACTGTTTTCAGTGCATTTTCCAGAAACTGTAGGTCCTCTTTCAGCTTGGTGAAGTCGCTTCGTGTGATGGCGGCGAACCTCTTTTCATTTACGCAGAGGCGATATTTGCTCCGGTCAAAGTTGTAATTCTCACACAAGTCTTTGGCGTATGTAAGGTAGGTGAGAGACTGCTGATACCTGCGGGAGTCGTATTCTTCCTCCAGCTGCCGCCGCTGCCTTTTCCGCACCGGCCCACGGAAACCTTCATCTTCCAGTCTTTCGATGGCGGCCTCTGAGATCCTCATATTTGTCAGCCGCTTGTACTTGGCTTTCCGCTTTCCGCCCACTTCTACGAAGGAGCAGAAAGACTTCTTGTTGGAGGTATAGTACTTGGGGACATCCGCGAAGGGATAGGCGGTCCAGATGACAGTTTCCTCGCCGGTGTCGGCATCCGTGGCCGTGGAGATCACATAGACTGTTTTGTCATCGTATCGCCGGTAGTACCCGGCGCAGATCCGCCTGCCTGCCATTGCCCGCACCCCCATTTTGTTTTTCTGCATTCAGTATAGTGGAGCAAAGGGCTTCTGTAAATGGGGAAGGGTTTCTTTGTCAACACTGTTGCAAAGGTCTTGCTTACAAAATGAAAACTTGTCTGTGCGTATATTGTTGGATTGAGGAAATTGAAAAACCCTGATATAATAACTATAAGTTTGGGAGAAAACGGGGTGACAGGTATGGCCCACAATGAGAATTCACGCGTCAAAATTCCGGCGATTGCGCACCTAACTCGTCTTGGGTATATTTATCGTCCACTGAAACAGTACAAAGGCGAAATCTGCCCAGACACTAATATTTTTAGAGGGCTGCTGCATAGCGCTGTCAACCAGTTGAACGGAAGAAAGCTTTCAGTTTCGGAAGTTGATCACCTGATTGAGGAACTTACAATCAAACTGGCTAATGACGATCTGGGCCGTGCATTTTACAAGATCCTTTTGGATGGCATTGACGGTTTGCGGATCATTGACCTGGATGATACTTCACGAAATACATACCATGTTGTCACAGAACTTCCTTATCGAAACGGAGATGATGAATTTCGGCCGGATATCACGCTCCTGATCAATGGCCTGCCCCTGGCTTTTATTGAGGTCAAAAAGCCCAATAACCGGGACGGAATCATTGCGGAGCACAAGCGAATCAACAGCCGATTTGAGAAGAAGACCTTTCGACGCTTTGCGAATATAACGCAGATTATGGTGTTCTCCAACAACATGGAGTACGATGACTCCGAGGTAGAACCTATCACGGGAGCGTTCTATGCCTCCAGTAGCTATGAAAAACTGTTTTTTAACCGTTTCCGTGAGGAGGAACCGCAGATTCAAACGATGATCCCCGTTTTGCAGGAAGATGCCGAGGAGCTAATTCTTAGAGACAACAACCTTGTATCCATCCGCGGTACCAAGGAATATCAGACAAATCTGAGCGAGTTAACGCCGACAAATCGGATATTGACTTCACTATTTCTGCCTGTCCGCTTTTTGAAACTCCTGAAATACGGCTTTGCCTATGTGGAACGCACAGATAAGGATGGTATCAAGACACTGCAAAAGCACATTATGCGATACCCACAGTTTTTTGCTACGCTGGCAATTGAAAAGAAGTTGGATGCCGGCATCAAGCATGGTGTTATTTGGCATACCCAAGGGAGTGGGAAAACCGCTCTGGCGTTCCACAATGTCCGTTATCTTCGGGACTACTATCAGCGGCATGGAAAAATCACGAAGTTCTATTTTATCGTTGATCGCTTGGATCTGCTAACCCAGGCAGGAGATGAATTTGCTGCTCGTGGTCTTCATGTGGAGAAAGTAAACTCCAAGGAGGAATTTATTCAGAACATCCGCACGATTGGCACGGCCAACAATACAGGTGAGGATACCATTACGGTGGTGAATATCCAGAAGTTTTCCTCGGAGTCCATCGTCCGGAAAGCGGATTATGATGTGAATGTGCAACGGATCTACTTCCTGGACGAGGCTCACCGGAGTTACAGTCCCAAGGGTTCCTTTTTGGCAAACCTTATAGCGTCCGACCGGGAAGCGGTGATGATCGCCTTGACCGGTACGCCACTGATCGGCGATGGCTATAACACGAAGGATGTCTTTGGAGAATACATCCACAAATATTATTATAACCGCTCTATTGCAGACGGCTATACGCTGAAATTGATCCGTGAAGGTATCAAGACCGAATACCGCACAAAACTTAACGCTGTCTTAGAAGAACTGGAGGCGCGGAAAGGGTCTCTGAAAAAGAAGGATGTCTATGCGCACCCCAAATATGTATCAGCGTTAGTGGAGTACATTGTAGATGATTTCTTGCACAGCCGTATTGCCATGGGTGATCCTACCATCGGTGGGATGATTGTTTGCGATTCCTCCGATCAGGCGCGGATGGTGGACCAGGAACTAAAACGGTACACTGAGGTCAGCCATGTGCTGATTCTCCACGATGTGGAGGACAAGGAGACCCGCCGCGGATACACGGATGATTTCAAGAAGGGCAAGATTGATCTGCTGGTTGTCTACAATATGCTTCTAACTGGATTTGACGCACCCCGGCTGAAAAAGCAATACCTGGGCCGTATCATCAAGGATCACAATTTGCTCCAGACATTGACTCGCGTGAACCGCCCCTATAAGTCCTTCCGGTATGGCTATGTGGTCGACTTTGCCGACATCCGAGCCGAGTTTGATAAGACCAATCAGGCGTATTTCAAGGAATTGCAGGCGGAACTGGGCGACGAGTTTCAGAGGTACAACAACATCTTCAAATCTCAGGAGGAAGTCGAGCGGGAACTGCGGGCGGCCCAGCAGAAGCTGTTCCTCTATGCCACAGACAATGCGGAGTTGTTCTCCCAGCAGATCACAGCACTGGATGATAAGCAGGAGTTGTATGATCTGCGCAAAGCGCTGGAGACCTGTAAGGAACTGTTCAATCTCATGCGGTTATTCGGCTATGAGGAGCTGGCCCAGCGATTTACCATGGACAACCTCCATGCTCTGCTCAGCGAGGTCAATAACCGGATCAACCTGGTGAACCTCAAGGAGAAACTGCAGAGTATTGAAGATACGTCCGGTATCCTGAACATCGCCTTGGATCAAATCGAGTTTACCTTCCGCAAAGTTTCAGAGGACGAGATGGTCATTGCGGATCGATACCAGGAGACACTGGAAAAGACCCGGCAGGAGTTGGAGCGCAGTCTCGACCCCAAAGACCCGGAGTATATCACGCTCTTAGAAGAGTTGAAGCGGATCTTCAAAAAGAAAAACATCGAGGAATTGACAGCTGATGAGATGAAGGAGCAGATCCAGGAGCTGGAACGAATCCGCAAAGCCGCCGCCCAGCAGAATCTGCGGGATCAAATGCTCTGTGCTAAATACGGTGGCGATGCCAAATATATGCGTACCCATAAGCGCATCAAAGCCAGCCCGCCGCCCATCGGCAGTGATCCGGTCATCTTCGATATTCTCATGGGTGTGAAGACGTCGGTGGATCAGAAAGTGCTGAAAAATCAGCGTATTATGGACAACCACGCCTATTTCACCAGGGAGATCATGCCGACGATCATTCAGTCGTGTCGAGATAACGGAGTACAACCCTCTATGGAGCAGGTCAAGTTTATTGATACCTGCATCTCTGGGGAGTACTTTGCAGAAAGGAACTGGACAGCATAATGCAGATCGAATCCCTTACCATTCGCACCAAGCGGATGATCGACGACTTAAAAACCATCTGTGCCAACTTTGGCCTGGGCGGTTCGCCTGGCGAGTACAAAATCATCACACAGGTGTTTCTGTATAAATATCTCAACGATAAATTTTTCTATCAGGTTCGAAAAGTAGAACCCACCCTGGCAAAAGCAGAGAATCTGGAGGCAGCGTTAGAGACTATGCCAGATGACCAGTATGAGATGCTGCTGGCCATGTTGGGTGGTGACACGGCCCGGCTGAAGAAGACACATTATATCTCCTATTTGTTTAACCACCAGAACGATGATTCCATGAAAAAGCCGGATGGCACCCTCTATCCGTTTCATGAGTTGTTCGACGATACTCTGGTGGATATTTCCAATTATAACTTGGATGTTTTTTCTGTCCAGACCGGCGGGGAGGAAAAGATCAAGCTCTTTGATCCTATCTCCCAGTATGTCATCGAAGGGGCCAAAAAGACGCCGTTTTGCCGCGCCATTATCAACAAATTGGTCGAGTTCAGTTTCTCCGAGGTGTATGATCAGAACTACGACTTTTTTGCCCAGATTTTTGAGTATCTGATCAAGGACTACAACAAAGACTTCGGAAAGTACGCTGAATACTACACGCCTCACATCATTGCAACGATCATTGCCCGTATCCTGGTGCAGGAGAAGATCCAAAATGTGACGGTCTACGACCCAGCGGCCGGTTCCGGTACCCTGGTGCTGGCGCTGGCTCACCAGATCGGGGAGGACAACTGCACCATCTACACCCAAGATATCTCGTCCAAGTCCAACGAGTTTTTACGGCTGAACCTGATCCTGAATAATTTGGTTCACTCGCTGGGGAATGTGGTTCACGACGATACGCTGGTTTCTCCCCGGCATTTGAACGCCAAGGGGAACGGCCTTGCTAAATTTGATTATATCGTCAGCAATCCGCCCTTTAATATGGATTTCAGCGATAACCGGGACACCTTGGCGGGAGAGGCATATAAGGAACGGTTCTTTGCCGGTGTGCCCAATGTGCCAAACAAGGAAAAAAGCAGCATGGCCATCTACCTGATGTTCCTGCAGCACATCATTTACTCTATGGAAGAGCATGGAAAAGCGGCAGTGGTCGTCCCAACAGGCTTTTTGACAGCCGGCACTGGAATCCCCAAAAAAATCCGGGAGCATCTGGTAAACCACCAAATGCTCCGGGGGATTGTTTCCATGCCCTCCAATATTTTTGCCACGACCGGTACCAATGTCTCCATTCTGTTTTTGGACAAAGACAACCGGGACGGTAAAGTGATGCTGATGGATGCCTCTAAGCTGGGCATCAAAGAGAAAGTGGACGGAAAGAACCAGAAGACTGTCCTCAGCAGGGAAGAGATCGCCAAGATTATTGACGCCTTTAACGCTGGGGAACCGGTGGATGATTTCTGCGTAGCTGTGACCTATGAGGAGATCCGGCAGAAAAAACTGTCTTTTTCTGCCGGACAGTACTTTGATGTGAAGATCGAGTATGTAGATCTGACGCCGGAGGAGTTTGCGGAGAAGATGCACGGGTTCACCATCCGCTTGGATGAGTTATTTTCTGAGAGCCACCGGCTGGAGGAGGAGATCAAGCAACAGTTGGGGCGGGTAAAGTATGAATAAGATTATAAATCATTCATTTTCGCAACTTTATAGCATGTCATCTGGCATCTCGTCTACAAAAGAACAGGCAGGGCATGGTAGCCCATTTGTTTCTTTTAGTACTGTTTTCAATAATTATTTTTTGCCGGATATACTTCCCGATTTAATGGATACATCAAAGCAAGAACAGAATATCTATTCCATCAAAGAGGGGGATATTCTGATAACTCGAACCAGCGAAACAATTGATGAATTAGCAATGAGTTGTGTCGCTGCAAAAGATTATCCGAGTGCTACTTATAGTGGCTTTACCAAACGGCTGCGTCCTAAAACGGAGGGGATTACATACCATAAATATCTTGCTTTTTATTTGCGGGGAAAACTGTTCAGGAAAGCGGTCACCAATAACGCATTTATGACCCTGCGGGCAAGTTTCAACGAGGATATTTTTTCGTTTTTAAGTTTATATCTTCCCGAATATAAGGAACAGGTGAAAATTGGAGATATGCTTTATTTAATGGAGCAAAAAATCCAATTAAATAAGAGTATCTGTTTCGAGTTGGAATCCATGGCAAAGACGCTTTATGACTATTGGTTCGTGCAGTTTGATTTTCCAGACGAAAATGGCCGTCCCTACCGCGCCTCCGGCGGTGAAATGGTATGGAATCCCCAGCTCAAACGGGAGATTCCGAAGGGGTGGGAGGCTGGTACAATTGGGCAGATAGGTAGTGTCATTTCAGGTGGAACACCTACGACAACCAGAGAGGACTATTATTGCAATCATGGGATTGCGTGGATTACGCCAAACGATTTATCTAAAAATGAAGACAAGATGTTTATTAGTCATGGAGAGCGTGATATTACACAGAGTGGTTTGGATAATAGTTCGGCAGTCCTAATGCCTAAGCATTCAGTGCTGTTGAGTACGCGAGCACCTATTGGGTATCTTGCCATTTCCAGTAATGAAATTTGTACAAATCAAGGTTTTAAATCGATAGTTCCAAATGCTGGATACCATGAATATTTTATTTATTATTTGATTAAACGAAATGTACCGGCTATAGCGCAACAAGGAGTTGGGACTACATTCAAGGAGGTATCAAAGGATACCTTGTCAAATTTTGCGGTGCCATTACCACCGAAATCGCTTGTTAATAATTTCGCAGAAAAAGTTACACCTTTATGTGAAAAGCGGTGTATTTTGGAAGAGGAGAACCATGAACTAAAAAGAGTCCGTGACTGGCTCCTGCCCATGTTGATGAATGGACAGGCCCGGGTGGAATGAGGTGAGACTGAATGCGACGCAACTTTGCACAGATATTGCAGGAGGCGAAAATTGATCCGAAACGGGAATATCAAAAACTCTATGGGATGCTGTTTGAACGCGACATTCCGGTTTCTAATTCGAATCGAATCTCCGCGTATGATGAATTGAGCGAATGCTTTCTCAACTTCTCTTTTCGGGGGACCTGCCTTTCCTTAGATGAGTTTAATGATTTGCATAATTTCAATTTTGAGAAGGACCCCGCCGATTTCAAGATTGATGATCTAATTTCTTTGTGTGAGTACATGGAGAATCTGCTTCTGGCTTATCAATGCATTCCTCTGAGTTTTCCCTATGGCTATGGGAATACTCGGCCGCAGCTGATCAATGTGCAATTCTATCTTCAGCAAATCGGCCAAGTGATGGAAAAGATGGGATATATGCATGCCACACAGGACGAGGTTACAATCTTTGTTGAGAAGTCTCCTGCCGCAGTTTCTGTTGCCGAAAGTGACCTGATTCCGGCGGATTTGTCTTATCGTCTAATTTCCTATAATCATTACGCTATGAAGGGACAGTTGGAAAAGAAAAAGAGCATTTTGGTACAACTTGCTTCTTTACTGGAACCCAAAAGAAAGGACTTGAAAAAGGCGGATAAGACATTGGAGAGAGATTTGTTCAGTATCTTTAATAATGTAAATATCCGGCATAACAATGTTGACCCTGCTGACCCCGCAAAATATAACGCCATTGTAGCGCAGATGACTCCGGAAGAAGTGGAGCACTGGTATGATGAGACTTACCAGATGTGCTTGCTGGCATTCCTTCAATTGGAACATTTCGAGAGGAAAGCGGAGTTGGATAAGTTAGAGGCTGAAATATCAGGATAGAGCGAAGATAATATGCTATAACAGAAAACACATATAAAATCTGCTGATTCACAGAGTTTATTTGCGCTCTGAGCTGATGAATCGTGTTAGAATTTGAAAATAGGATAACACGGGAGTGATTTCGATTGTACGAGTCAATGACTGTTGAAGAACTGCTGGAGGCCAAGGAAGGCGAGAATATCCAATTCAAAGAGGCAAAGAACCGCTTTGATTCTGGAGAAGCTACTAAGTGTTGTTGCGCCTTGGCAAACTGCGGTGGTGGAAAGTTGGTATTTGGAATCACCGATGCACGGCCGAGACAAGTGGTGGGAAGCAGAGCTTTCGAACAGCCAGAGCGCACTCGCAAGGGATTGATCGACAAGCTGAAAGTTATGGTAGACTTCCAGCTTTTTGAATATCAAGGCAAACGCGTTTTGGTATTTGATGTGGCCTCTCGCCCATTAGGCTTACCAGTGCAGGCGGATGGAATTGCCTGGTGGTATGAAGGTGATAGTCTGATTCCCATGCCAGAGGAAATACGGCGCAGGATCTATGCGGAGGCCGGATTTGATTTTTCAGGCAGCGTTTGCCCACTTGCGGTTCTGAGTGATTTGGATGAGACGGCAATTGAGGCATTTCGGGCACGGTGGGTAGACAAGAGCGGGAATCGGCGTATCATGAGTCTATCCACAGAACAACTGCTGCGGGATTGTGAGGCAATCACCGAAGAAGGGATCACCTATGCGGCCTTGGCACTGTTCGGGAAGAGAGAATCGCTGGGGAAGTACCTGCCCCAGGCAGAGATCATTTTTGAATATCGTTCATCGGATGCGTCAGGGCCGGCAAATCAGCGGGAAGAATTCCGGGTAGGATTTTTTGCCTGCTATAATCGCCTGTGGGAACTCATTAACTTGAGAAATGATAAGCAGCATTATCAGGAAGGATTCTTTGTCTATGACATCCCGACATTCAATGAGCGGGTAGTCCGGGAGGCGATTCTGAATGCTGTGAGCCACAGGAATTATCAAATGGGCGGAAGCGTCTTTATTCGTCAGTATCGGGATCGGCTTGTCATAGAGAGCCCTGGAGGATTTCCAAACGGAATCTCGGTAGATAACATCCTCGACCGTCAGTTGCCCCGCAATCGTCGGATTGCGGAGATACTTGCCCTTTGCGGTTTGGTCGAGCGATCCGGTCAAGGAATGAACCTCATTTATGAACTAAGCATCAAAGAAGCAAAACAGCTTCCGGACTTTTCAGGGACAGACGAGAATTTTGTTTGTATCACCTTGAACGGAGTTGTATTGGATACTAAAATGCTCTCATTAATCAATCAGATTGGCAACGAGCGCATGGAAACGCTTTCGACTGGAGACTTTTTGGTGATCAATGCGCTCTATCACGAGATGAGTGTTGCCGAGAATCTGCGTCCCTGCCTCAAGCATCTGACAGAACTTGGGATTGTAGAACATGTTGGGCGCAGCAAATATGTCTTAGCCAGAAGTTTGTATGCGGCTGCTGGAAAATCAGGGGTTCATACGCGCGTAGTGGGTTTGGATCGGGAAACGAATAAGGAACTGCTATTAAAGCATATTCGTGCAAACGGTGACAAAGGGACCCCATTTAAGGAACTGCAACAGGTATTGCCGGGGCATAGCCGGAATCAGATTCAGGTGCTGATGCGTGAACTTCATAAAGAGAATAAGGTGTATTGCGAAGGGAAGACGAAGGCCGGTAGATGGTTTGCAAAGACTTGACAACAATTAAGTAGCAAATGATTGCGACTTAATTGCGACCGAATTGCGACTACTTTGGGAATTCACCAAGGTGAGCACTTGGGTGATAATAAACT
>ERZ1090860.1627-NODE-1632-length-11700-cov-18.988149_pt1 | contig 11700 bp, 9 predicted proteins | sample MGYA00478483_ERZ1090860 | MGnify/ENA primary metagenome ERZ1090860 (study PRJEB33644, sample SAMEA5815741) | chicken gut metagenome | biome: Chicken; feature: Gastrointestinal Tract; material: Caecum | place: Ireland | collected 2019-01-01 | study: A study of...
GCCTATTGAGCAAAATCTATGATGATCCGAAATATAATGCGGCTTTTGACCGCTGCATTGATGTAATGACAAAGTTGATGCTGAAATATGGAAAACAGGTTTTGGAGCAGCACCAGACGGCTGCTCCTGTTTCTTTGCAAAAACAGCCAGATACGAAGCAAAGCAGTTCTTTTGCTGACGCTGCTTAAAAGTTTACAATTTACACGTTGCGTAATTGTTGGGCCGATGCTATAATAATTACGCAACGTGTGTTTTTTATTTATGGAGATGATGCGATGGACTGCAAAACCAAAATAAAAGAACTGCGGGAAATGACAGGTATGAACCGTAAGGACTTTTGCAAATTTTTTAATATCCCCTATCGAACAGTAACAGAATGGGAATTGGATAACCGCCATGCGCCAGAATATGTCCTGCGTCTTTTGGAGTATTACATCCGCAATGAGGGATTGATAAAATCACCGGCTGAACAGAAACATGCCGGAGAAAGGAGTTCCAGCCATGAAAAGACGGACTAAGTGCTATATTTACACAAGAGTTTCCACCTCCATGCAGGTGGATGGATACAGTCTGGACGCCCAGAAGGATAAGCTGCGGAAGTACGCCGAGTATGAAGATATGACCATTGTCGGAGAGTATTCTGACGAGGGCTTCTCCGGCAAGAACATCCAGGGACGGCTGGAGTTCCAGAGGATGCTGAGTGACATCCAACAGGGCAAGGACGATATCTCGTTTGTACTGGTGTTCAAACTGTCTCGCTTTGGTAGAAATGCGGCGGATGTTCTCAACTCCTTACAGCTGATGCAGGACTTTGGTGTCAACTTGATTTGTGTGGAGGATGGCATTGATTCCTCGAAGGATTCCGGCAAGCTGATGATCTCCGTCCTTTCTGCTGTGGCGGAAATTGAACGTGAAAACATTCGGACGCAGACAATGGCAGGTCGTGAGCAGAAAGCCCGTGAGGGAAAATGGAACGGCGGATTTGCCCCGTATGGCTACAAATTAGTGGATGGTAAATTGGAAATTGCCGAAGATGAAGTGGAAGTGGTACGGCTTATTTACGACAGATATATCCATAGCAACGATGGGATCAACGGTGTTGCGAAGTATTTGAATGACCACGGATACAAAAAGAAAATCCGTCAGAATGGTACGATCCCCGGCTTTTCTTCCAATTTTGTGAAAGATATTCTGGACAATCCTGTTTACATGGGGAAGATCGCCTACGGCAGACGCAGAACGGAAAAGAAACTGGGAACAAGAAACGAGATGCACGTGGTCGAGCAAGACGAGTTCCCGATCTACGATGGCCAGCATGAGGCAATTATTTCGGAAGAAGATTGGAACCTGGCACAGGATAAACGGAAGGCCAACGCCTTTAGGAGAGAAAAAGTAATTGACCCGGAACACGCACATATCCTGTCCGGTATTTTGAAATGTCCCTGCTGTGGCAAAAGCCTTTATGGAAATATAGCCAAGGCACACAGTAAGGATAAGAAAACCCGCTATTACTATTACTGCAAAAATACGTTGGGCGCAACCGGACACAAATGCACATTCCGTGTGAACATTGAACAGACTGAGATGAACCGCATGGTTGCGGCAATCATTTCGGCTATGGTCAATGACCCGCAATTCTCCAAGGCAATCAAGGCGAAAATAGGGACATCTGTTGATACCGAGGATTTGGAAAAGCAGCTTGTCGCACTCCAGGCACAGCTTCGTCAGACCTTGGGCATTAAAGCAAGGCTGGAGCGTCAGATGGACACGCTGGATATTAACGATCCCTATTTTGATAGAAAAATTTTGGATTTGCAGCGTCGATATGACGAACAGTATGGTAGAATAGAAGAAATCGAGACACAGATAGATGAAGTGAAGAGCCAGATTCAGAGTATCCGCCAGGAGAAAATCTCCGGCGATAATATTTACCAACTTCTACTGGCCTTTGATGAAGTATACGGTGCTGCCACGGAAATCGAGCAAAAAGAGTTTATGAGAGCGTTTATTGAACGAATTGACCTGTATCCAGAAAAACAGAAGGATGGAAACTGGATCAGGAACATGGTGTTCAATTTTCCGGTTCCTGTGAATGGGCAGGAAGTAACAGAACTGCCCTTGGAATCCGGGACAATGCTCGAGGCAGTGATCTTGTTGTCCAAACTTCATTCCAAGCATCATATTGAGGTCGAACTCAATATGGATGAGCTGGATTTGACTGCTGCGGAGAGCAAAGCCACCTATCAGGAGATCAAGGACTACGTCAAGGAGCAGACCGGCCTGAACGTCACTCCCCTCTACATCGCCCAGGTCAAGCAGAAATGCGGGATCATCGAGCGGGAGTGCTACAACAAACCCAAGTCAGAGAGCTACAAGCAACCCCAGTGCCCGCCCGAAAAGGAAAAGGCTATTCGGGAGGCGCTGAAGCATTTTCAGATGATTTAATACCTCAAAGCAAAACACGGATGAATTGTAAGTTAGCAATCATCTGTGTTTTTGTATTACTGCATTTTCATATATTAAGCAGCATCGTTAAACTGCCTGTTTTGACATCAAAGGTTTGACTATGAGTAGGTTAATAAAAGGTAAAAACGATTTAGCAACTATAAACCCTCGGCTTGCAAAAGAATGGCATCCCACAAAAAATCATGATTTATCGCCGTTCGATGTAACTTCCGGGAGAGGGAAAAAGGTGTGGTGGCTGTGCCCACTGGGACACGAGTATCAGGCCACTATTCGTGACAGACATAGCGATAATACTCAATGTCCCATCTGCAATGCTAAAAGTCAGACCTCGTTTCCTGAACAGGCCATTCTCTTCTATGTAAAGAAGCTATATCCAGATGCAATCAGCAGATATAAAGAAATATTTGAACATTCCATGGAATTGGATATATATATCCCCTCCATTCGTCTAGGAATCGAATTTGACGGCGCAAAATGGCATAACTCGGTTACACAGTTCAATCGTGAAAGAAAGAAATATGCCCTTTGTCGAGCGCATAATATAAGGCTTATCCGAGTGAAGGAAAATACAGAATCACGTTGGTGGGGAGTTGCGGATTTAATTTATTACATTCCAAAAGTGCGCACATACACAAAATTGGAAGAAACGATCAATGCCATACTGGATTCGATTGATCGCACTTCAAATATGTGGACAAGAACTAATCCCCTATGTTTTCACAGTTCTGTGAGAGCTAATTTAAAAAAAGACAGAGCCGATATCCTAAATTATTTAAGTGACATCAAGAACTCCTTGGCGGAAATTCGTCCCGATGTCGTTGGGTGCTGGGACTATCATAAAAACGGAAATTTATCTCCCCGTATGTTTACGGTCAGCTCAAATCAAATTGTGTGGTGGAAATGTCCAAACTGTGGTCATGAGTGGCAATGCAGTATCAACAGTATGACACGGCCTGGAAGATATGGTTGTGCAGAATGTTCCAAGAGCAGACGAGGAGTTTCATTTACCAAACAAGTTGTAAAACGTGTAGGTTCTCTTGCTGAAACAATGCCTAATTTAGCAAAAGAATGGCATCCCATAAAAAATGGGACACTATCTCCTAGCGACATCTCGTCAGGGCATTTTAAGACTGTTTGGTGGCTGTGTCCGCAGTGCGGTTATGAATGGAAAGCTAGCCCTAGTAACCGAAAGAAAGGCTCCGGTTGCCCATGCTGCAGTGGACGTGTTCCCAAAAGTGGCGTAAATGACTTAGCTACTTTGCATCCGGAATTGTTGAAAGAATGGGATTATCAAAAAAACACAAACTTAGATCCAAGCCAGCTGCTTCCCGGTAGTGGAAAAAAAGCATGGTGGAAATGTTCCCGATGTGGACATGAATGGGAAACTGTTATTGCCAACCGTACAAAAGGACACGGTTGTCCCAAGTGCTCCAAACGAAGAAACAAACCTTAATAAAAGCCTCACACTTATCAGAACAATCTGGCAAGTGTGAGGCTTTTATTAAGGTCATATAATGGAACAGTTAACAAAGTCTTCTCTTTTTTTCACGCCAATGTTATAATAAAAACAATTAAAAAGACATTCATCGCGCTAGCATTTGCCATCTTAAAAACAAGAATTCAGAAAACCGATGTCCATAATTGATGTTCTGTAAACTGGGGGATATGATCTATGTCAGATTCAAAAGCCTTTATTATTGATACAAATTTTATTATTCAAAATCAAAATTTAGACCAGGCACTTGATAAACTAAAAGACCAATTTTCCATTTACATCACACAGGTTTCTATTGATGAACGGATTGCACAGCAATGCCGTGAACTGAAAGCCCAGTTTGATGAAGCCGAAAAATGTAAGATGAGATTTTGTCACTTTGCCAACGTTACTTTCAAAAAATCGTATGAGGAAGTAAGTGAATCCTATCAAAAAGGGATTCAAAAAAAATATGAAAGCTACTTTGGTAATCATATTATCCCTTTTAAAAAGGACGGTAAGATGTTCTCCAGCATCATAGAGCGATGCAATAAAAGACTTCCTCCTTTTATAGCAGACAAGGGTGCCAGCGACAAAGGTTTTAAAGATTGCTTGTTATGGCTTTCTGTATTAGACTTCTTTAAGGACAACGGCGAAAATAAGGTTGTATTTATCACCGATGATAAAAATGCTTTTAGAAATAATGTCGAATTTCTTCAAAGTGAGTTCTATGAAGCAACTAAAAAAACAATTGAAATACACCCTAATACATATTATAAAGAGTTACTGAAACAACCTGAAAAGCCTGAAGTTGTTCCCAGTGAAGTGCCCGAACAGCTCCCTAATCTAGATGATTTTAGAGAAGAGGTCGAAAAATCCATTGAATGCCTACGAGGAGTAGACTGGGAAAACTACTTTGGCAATCCCCAATGGTCGCAAACGTTTACTACTTCTGTGCCCTTCGATAAGGAATATATTAAAAAAATCTTTGAAGGATTGAATGCAGTTATTTTGGAACACATTCTGGAAAAAAATGTTCCAGCTTCAAAAGTTCTAGATTTTGATGGTAGAATTACAGATTTAGATACAGAAATTCCAATGTCAAGCCTTGAACAAGCTTTGAGAATTTACCAAACAGTTCTTTATCACTATCCACAGTTCCGTGACCAGTTCTTTGAAGCTGCTGCCAAAATACTAAACCACAATTATAAAGCATTACCCACTTATACTCTTATTGAAGACGACGACGATGACTTACCCTTTTAAAAGGTGGTAGAAAATGTTTGCAGTAAGCACTTATGAAGAAGTTATTGATCATGAGCGGTTTGTTGAAAATCAGGAAATTGTGGTTCTTTTATTTGTGAAGCCAACGAATCAGGACGCTATGGATATTGTTCAAGAATTCGAATATATCCACTATAATTCATCAAAATACTGTTCAATTTATGCCGTTGGCTATAGCAATGATTTTCAAAAGCAATCAGATCCTCATTATAAAAAAGTTTGTAAAATATTAAATGTCGATTGGTATTTCAGCAGTAAAGCATTTGTAGAATTTAAGAACCATCTAGAGGGTCGAATTAAATGGAGATATTCTGGGGAAATCGAAATTCTTATTTTGCAAAACAATACTGAAAAAAGCGATCCCTTGAATTTTGTAAACTATGTTTCCATTGATGTAAATAAAGGTTTGAAAGAGGGTTATTTAGATTCTTTTCAAAGATTTATGGAATCACTTATTCGAAGTGCAAAAAGCTCAGTTACAGCAAAAGAAGCAATGTCGGAAATTAGAAAAAGCAGACTGCGTATTAAAGATATTATTATAGAAGCAATCGGTGATTCTAAAAAGGTTGCTACTCCAGTAAAAACAATAATAAAAGATAGATTGTTCTATCGATGCAGTAATAGTAGGTAGCCAACGAACTCCATACACCATTGAAGATTATCTTATGGTCGAGATATTACGACGATCGAACTCAATGACTATCATGAAATCTAAAACCACATTAGAAGGCAACTCGGCCCAAATATCACCCACCCGCACATTGAAAAGAAGTTAGTCGGGCCTTTTTTAAATGTTTTGAATGATGATCTGAAACCTAAATTTCAGAACTATTTGTTAGACAGGCTTAGTTTGACTTATTTCAAAAAAGGTAATAATACAATGGAATTAGATATGATCAAACTGGTTGATGATCGGTTGGCCCGGTTGTTTCCAAAACCAGAGTTATACGACCTTTCTCCGTTTAGTATTAGAAATTTGCGTGATTGTATAATCCTATCCACTCTAAAACAAGCTTATGATTTAACTGAGCCAAAATACTCATTGAGAGAAAATCGGGGAACAGATGCTGATGATCTCCGAATGCGTGACAGTAGGAATATGGCTTATGCCCAGCATTATCGTAGCCTTCAATATAACGAATTAAAAACTAGCCTAGGCATTGAACTTCCAAAACTACTTCCTGCAGATACTCAAACCATGTCCGGAAAACTACAAGGTCATCATATTAATCGGATGCAGTATTATGAATTAAATACACTTGCCACCCCCCTGCTAAAAGCAATTGTAAATAAAAGAATTTGTGATGTAAAAAAAGTATCCAACACAGTCTTTCTGGAATACTTCCGAGATTATGACGAGCTGATCAGTCAGCTTATAGCCAAGCTTGACGGATCAGATGAGGATGTGATTTTTAGCACAATTGCGTTGTTTACTCTCGAATGGAAATATAATGTTGAACTCTTTTATTCCTGCGCGGTCCATGCTGAAAAATCAGGTACACAGGAGATTCCAATACAACGCTTGGGGCTATTATGTGCAGACCTTTCTATTCCGTTACCGTCATATTATATTCATACAGAAAGTCGATTTGTTTTGTATCGACTGAAATTAGTTCCTTCTGTATATTCCGCACCAGAACCAGCTTGGAATGAAATAGAGGATAAAATGTGGCAGTATTTAGTAGCCAAATATTATATCGAAACGGAAAAAATCCACAGCAAAGAATCAGAATTGTGTATGGCAGAATTTTTTGCCAAACATACCACACGGGCGCAATGGGCGCAATTCTTTCGAGATCATTATAATTTAAAACAGATGTACACTCCTCGTGAATGGACCCCAAAACGTATCCGTTATATGCGAAAAATCTATAATGCACTGACAAAAGATCAGCCTACCCCCTTCTAACTAAGTCCAGTTTTCCGAATTTTCGTTCTTAACACTCTTCTGATGGATCAGATACAATTAAGCCAGAACACAGGAGTAACCTCTCTTCGTGTTTCTGGCCTTTTCCTTATATCTTCTTATCCGCTATGACAAATCATCACAGAGCAATGTTTTGCCCTGTTTCGTGGAATGCCATTGGCATTCATCTCAAGTTGAAAGGAGACCATAATTATGCAAAATAAAGTTCAACACAACCTGTTCCTTGATATAGCAAACCTACTACGTTCACTGGCAAATGTGTGTGAAAATCTAGATTCCATACTTGTCGATATAAACTCTTTAAAATCATCTGCCGCAATTAAACAACTTGAAGTTGAAGTAATTCCCCCTAAAAGTACCTAACAGCTACCATCGCACAGATTAAACAGAATTGTGAGATCATCGAACAGGAGTGTTACAATAAGTCCAAGTCGAAAACTCCCAATCAGTCTCAGTGTACACCTGAAAAGGAAAAGGCCATTCGAGATGTGCTGAAATACTCTCAGATGATCTGACAACTTATCATAACTACAAAGGAACAAGCCGCACGCTCTCCGGGATAATCCTGGCGAGTGTGCGGCTTTATATTATTGCCCTATCATCTTTAGTTTTTTAGAACCACATATTGGGCATCTGTCTGGTAGGTCGCCAAATGCAATATCATGGTCTTGCATTAAGCAATCTTCACAGAGAACATATCGATTACTAAAAAGTGCATCACGCTTTGATTGCAGCTCCATTTCTATTTTATGCCTACTTGGATTATCGCCCAAAATAAAATCCGGCATTATAAACAACGATGTTTTTACTTTTAAAAAAGTATCATCCACTTCCATTTCTTTGTATGCATAACCATCGTACAAAAATATCACATATCTTCGTTCTTGTTCGTTTTGCCACTTACTATCCTTAACGGACAGAATCCAATACTGCATGATTTCCTGCAAGAATTGATTCTTTTCAGTGTCAGACAAGTCAAACATATCAATCACACTAAATAAAAACCGCAATTCGTCTTTTGCTTCATCAACATTATATAAAACATCAAATGTGATAACTTGAGATATAACTGGCACTTCTTTTGTGTCCGGCAAATCAGTGGCAACACCTGGTTTTTTTCTTAGTTTTCGTATATAAACCGGGGAAATCAAATCAGCAATCCGATCATTTTTATATCCATACAGACATTCCCCATAATCTCGGTACATTTCACTAGCATTTATTGCTTTACAGAAGCTAGAGACATAATATGTTCTTGTTGCAGTAAAATCTATATTCTTTGCCCAATCATAATCTATCCACGATGGATCTCCAAAAAGCTCGGGAACAACTTTCTGCTCCCTATCATCATTTAACAATTCTGTCTTTTTCATCCAGATCTGATGATTAACGATGCTTTCACTAGCAACACTCTTTGGCAGATACTTGCAAATATAGTTTTCATTATATCCATGTCTGGATTTTAATATAAAATTGCTTATTTGCATCATTAAGACGCCTTTTGTAGGGCTAATGTTCGCAGGTTGATCGTTTAGTTTCAAAAGCTTTGCTTCTAACTTCAAAAGCTCAAATAACTCTTCTCTGTTAAATTCCCATAATTTTTCGCTTTTGCGTCCATGCATATTACTAATGTCATATAACATTGCGGAGTAGGCATAAGTAATATTATTAATTTCTTCTTCATTACGATTTGGATGGACTAGACTTTCCACAATTTCAATCAATTGCTTGGCAAATGTCTTTTGTTTTTCGACCGTATAAATCTGGTATGCCAAATGATAAAATCTCATTGGAAGGAGAAGATTTTCTTCGAACGGATGGATGCGCAAACAATCTTCATCATGTGCTGTTGGTCCACACCAAGATGCTATTTTATAGAGTCTAGTTATTTGTGTAATAATATCATATAGATACGTTATAAGAGAATTCATCTGATAGAATTTCCCTTTTAAATATAGCGTATTAATAAGGTCAACTTCATATTCTGTGACTCTAAGTAATCCACGTGCAACGCTTTGGTTTAAATCATGCCGGCTTATCAGGGAAATCAAAATTTCCCGGTTTTTATATGTTGGCTTTTTTTCAAATTCCTTAAGACAATCTCCAAGTTGTTCTAACAAAAATTCATGTTCATTTGCTGGCCAATCGGAGGGTTTAGAACATTCATTTGTAAAATCTATTTTCATTAAGATTCCTTCTTTATTTCAATCTTTCACACAGCGGCAGCAGTTCCTCCAGCCGGGCCACAATACGCTTTTGTTCAGCAAGGGGTGGAAGAGGGAGCAAAACTTTTATTAGCTCAGTTTGGTTAATTTTAGGCATCTTAACCCGGCTAGACATTGCTTCTGCAATTTGAAAGTTAAATCCGTCAGAAAGCAAATAATACAACAGATATTTTCTATTAATATTTGTGTTCAGTGGATACATATCTGCGCTACACAATCCATCAAAGGGAGCAATTACCGCTTTTCTCAGTAGCGGACGGATCTTTGAATAGAGAATTTGTCCTGTGAAAAACAAGTGATTTGCACTAGACACCTTATCTTCCTCTACGGTATGGAAGTCAAGCAATTTCCCTGTTCCCTTTTCTATATTGTCAGGCGCAATATGCGGATAAGCTAAATAATCTGAAGGCTGTACCAAATTTGTAGCGATATCTACAACCGCTAATAGCCTCACCCACATCCAACCATCGGGAATTTCAAAGGGTTTCTCGTCCTCGGTGATTTCGGGCAGGGGCTTTTCTTTTTTGAGCTTGCCTTCTTTGATCAGGCGCTGCTTCTCGGCCTGGATCTGGGCATAAAGTTCCTGGGCGTTGCCTTCTTCCGGGCGCTGCTCCACCAGCTTGCCCTGGATGGCCTGCTGGAGGATGGATTTTTTCATATCTTCGGGGAAACGGCGGTTGAAGTCTTCCAGCTTGGTCCATGCCTGTTCATAGCGATCCACCAGGGGCAGGAGTTCTTCGATTTTGGAGACGATGCGCTTTTGTTCGGCAAGAGGTGGAAGAGGAATTAAAACTTTTATGATAGTTGAAACTGCGAGTCCTGGCTGTGCTGTTGCAGTTGCATATTGATTCAAATTAAGGGCTTTAAGAAACCATTCTCCCCATTTAACATCAGATTGGTTGAAATGGTCAACTACGACAGCATGCTCGGTTGCATAGAATTTTCCTTTAGCCACATTGATATTTCCGCACAATGCACCTTGTCGCCCAATGAGCGCAAAATGACCTTCTCGATTGAAAGAGGAAACATATCCCCGAACGCCATTTCCTCCGTAACACAAATACGGATGCTTTAAATCTTTTTGTTCATAGATATTGGCAGATGTAATATTTTTACCTGCTTGTAAGCTAAAGATTTGACCGATTCTTACCCACATCCACCCCTCGGGAATTTCAAAGGGCTTCTCGTCGTCGGTGATTTTGGGCAGGGATTTTTCTTTTTTGAGTTTGCCTGACTGGATGAGGCGCTGTTTCTCGGCCTGGATCTGGGCATAAAGCTCCTGGGCAGTCCCCTCCTCCGGGCGCTGCTCCACCAGTTTTCCCTGGATAGCAAGCTGCAAAATGCTGTTTTTTAGTTCCTGCGGGGTCATTCGGCGTTTCCTCCCAGTTTGGCGGTGATCTCAGCCAGAACGCGGTCAATCTCGGCGTTCAGCGAGGCCCGCTGCTCCTCATAGCGGTGAATCAGGTCCAGCGGGGCCAGGATTTCTTCTTCCTCGTGGGGATAGCCGCATTGATCCAGGTTGTAGCCCAGATCTTCTGCCAGCTGCCGGGCCGTGAACTGCTTGGCCTTGTCGAAGCCATCCACCGTCAGCTCCTGTCGGTTGTCCCACCACTCTACCACGGGGTCAAAGTGCTCCAGCTTCATGGGCTTGGTCTTGCTGAAATGCTTATACCCTTCCGGCATATCCAACCGATAGAACCAGGTAGACTGGGTGGGGCCGGTGTTGTCAAAGAAAAGAATATTGGTAGTGATCGAGGTATAGGGCGAAAAGACGCTGCCCGGCATCCGAACGATGGTGTGAAGGTTGAACTCGCTGAGCAGCTTCTTTTTAATGTTCAGTTTGGCGTTGTCGGTGCCGAACAAAAAGCCGTCGGGCAGGATCACCGCCGCCCGTCCGCCGGGCTTGAGCCGGTACATGATGACCGACATGAACAGGTCAGCGGTTTCGCTGCTGGCCAGATCGGACGGAAAGTGGTTTTTTACATCCGCTTTCTCGCTGCCACCGTAAGGAGGATTCATCAAAATAACGTCCACACCATCCTCAACGGTGTAGTCCAGCACATCATGCAGCAGGGTATTGTCGTGGTAGACCCGGGGATTGTCCAGGTTGTGCAGCAGCAGGTTGGTGATACAGAGCATATAGGGGAACTGCTTTTTCTCGATACCGTAGATGGAATTGCTGAAAGCCGCCTCATCTTCGGTGGTCTTGACCTGCTTGTGCAGCTCCTTCAGCCAGCTGGTCAGAAAGCCGCCGGTACCGCAGGCAAAGTCGGCCATCTGCTCCCCTACCTGGGGCCGGATCATCTGGGCCATAAAGTCAGTGA
>ERZ1090860.1628-NODE-1633-length-11684-cov-49.014963_pt1 | contig 11684 bp, 13 predicted proteins | sample MGYA00478483_ERZ1090860 | MGnify/ENA primary metagenome ERZ1090860 (study PRJEB33644, sample SAMEA5815741) | chicken gut metagenome | biome: Chicken; feature: Gastrointestinal Tract; material: Caecum | place: Ireland | collected 2019-01-01 | study: A study of...
GAAGGTGCTCACTTTTTTGGGGCCCTTTTGCTCACATTTTCGTTTGACAAACACACCAATATAATTCATATTGCAGATAACGGGCAAAAAATACAGCGCAAAAGTAAGGATAGGGCGAATGGTTTTTAGCCATTCGCCCTATCCCTGATTTTTGGCATTATAAATGCTTTTTGAAGTTTTGTTAGACGCAAAAAAGTATGAATATCAAGCCAATGCTCAATTCGATGTGTGTTTCACCGTGCTTACCAATTTTGTCCGTGACCATCGCTCATAGAACAAGGGCTTGTGCAGGGCCATACGAATCCCGGCAAAGAATAGCCAGAACAAATACCCACCGATCAGTAATCCGTGAAGTACAAGAGATGCCAGGCTGTCCAGATGCAATACATCCATCAGAATAAATAGTAGCCGGTTCAAGCAATACGGCGCTCCGACCAGACCTGCAATCAGCAGGCCATAGCGCAGAAAATATTGATACCAATGTGCCGCATCGCCATTCCTTTGCATGATTTTCATGCGGGTCAGCCGTTTGCCGGGCGTCTGACCGTGGAGCAAAATGGGCAGCAGCCCAAAGTAGGCAATAAATAGAACTGGCATCCATTGAATGGAGAGAGTGATTCCAAACGAGACCACAACTACGGCCAGAATACCTGATGCAAAGGTCAGGCAAGCCATATCGGCCAGAAATGAGAAAACACGCCGCGTAAAGGAGATGGACGCACCCCGCCGGAAACTAACGGTATCCAATTCTTGTCGGGTAGGCAGCAGATGGCTCACTGGCCCGGCCAAGGCAAATCCAATCATGCTGCCCGCAGTGTTGACGATCAGGTCGTCTACGTCAAACAGGCGGTAGCTGCCTGGATAGACAAAATACAGGCCGCTGAGTTGGGTCAGCTCGAAAAACAGAGAGAGCAAAAAAGATAGTCTCAAAGTTTTGCGCCAATTATAGCAGAAGTAGTAACGCAGATAGACACCGAAAGGCATTGTCATATGAGGACACTCTGGAAGATTACTTCAAACAGGTTACAGGGGGTGAGGGCATTGCTTAAACTTTTGCGCTGTGAGTTTGCCAAGCTAAAACGAAAGCCCCTGTTCTTTGCGGCTGCGGCCATTTCGGCTTTGATCCCCTTGGGATGTGCGCTGTTTCTGCCGGAGATGCAGGAGTTTTCAAGTGGCGCGGAAGCGGTGGATCGCCTGATGTCCACTCTGTTCCAGTTGAGCGCCTATCTGCTTCTGATGCCCGCTGTGGTGGTTTTGGCATCGAATCTGCTCTTTGAAGAACAGGACAACGATACCCTAAAGAACCTGATGACTGTTCCCGTGAGCAAACCTGCGCTGGCCTTGGCGAAGATGACGTTGCTGTTTCTGTTTTCCGTCGCGTTTATGGCTGTCGGCGGCCTGGTCAATTTGGCTATCGTGCTGGCATCCGGGCTGGAGCCGGTCGGCTTTTGGAAGCTGTTTTTTGTAGGCATCGGACAGGGAATTATGATGTGGGCCGGGGCGTTGCCCTGCGTCCTCCTGGTGGTGCTTTTGAACCGTAGTTACATTATCTCCGTAATCATCACGTTCTTCTATACGGCGGTCAACTATATTTTTGGCACCAACGACTATTTCATCATGCAGCCCTTTGGGTTCAATGCGGGTACGCTGTTACCTGGACCGCTGACCTTCCGCTGGTTCTTTCAGTATCTGGACACATCCAGCTCCAGCGCACAGATGACGGAATTGATGGAACGGATCAGTCCTTACTTTGTGACAACGCCTCAGGCGTTCCTGGTCGTTATCCTGGAGTCGGCGGTGTTCCTGACATTGATCGCGCTGGTCTATAAGCGTCAGAGCTGTTAAGGAGGTGTAAAGTCATGTGGAGTATTCTAAAAGGAGAATGGCGCAAGCTGCGGCGCTGCCAGATCCTGCTGGTTGGTATTGTGGCTCTGGCGCTCTGCCCTGTCGTGCAGTATGGCACCCAGCTGATTATCAACCCGGAGATGCGGGATCAGAACTTTGATTTTGTCAAACTGTTTGCCAATGTGATTTGGGGAAACACGCAGATTTTTCTGCCAATCTCGCTTGTCATGATCGGCGGCTGGCTGATCGACCGTGAGAATACAAATGACACCATGAAGAATCTATTGACGGTGCCGGTATCATACCCAAAGCTGCTGGGCGGGAAACTGATCGTCACGATTTTCCTGTCAATCCTGTTTGGGATTTATAGTGTAGCCGTAACGGTTCTGACCGGCACGCTCGCCGGTTTGGATGGGCTTTCTGCCGCTGTTCTGCTGCGGCAGGGCGTGCAGTTAGTCGCAGCCGCTTTCAATACCAGCCTGGTCTGTATGCCGATGATCCTGATTTTCGGCCAGATGCGTGGGGCCTACCTGGGCGGGTCGCTTCTGACGTTCTTCCTGGGGTATTGCATTTTGTTCTTCAAGAGCGGCTTCCTGCTCTCTGCCTACCCGTTTTCGGCGGCGCTGATTCTCGCCGGTTTTGATATGCAGGCGTATAACGGCGCTACACAGGCCCCAAGCACTTTGCTGGCGCTGGCAGGCATAGCGGCAGTGTTGGTTTTGACGATGGCAATATTGCTGCTTTCCCGCCCCAGCAAAAAGGCGAGCAATACGAAAAAGAAAAAAGCCAAAAAAGGTCGCGGCAGGCGTCGCGCCTAACGAAAGGAGAGAGTTCATGCGAAAATCAAACTATAAAGGTAAAATCTGCGTTTTTCTTTGTGCGCTTCTTTGTGTCGTCAGCCTGTCTGGATGCTCAACGGTCATGCAGTCGTTGGCAGACGGTACGGATGCTGTGTTAAGTGGATTGACGGATGGCACGGATATTGTACTGAACGGATTGGCGGATGGCACTAATCAGGCCCTTGATGCTTTATCCGAAGCTGATGACGGTCAGGCAAAAAACAGCATCTTGGAAGCCTTTGGCAAATTTGTTGATGATGCGGGGACTGCTGCGCTGACGCCCCAAAGTAAACTGCAAGGCCACAAAAAGAACGGTGCAGATGATTACACGGGGTCCTATGAAGCAACGTATTCCGATTTTGCAGGTACAGAGATTTTGTTTGGTGGTACTACCCTGGAGCGCGAAGCGGGAAGTACACTCCACATCACCTGTTCTCTTTCTCTCGAAAGTGGCAAGGCAGCGGTTTTTCTTCGCTCAGGTGCAGATGATCCGACCATTCTTCTCTCGGAGAGCGGTGAGTACGATGGCACAGTTGAAGTGGATGGCACAAGCACTTATATCGGAGTGTGGGGCGACCAGGCGGACGGAACCGTATCCATTGAGATTGAATAAGGAGTACTCATTATGAACGCAAAGAAAAAAACAATCATCATTGCTTCCATAGCTATTTTGTTGGTAGCGTTTATCATCGTTGCTTTTCTGGCTACACAGAGAAGCTCGGACTACTACACGCAAATTGATAATGACTGTGTAACCGAGATTGCACCGCATGGAGCGATGAATTATCGCTACACATTAAGTACCTACGACGAGACCGGGGCAGAAAGAGAACTGAGCTTTGAAACGAGCCGAATTCTCACTGACGATGCATATCTATGTCTGAAGGTGGCTCCATTCCGAGGCGTTGTCACCTGGGCGGAAGTGCAATTTGATGAAATGCCTGCCGCCGTGCAGGAACAATACGGTGGCAATTCGTAAGCCGGAGCCTATGACATAGACGCTATTTCAAACGGAAAGGCAGGTGCAGTATGAAAAGAATAAGAAAGTTCCTATTTCGCTTCTTCGCTCTAGCGATGCTGGCCATGCTCGTTGCTGGCAGTGTTTTGGGCGGATTTGGTTATAAAATGTACCGTGATGCACTTGCCGAGCAACCTCTTGATCAGAAAGTCGCAGAGATTCAAGCCGATCCCAATTATACTACCCTTGCTGAAATCCCGGAGATTTATTTGGACGCCGTTGTGGCGGTAGAAGATCACCGTTTTGAACAGCATTTTGGGATCGACCTGATTGCCATAGGCCGAGCCGCTTGGAATAATCTGACCTCTTGGAGTCTGCGTGAGGGTGGCAGCACCATAACACAGCAGCTTGCCAAAAACCTGTATTTCACGCAGGAAAAAAGTTTTATCCGTAAGATTGCTGAGATGTTTATGGCCTTCCGACTGGAAAACGCCTATACGAAAGACGAGATTTTAGAGTTGTATGTCAATTCCATCTATTTCGGAGACGGCTACTACTGTATTTACGATGCAAGTCAAGGATATTTTGGGAAAGCCCCCATAGATATGACGGATTATGAATGTACACTTTTGGCAGGTATTCCCAATGCGCCCTCGATTTATTCATTGACCGCAAACCCGGAACTGGCAGAGCAACGTCAAGAGTATGTTGTCCAGAAAATGATCCAATATGGCTACATAAGCGAGAGTGAGGCACAAACTATCTTACAAGAACAGTCATAGCTGAAATCTATCTGCCGGGCGACGGCAAAAGAAAAAAAGCCGTCGTTCAGCAGACACTATCCATGCCCTTTTATCGCGGCGGCTTTGAATATCAAGGCCGCCGCTTTTTGTCCCCCAAAAGGAACGACGACCACACGCTAAAGATTATGGCGGCTTTAGGAGGGAGCCGCCGTGAGGCAAGGAGAATTTCGACAAAATAAGACAATACCCGCACCATCAAAAAAAGCCCGGTCACCACCGGGGCACATTCTGCTTATGAGTATGAACTGTATGATTACATAAAAGCGTTTAATAGTTCATTTGCGCCTGTCTGCGTTTTGCAGACAGGCGCTTTTTGCTGTTTATGCGGGCCTTCGCTATACAGCGGAGCCTTTCATAAAAATTTCTTCCCGCTCGCGGTTGCCAAAATCGCAAGCCTTGCATTACTGAGGCGAAAGGGAGGAGATCACCACCCCGCACCCGTGCGGCGCGAAGGGAGGTGAGAAAATGAAAGACTCCTATGAGCAGCGTATTCAAAATCAGTTTGGCGCTTTCTGCGTCAAGGTTTTGAAGAATGAGGCCCGGTACATCCAGCGCGAACTTGCCAGTCTCCAATCCCAGGAGAAATCCCTGGGCGAGCTGACAGCTTCTGAACTGGAGCAGACCGCCGTGTGGGACAAGCACTTTATGAGCGAGCATGTCTTTGAAGTGCTGGGACTCCCGGTAGTCGTGACCGGCGATCTTCTGGCTGACGCCTTGGCGCAGCTGCCGGAGGGCAAGCGAGATGTCATCCTGCTTGCCTACTTCCTGGAAATGACGGACCGTGAAATCAGCGAGAAGCTGAACATCGTCCATCAGACCGTATCCAAGCGGCGGCTCGTTACGCTGAAAGAATTGCGCGAGTACCTGATGAAGGAGGGATTTGAATGGCCGGACAAGTGAAGTCGATTCCGGTGCCGGTGATCCTGGCAGCCGTAAGCGGCGACGAGAACGCCCTTGCCGCCGTGGTCGCTCACTATGTTCATCTCCCTGGTCCGCAAATACACCCGCGCCCGCAAGCTGACTCCCCGGATGCTGAACGAGCTCATCGAGAAGATCGAAGTGTTCAACGCCGAGAAGATAGACGGTGTGTGGGAACAGCGGCTCCGTATTCACTATAACTGCGTAGGGGTCGTTGAGATCCCGGAGCTGATCCCGCTACCCGCGCCGGAGGTGTCCGTAAACACAAGAAAGGGCGTAGTCGTCAACTACGCCCCATCCACTATCGCCGGATGAAAGCAACAAAAGCAACAAAAAAAGACGAGTGTTCTTACAGCTTTTCAAATGCTATAAGAACACTCGCCATGCCTGCGATGGCGTGAAAGTGATCTCCGACCACTATGTTCCTTCGTGCTACATGAACCGCAATCGCTATATGGTTGCCCAGTCGCAACGTGTGATTGCGGTGTATGATGGACGGGACAAAGGGGGGACGCTGTTCACGCTGCGCGATGCCCATGTTCAGGGGCGAGAGATCAGGCTCATAGAAATTTGATTTCAAGGGCAAAACATAAAGGCCGCATGGGGTTTTGCATCCCATGCGGCCTTTATGCGGCTGAAGAATTTATACAAGTGCCAAAAGAGATTCCTCGAAATCATGTGCGCTCTGGCAAAGTTCGGTTACTTTGGACCAGTTCTCACAGACAGTAGGTACAAACTGCTCAAATATGCGGGTGCGCTTTTTCTGGCCTGGAATCCGAATGTTGTGATAATATTTCCCGTGTGCAATGATATGTTCCCACGGCTCTTCAATCGTCTCAATTCCATCGGTTTGATCATATGCTGCAACAATCCAGGCCTCAGTACTGTCACATGGGATAACAATACAGGTATCATCTGTTTCTTTGAGCCATGTGGTAAGGAGGCCTTTGAGGTGGGACACATATCCTGCTACAGAAGCAGTATGCCCCGGGCACGGGAGAACGATGGGACAGACAGCTCGCCCTTCGGGGGTAATATCGCACTCTAAAGGATTCCATTCTCCCTTATGAACACATTGTGTCGTCTCGCACCAGCAATGAGAAGATTTTTCTTTCCGTGATACATCACCATCCATTTGGATAACTAAAAAATCCAGAGCCGGCTGGATGCCCTTCATCAATTCCTTACGGATAGATGCATTGTCATAACACCATTTCCAGACGCCTTTCCATCCGTTCCCGTATTTTCCGGTCAGGTCATTTTCTGGCTGGAGCATGACATATGTGTTTTTTGCCCCAGTGATCTGGTCAATAACACCTTTCAAAATAATATAATCGGTGGGACCTTCGCAAACAATTCCTATGTGTTTCATATCAGAGTAGGCACACCTCCCAACCGGCCATTGATCCAAAGCCGGGACAGCGGCTGGCCTTCATTGATCAGTTCCTGAGAAACTTTGATACGCTGGATCTGGGCGTAGCCGTTGGAATCACGATCCACTGCAAACAAGCGAATATTGTCATTGTTCAAATCCAATCCATCCAAGACAAGCGGATTATGGGTAGTCAGAAAAACATGCTTGCCCTGTTGCAAAATTTGATTGCAGAAGACCTCCATCATTTTTTTTGCCAGGCGCGGATTTAATGCGTGATCAAAGCTGTCTACTGCAAAAATGGATGGACCTTGCGGGTGCATTGCCAGTGCAAGCATGAATAGTACATAAAGAGCGCCTTCGCTTGCATCGTAGCCGGTAAACTGAGCGGTGTCTTTCATGTAGCGGTCTGTGAACTCGATAATATCACGAGTAGTTGGAACATTGGCGTTGATATTGCTTTTCTTCGGGGCAGCCACTGTAATGTCAGCGGCCCAGTCAATCATATCGAGAATGTCGTCCATATAGAGATTTCCGAAAAACACTTCATCATCCTCGGAGTGGATCAATGCCTTAATAGCTTCTGCGAGGCGGCCGCCGTTCAACCCAATCGGGGTCGTTTGGGTCGTGTCAGGTGCAGTACCGCGCAATGTAATTGTGTTAGGCTGAAAAATACCATATGCCGAAAAATCCTCTGCAATTTTTCGGCTGGCATTCAAGTTGATCGCATCATCAATGAGAAAGAAACCAATATAATTGTTACTCTGCTGGGAAGAGGCGTTGCTGCGTCCCCATAACCTTTCGCCATTCTGGAAAAATGCTTCAGAATGATATTTCCAGTACTCTGTATCCGTAGGGGTAGTTAAGTGAACATCATACTGGTACACATCCGAGCTGCTACCATCATCCCATTCCAAAGAAAGATCAACGGTAGACTTTAGCCGGTTGATGCTCTTGAAATTTGACTTATAGAGGGCAGGAACACTGAGACGAACTCCCTTGCGCTGGAGACTGGCAGCATCAACCCGATCAGTCATGGCCGCGCTTAACAAACCGATTCCTTCCAGAATGGTGGATTTACCAGAGCCGTTGGCTCCGATAAATACATTGACCTTTCCCGGCTCAAAAGATGCCTTATAAAGACATTTGAAGTTTCCAAAACTTATTTTCTTCAGATTCATGTGATCGCCCCTTTCTAAATATCAGTATAGCACATTTTCAAAATTAAATACAGCATATTTTAAAAAAAAGGCAATATCTAATTTGTAAAATGCGTTGTTATTAGGAGCAGGGCAATAACGGCGTATCATGATTGACAAACCATGTTTTCCATAGTATTATTAAAAATAGGGGTTATACCTCTCAAAAGGAGATAGAGCCATGAATATGAATTTTCATTTAACCGATCAGCGTAAAAAGAGAATCGACTCTGTACAATCCATACCGATGAAACATTGTGCAGAGTATAGCGTATAAACGACGCATTTAGATTTCATCGGGAAGCCATCAAAGGGGATTTTATACCCATTTTTAGAAAGTGGCTTCCCATGCAGTTATAATGTGTATGAGGCTATGGACAATGTTTTGTCCATAGCCTTTTGTTTTTGAGCTACTATGCCAGAGGCAGAAGGCAGATACACTTATGTATCTTTGCTTTCTGCCGTTTTCTTTTGTCCAGAATATACAGGAAAGGATTGATAAACATGAGCTTATTAGAAATTGACGGACTGACACACTCTTTTGGAGAGAATGTGCTATACAAAAATGCAGGCTTTACACTCAACAAGGGGGAACATATTGGTATTGTCGGACAGAACGGAACCGGCAAAAGCACTTTAATCAAAATCTGTACGGAGCAGATCATTCCAGACAGCGGGCGTATCGTCTGGCAACCAAATACTACGGTTGGTTATTTAGACCAATATGCGGAAATTGACCATTCCCTAACGATGAAGGAATTCCTTAAATCTGCTTTCTCAAAGCTATTTGATATGGAAGCACAGGCAATGGAGCTCTATGAAAAAGCTGCTGACGGCGATATGAAAAGCCTTGAACTGGCCGCCCATTATCAGGAGCAGCTTGAAGCCCACGATTTTTACTCGATAGATACAGCCATTGAGCGTGTCGCCAATGGGTTAGGACTTCTGGCTATTGGCCTTGACCGTTCGATTGCAGAAATGAGTGGCGGACAACGAGCCAAAGTAATTTTAGCGAAGTTGCTGCTGGAAAAACCGGATGTTTTGTTGCTGGATGAGCCGACCAATTTCCTTGATAAAGACCATGTGACATGGCTGGCAGAATATTTATCTGCTTTGGAAAATGCTTTTTTAGTAGTTTCCCATGATTATGGCTTTCTGGACAAGATAGCGAACCGCATTTGTGATATTGATAACGATACTATCACGAAATACTATGGCACATATTCCGAATTTTTGCGAAAGAAAACTTTGCTGCGGGAAGATTATGTAAGACAATATGCGGCCCAGCAAAAGGAAATTAAAAAGACGGAGGAATTTATACGGAAGAACATAGCGGGAAGAAAAGCAAAGATGGCGAGAGGACGACAAAAGCAGCTTGACCGGATGGAAAAGATGGAGGCCTTAGACCAAAAGGAAATTATTCCGTACTTCCATTTTCCCGTACTTCCATTAACCAATACAGAACACTTGTTGGTGAAACATCTGGCAGTTGGCTACCATTACCCCGTTTTATCAAACGTTGAATTTAGCATTAAGGGAGGACAAAAAGTTGTTATTACTGGATTTAATGGGATTGGAAAATCGACACTGTTAAAAACCCTGATTGGGGAAATTCCATCTATGCAGGGCCATTTCAAATTTTCCGATCAGGTTACTATCGGATATTTTGAACAGGATTTAGAGTGGCAAGAACCTGAATTGACGCCCATTCAAATTGTTGCCAATGCTTATCCCAATATGGTGACAAAAGATGTCCGCAAACATTTGGCGCGATGTGGGATTTCCAGTAAACACGCTATGCAGGCCATAGGAACATTAAGCGGTGGAGAGCAGGCAAAGGTAAAAATGTGTCTGCTTACTCTGACTCCCTGCAATTTCTTAATTATGGATGAACCTACAAACCATTTAGATGTACAGGCAAAAGAGGCTTTGAAAACAGCCCTTTCAACTTTTGAGGGAACGGTACTGCTCGTATCGCATGAAGAAGCCTTTTACCGAAATTGGACACAACGAGTTATTAACATTGAGAAAAAATAGAGTTTTGTAACAGTGCATAGTAATAAAAATAGCCACTTGGAAAGTGCGCATTCGGCACTTCCCAAGCGGCTTTTGTGCATTACAAATTCTGCCGGATGATCCGCGTGATGATGCCCACGGCCACGCCCCGCTCCATATCCAGGCGGGTGACGGCAAAGGACACATCATCCTTCTTGCCGGGCATCCTGTAGTCATAGCAGGAGTGGGCTACCGCATTGACGCCATTGGCGAGCCGGACATAGACCACACCTTTATGAACATCGGTGACCTTTCCGGCGTATTTGCCCTGGATGCGGCACTTCTGCAGGTTGTCCCGGTCAGTGTTTTCCGAAGTGCTCTTGATGTCGGCCCGGATGCCCAGGTCCTCCAGGCTGTTGCGCCGTACACTGAGGATACGGATCAGCACTTCATCGCCCACAGCAAACCGCTCATGGGCGTCGCCGATCCAGTCCCAGGCAAGGTCGCGGGCCAGAATGGAGCATTCCACGCCGAACACCTCCACACGGACGACCTTTTCCGCCACAGCGATGACCCTGGCCTGGACAATGCGGCCCTCGTAGACGCGGTACATCCCATCGGGGTCAAGGTCGAAATAGAAGGTCTGGCGCTTGCGCATCATGGCCTCCCGGCGGCTGGCTACCACGCTGCGGGTCTTGGAGTCAATGCCCCGCACCACAAAGTCAATGTCGGCGCCCAGCATATTCCCCAGGATCTTGTTCTGGCGCAGCATCAGGTCAGTGTATTCCTGGCCGGAGGGGCTGCGGCCCAGGTTGATCATCATTTCTTTCAGGGGGATGATGATGCGGAATCCCTTGTAGTCCACCACAGCCACCGTCTTGCGGTTGTCCAGCTGCTCAATGCCGCCCAGCTTGCCGGTGAGGATGCGGCGGGTGCGGTAGGCGTTGTGGATCTCATGCCAGATGATGTCCTCACGGTCTTCCTGCGTCTCCACATCTTCCCGGCTGCGGATGGTCAGGATCGAAGGCTCTCTGCGGCGGGGAGCGGCGGTGCGCCTGGGAGTAGAAGCGGGAGCAGGGGCTGCCTCTGCCGGCGGTTCGGCCAGAGCGGCAGGAGTTTCTGCCGCAGCCGCTTCGCTATCATCAGACGGCGCATCTTCCTCAACGGGAGCCATCGGCTCAGGAGGCTCTGCTTCTGCGGGAACTCCTTCCGCCGGCTCCATACTTTCGGCCGGCGCGGTCTTTTTCCTGCGGGTGGCCCGCTTGGGCTTGGGCGGTTCCGGTTCCTCAGCCGCTTCAGAAACAGGCTCACCGGGGACATCGGCCGCACTATCATCAGCGGGAACAGCAGAGGTATCTTCGCCATCATCACTGTCAGGGCCCTCTGCCAGAACAGCGGTGTCGTCCTCGCCGGGGAGGGCGTCTGCCGCCGCAGTATCGGCAGCTGCCGTACTAAACACCTCGCTTTCGGTAAGTTCCGGGAGGGTACCGCCATCCGCCATGGGGGCAGCATCTTCATCAGTCTGGTCCATAGAGGCCAGCAGCTCATTCAAATCGCCGCCATCAGAAGGCGCCGCCATATCAGCCTGCGCTTCATCAGGGGGCGGAGTGTTCTCCACGGGAACCGTGGTCTCAGGAGCGGAATTTTCCTGCTCCAGCAATTCCTTTTTCTTGGTTGCCATAAGTAAAAACCTCCTATGATGTGAATTTAAGAAAGGATCGAGTCCTTATCTGTGGTGATGATCCCGTCCGGGGC
>ERZ1090860.1635-NODE-1640-length-11637-cov-9.627957_pt1 | contig 11637 bp, 9 predicted proteins | sample MGYA00478483_ERZ1090860 | MGnify/ENA primary metagenome ERZ1090860 (study PRJEB33644, sample SAMEA5815741) | chicken gut metagenome | biome: Chicken; feature: Gastrointestinal Tract; material: Caecum | place: Ireland | collected 2019-01-01 | study: A study of the...
TACCCCGGTGAAAAATATTATAGCAAGACCTTCCTGTTTTTGCAAGAGTTTTTTATGCATATATTTTACAAGTTTTTAAATGATTTTAATTAATAATCAGAAAAAAGGTTGTAAAATCAAAAAATGCAATAAAATTACCGGGCGGGGATCAGGACTGAAGACACGTTTTCGGAAACATAAAAATATTCTTGACAAAAGCAGGCATATCATGTTAGCCTATACCCATACTAAATATACGAAATGCGTTGATGAGGAATAGTACATGTGGACTGGAGCACAGAGAGCTGCCGGAGGGTGCGAGACAGCGGAAGGGAATCATGGAACTCGCCCCGGAGCATCTGTCCGAACTCCAGAAAGGAAAGTAGGCGCAGACGGTATCCACCGTTATATGGAGAGGATATAAGGATTGATAAAGAATCCCGTATCCCTGAGTGTATGAAGCCGTTCATAAATAAGAGTGGTACCGCGAAGGAAGCAGTCTTTCGTCTCTTACAGAAATCTGTAGAGATGGAAGATTTTTTTATTTCACAGGAAAAAGTTCGCGCAGTTCTTTTCTGTGCGACAGGAACGTTCCGCTGCTCAGGAGACAGAACGCATTAGGAAAATGGAGGGAAAAAAGATTATGATGAATGTGAAAAAATATCAGAGGCAGTATTATATGCCTCCTGTAAAGTGTATGAAATGGGCGGAAAAAGAGTATGTTGACAAGGCCCCAATCTGGTGCAGCGTGGATCTCAGGGATGGAAACCAGGCCCTTGTGATTCCCATGAGTCTTGAACAGAAGGTAGAATTCTTCAAGCTTCTGGTAGAAATCGGCTTTAAAGAGATTGAAGTAGGATTCCCGGCGGCTTCTGAGACAGAGTACACCTTCCTTCGGACATTGATCGAGCAGAATCTGATTCCGGAAGATGTGACGATCCAGGTGCTTACCCAGGCCAGGGAACATATTATCCGTAAAACCTTCGAGGCAGTGAAGGGCGCGCCGAAGGCCATTATCCATGTATATAATTCCACATCCGTAGCCCAGAGAGAGCAGGTATTTAAGAAGTCAAAAGAAGAGATCAAGAAGATCGCCGTTGACGGCGCGAAGCTTCTGAAGGAGCTGGCTGATGAGACAGAAGGAAATTTCCAGTTTGAGTACAGTCCGGAGAGTTTTACCGGAACGGAACCGGAATATGCGCTGGAGGTGTGCAACGCGGTGCTGGATGTGTGGCAGCCTACTCCGGAAAATAAATGTATCATCAATCTCCCTGTAACAGTGCAGCTTTCCATGCCCCATGTGTATGCAAGCCAGATCGAGTACATGAGTGAAAACATGAAATACCGTGAGAATGTAATCCTTTCTCAGCATCCGCATAATGACAGAGGCTGCGGTGTGGCAGATTCCGAAATGGGCCTGCTGGCAGGGGCGGACAGAGTAGAGGGCACGCTTTTTGGAAACGGCGAACGTACCGGAAACGTAGATATCGTTACCCTTGCCATGAACATGTATTCTCAGGGAGTAGATCCACAACTGGATTTCTCCAATATGCCGCATATCTGCGAGGTATATGAGAAATGTACGGGAATGCAGGTGGACGAGAGAAGCCCGTACAGCGGCGCTCTTGTATTTGCGGCTTTTTCCGGTTCCCATCAGGATGCCATTGCAAAGGGAATGCACTGGAGAGAGGAAAAAGATCCCAGCCGCTGGACAGTACCGTATCTGCCTATCGATCCTACCGATGTGGGACGCAATTACGACGCGGATGTTATCCGTATCAACAGCCAGTCCGGCAAAGGCGGCGTAGGTTATATCCTGGAAACGAAATACGGCCTGAATCTTCCGGCAAAAATGCGGGAGGCAATGGGATATACCGCGAAAGCTGTTTCCGACCACAGCCACAAAGAACTGCGTCCGGAGGAGATTTTCAGTCTGTTTAAGAAGACCTTTGAAAATGTGGTGGAACCCTTCAGCATCAACGAAGTTCATTTCCAGCAGAGAGACGGCGGCATTGTGACGCAGGTTACGTCTTCTTTTAATGGAAAGACTGTCACAACGGAGGCAAAGGGCAACGGACGTCTGAACGCGGTCAGCAATGCTTTGAAAAAAGCGTATGATCTGAAATACAACCTCGTTACCTATCAGGAACACGCTCTGGAGAAGAGTTCCAGTTCCAAGGCCATCGCTTATGTGGGAATCGAAAGCCCCAACGGCAGTCTTTCCTGGGGCGCAGGCGTGGACCCGGATATTATCCGCGCCTCAATCGACGCTCTTGTGACGGCGATTAATAACAGAGTCTGAAAAACAGCTATATAGAAGATATTATACTGTACTGAACTTTGGGAGACCGGTTTGAACCTGGTCTCCTTTTTGTTTTCCTTTTTCACTTTCCGGTGGATTTTTTACGGGATACCTGTTAAACTTAAATATAATGCAGTCTTTATCCGATCCCGGAAAGAGCCTGCGAGAACAACAGATATTCGTGAAATACAGAAAAAGAAAGGATATCTTAGATGCTGAAGATCAAAGATTATGTAAAAGTAAAAAGCATTGCGGAAGCCTATGAACTGAACCAGAAAAAGTCGGCCTGTGTACTGGGAGGAATGATCTGGCTGAAAATGGGGAACAGGAATGTGTCTACAGCCATCGATCTTTCCGGCCTGGGCCTTGATACGGTGCAGGAAAGAGAGGACGAGTTTTATATCGGATGTATGACGACACTGAGAGACCTGGAAATGAACCGTCCGCTGAATGAATTTACACAGGGAGCTGTAAAGGAAAGTCTGCGCCATATTGTGGGAGTGCAGTTCCGTAACTGCGCCACAGTAGGCGGGAGCGTGTTTGGACGATATGGATTCTCAGACGTGCTCACCATGCTCCTTGCCCTGGATACCTGGGTGGAACTTCATCAGGCAGGGAGGATCCCTCTCCCGGAATTTGTAAATCAGAAAAAAGACAGAGATATTCTGGAGGCGGTGATCGTGAAAAAAACGCCATTAAAGACCGTTTATCTCAGCCAGAGAAATTCAGAGACAGATTTTCCCGTTCTTACCTGCGCGGCCTCGCTGACAGAAGAAGGGACAAAAACTGTAATCGGCGCAAGACCGGGACGCGCTATGGTGGCGGAAGATCCGGAAGGAATTCTTATGGGATTCGCCGGGATGTCCCGGAAGGAAAAAAAGGAGGCTGCTCTGAAGTTTGCGGAATATACGGCGGAGCACATGTCTTTTGGAAGCAATATGCGCGCATCCGGAGAGTACCGGAAACTTATCGCAAAGGTACTGACGAGGAGAGCGTGGGAATCACTGGGAGGGATCAAAGCATGAACCTTAGTTTTTGGCTGAATGGAGAATATCGTCACGAGGAAGTGGAGCCGGATACTATGCTTTTGGATTTTCTCCGGGAAAAAGGATGCTACAGTGTAAAATGCGGCTGCGAAACCTCTAATTGCGGCCTCTGTACCGTGCTGATGGACGGAAAGCCTGTTTTATCCTGCAGTGTGCCGGCTCTTCGTGCGGAAGGCAAAAAGATTGTTACTCTGGAAGGAATGCAGAAGGAAGCGGAGGAATTCGGAAGCTTTCTGGCGGATGAAGGCGCAGAGCAGTGCGGTTTCTGCAACCCTGGCTTTATTATGAATATTTTCGCCATGGAACAGGAGCTTTCTGATCCTACGGAAGAGGAGATCAAGGAATATCTTGCGGGAAATTTATGCAGATGCTCCGGTTTTGTGGGACAGACGAGAAGTATTAAAAAGTATCTGGAATATAAGAAAACACAGAAGGAGGGAGCAGAGGCGTGAAATATGTAAGCAAACCGATAAGAAAAACGGACGCTATGGCGCTGGTGACAGGAAAACCGGTATATACCAACGATCTTGCTCCTAAAGACTGTCTGATCGTAAAGGTGCTGCGCAGTCCTCATGCCAACGCATGGGTGGAAGAGATTAAAACCGGTACGGCGCGGCAGGTAAGCGGGATCGTGGCAGTATATACTTATAAGGACGTTCCTCAGAATCGCTTTACTCTGGCGGGACAGACTTATCCGGAACTGAGCCCTTACGACCGTCTGATCCTGGACCGTCATCTGCGTTTTGTGGGAGACGCGGTGGCTATTGTGGCAGGTGAAAACGAGGCCTCTGTAGATAAAGCACTGAAGAGGATCAAAGTAAAATATAAAGTAGAGGAACCTGTTCTGGATTTCCATAAGGCAAAGGACGGGAAAGTCCTCGTTCATCCGGAAAACGACTGGGAAGCAAAAGTTCCGGTAGGCGCGGATAACAGGAGAAATCTCTGCGCTTCAGCACTGGAAGAATCAGGAGATGTAGATAAGATACTTTCAGAATGTAAATATACGGTGGATGAGACTTATCATACAAAGGCCAACCAGCAGGCGATGATGGAGACGTTCCGAACCTACTGTTACATGGATTATTTCGGACGGCTGAACGTGGTGTCTTCTACGCAGATTCCCTTTCATGTAAGAAGGATCCTGGGTACGGCTCTTGACATCCCTTCTTCAAAAGTAAGAGTGATCAAGCCAAGGATAGGAGGAGGCTTTGGAGCAAAGCAGACTTCTGTCAGTGAAATTTATCCGGCTTTTGTTACCTGGAAAACAGGCCGTCCCTCCAAGATCCTTTACAGCCGCTATGAATCCCAGATCTGTTCCTCTCCCCGGCATGAGATGGAGATCCGGGTGCGCGTGGGAGCAGATGAAAAAGGTATCGTCAGGGCGATCGACGTTTATACGCTGTCAAATGCGGGGGCTTACGGCGAACACAGCCCCACAACCGTCGGGCTGAGCGGCCATAAATCCATTGCTCTTTACCGCCATACGGAAGCATATCGTTTTGCCTACGATGTAGTTTATACAAATATGCAGGCGGCGGGCGCTTACCGCGGATACGGAGCTACCCAGGGGATTTTTGCCGTGGAGTCCGCCGTCAATGAGCTGGCTCACAAAATGGGAATGGATCCTGTGAAAATAAGGGAACTGAATATGCCCGTTCAGGGCGGCCCTCTTCCGGCATACGGCGACTGCGATACTGCCGAGAGCTGTACAATGGATCAGTGTATGGAACGTGCTAAGGAAATGATGAACTGGGATAAAAAGTATCCCTGCCGCGATATGGGAAACGGGAAAGTCCGGGGCGTCGGCGTAGCAATGGCCATGCAGGGCTCATCCATTGCAGGCGTGGACGTGGGAGGAGCAGATATGAAACTCAATGAGGACGGTTCCTACACGCTGGGCCTTGGATGCGCCGATATGGGTACAGGATGTGACACCATTCTTGCCCAGATGGCAGCCGACTGTATGGAAACTCCTATGGAAAATATTGTGGTGTTCGGTGTGGATACCGATATTTCACCTTATGATTCCGGTTCTTACGCTTCCGCTACCACTTACGCTACTGGAATGGCGGTAGTCCGTGCTTGTACGGAGCTGAGAGGGAAAATCTGCGCTCTTGGGGCGCAGATGCTGGATACAGAGCCGGAAAAAGTGGATTTTGACGGTGAATTTGTATACTGCAAAGATAAAAAGGTATCCCTGAAAGAAATTGCCGTTAAGGGAACCTGCGGAAATAATCAGGAGCTTCAGGTTACAAGAACATTTTCATCTCCGATCTCCCCGCCGCCTTTCATGGTAGGTATGGCTGAAGTGGAAGTGGATAAAGAGACAGGAAGCGCGAAAGTTGTGGATTATGTGGCAGTGGTGGACTGCGGAACACCTATCAATCCCAATCTTGTGCGCGTCCAGACGGAGGGAGGGATCGCCCAGGGAATCGGAATGGCTCTTTACGAGGATATCCAGTACAGCGATAAAGGTGCGATCCGGAATAATTCCTTTATGCAGTATAAAATTCCGTCCCGGCTTGATATCGGAGATATCCGCGTGGAAATCTGCGGAAGCTATGAGCCCTCCGGACCTTTTGGCGCGAAGTCGGTAGGAGAGCTGGTGATCGATACTCCCTGTCCCGCTATCACTGAGGCGATATATAACGCAACGGGAGTGAGAGCCCGGGAGCTTCCTGTCACGCCGGAAAAGATCGCTCTTGGCATACTTAAAAAGGATTCGGAGAACTGATATGGGAATGCTGATAAAAGGGATTCTGGCAATATTCTGGCTGGCAGCAGTGCCAGCCTTTGCCGGCGTCCCGTTTTTGGGAAAAAAACAGAGCGGAAATATTGCGGAAACGACGCTTGCAGGATATCTGGCGCTTTTTTCTGTGATGGAAGTTCTGACGCTGCCAATGACGTGGCTGAGGATGCCTCTTCATGTGCTGACTGCCAGTTACGGGGTTGTGGCAGTCGCCCTTGCGGTTTGGGGTATCTTCCGCATGAAAAATAAAAAGGTTCTTTTTGGACTGGGTGAAAAAAGAATACACTGGAATTTTTATTTCTGTCTGGCGGTACTGCTGATCGCGCTCCAGGTAATTATGTGTACTGTACTGGCTCATGCGGACGCGGACGACTGTTTCTATGTGGGGGCGGCTACAACGGACGTATATACAGATACGATTTTTGAGGTGAATCCGTATACCGGACGGGAATATGTGGCTCTGCCAAGACGATACGTGCTGTCGCCTTTCCCTGTGTTTCTGGCAGTGGTCAGCCAGTTAAGCGGCGGTCTTCATCCCTCTATTATGGCCCATGTGTTTTTTCCGCTTATTTTTCTTCCTATAGCATATATGGTGCAGTTCTGTCTTGCGGGAAAATGGTTCCGAGACGATAAAAAAGCCCAGGGGATTTATCTTTTCCTGGCTGCGCTGCTGTGCGGCTTTTCCGGATATTCTGTCTACAATGCGGGAAATTTCCAGATGGTAAGGCTGTGGCAGGGAAAAGCCCTTCTGGCAGCAGCCTTTCTGCCCCTGCTGTTTTACCTGTGTATTTCAGTCCTGCTGGAAAAAGAACCATCCTGCCCCTGGTTTCTCCTGGTTCTGGCTAATATTAGCTGCTGTCTCCTTTCCTCCATGGGGATTATCCTGGCTCCGCTGATGACAGGCTGTTTCCTGGTGGTTTGTCTTCTTTTGACGCGAAAGTGGAAAAGAGTTCTGCAGGGGCTTTTATGCTGTCTTCCGTCAATACTTCTGGGGATTTTGTATATCAGTCTGTGAGGGAGGAGAGCGAAGATGAAAGAACTCATAAAAGAGATAATCGGCTTCTGGAATAATTACTGGGGAGACAGCTTTATCCCCTGGCTCCTGCTGGCTGCAGTAGTCTATCTCCTTATATTCCGGAGAAAAAAGAAAAATACCAGATATGTTCTCTGTTATCTGGGAGTGACGCTGTTTCTGTTCTTCTGCCCGGTAACGGCAAAGATCATACAGGCGTGTATCGGAAAGACTGTGTACTGGCGGGTGCTGTGGCTGGTTCCCTCCACGCCGGTGATCGCTTTTGCCATGACAGAATTTCTGAGAGAGAGAAAGACACCCGCAAAGATTGCAGCTCTGGCTGTCTGCGTCGTCCTGATTATATTTTCGGGAAAGGGAATTTATCAGGCAGGAAATTACCATCTGGTACACAATTACCAGAAGGTGCCTGACGAGGTGGCAGGAATCTGTGAAATGGTGAAAAAAGACGCCGGCGACGCGCTTTTTCTGCTGGCGGCGGATAATTATATCGGTCCCTATGTCCGGGTATATGATCCTTCTATACAAATGATGTTTAATCGGGAAGGCAGGGGCGGTTATGGAGCGGGATCCAGAAGGCTTTATCTTGAAATCAACGCGCCGGTACTGAATTACCGGAATATAGGAGCCGTGGGAAGACGTACCTTTTGTAATTATCTGGTGGTAAAGGTTCCAAATGAGGAGCAGAAAAAAGAACTGGAAATGTACGGTTATCAGGAGGTAGGAAATGTAAACTGCTACAGTCTGTACCGGCTGGGAGAGTCGGCGGATGAGGTGACAAACCCGATCCTTCTCCGGTAAGTACTTTTATTGGAAAGAGGCAAAAGAATATCAGCAGGCTGCAAAACCGAAAAAAAGGTTTTGCGGCCTTTCTGTTTTATGAGGACTTTTACGATATAAAGTAAAAAAGTACAGGCGGCTGATTGAATCTTGAAAATTTCTGTGATATGATAAAAACTGTTTATGTGGTATCAGAAAACGAGATACGCTGCTGTTTACGAAAAAAGGCAGAGTAGAAAAGAAGGAGAATAATATGTGTGGAATAGTAGGATTTACAGGAAATCATCAGGCTGCTCCGATTCTTCTGGACGGTCTTTCAAAGCTGGAATACAGAGGATATGATTCCGCAGGACTGGCGGTGCGGGACGGAAACGCTGAAGTTGAGGTGATTAAAGCCAAGGGACGGCTGAAGGTTCTGAAAGAAAAGACAAATAACGGAGAATCTGTTCCCGGGACCTGCGGGATCGGCCATACCCGCTGGGCAACGCACGGAGAACCGTCGGAGACAAACGCCCATCCACATGTCAGCGACGACGGCAATGTGGTGGCTGTCCACAACGGAATTATTGAAAATTATCAGGAGCTTAAGGATAAACTTCTGCGGAAGGGATATAAATTTTATTCTTCTACAGATACAGAGATCGCGGTAAAGCTGGTAGATTATTATTACAAAAAATATGAAGGCACTCCTGTGGACGCCATTAATCACGCAATGGTCCGTATCCGCGGCTCCTACGCCATGGCGCTTATGTTTAAAGATTACCCGGAAGAAATCTTTGTGGCAAGAAAAGACAGCCCTATGATCCTTGGGGTGGAAAACGGCGAATCTTATATTGCCTCCGATGTTCCGGCAATTTTAAAATATACAAGAAACGTTTATTATATCGGAAACATGGAGATGGCCTGTGTGAAAAAGGGCGAGATCATCTTCTATAATCTGGATGGCGACGAGATCCAGAAAGAAATGAAAACCATCGAATGGGATGCGGAAGCGGCAGAAAAAGCCGGATTCGAGCATTTTATGATGAAGGAGATACACGAGCAGCCTAAGGCGGTAGCCGATACGCTGAATTCCGTTTTAAAGGATGGAAAGATCGACCTTTCGGAAGTGGGGATTACAGAGGAAGATATCCGGGATATCAGTCAGATCTATATTGTAGCCTGCGGCTCCGCCTATCATGTAGGCGTGGCGGCCCAGTATGTGATCGAGGATATGGCGAAAATTCCTGTACGGGTGGAACTGGCGTCAGAATTCCGCTACCGGAAACCTCTGCTGGATAAAAATGGTCTGGTGATCATTATCAGCCAGTCCGGAGAAACGGCGGACAGTCTGGCCGCTCTTCGTGAGGCGAAAACAAGAGGCGTTCGTACTCTTGGAATCGTTAATGTGGTAGGTTCCTCCATTGCCAGAGAGGCGGACAAGGTGTTTTACACCCTTGCAGGTCCGGAGATTTCTGTGGCCACCACCAAAGCATACAGCACACAGCTTATTGCGGCCTATGTCCTGGCAATCCAGTTTGCAAAGGTGCGGGAGGAGATCAGCGAGGAACAATATGAAAATTATATAGAAGAACTGCGGAAAATACCGGAAAAAATTGAGAGGATCATTGAAGACAAAGAAAGACTCCAGTGGTTTGCCGCAAAGCAGGCTAACGCCAGAGATATCTTTTTTATCGGAAGAGGGATAGATTACGCCATCTGTATGGAGGGAAGTCTGAAGATGAAAGAGATCAGCTATATCCATTCCGAAGCGTATGCAGCCGGAGAACTGAAACACGGAACAATTTCTCTTCTTGAGAAAGGCACGCTGGTGATCGGTGTTCTGACTCAGCCGGAATTATACGAAAAGACTGTCAGCAACATGGTGGAATGTAAAAGCCGCGGAGCTTATCTTATGGGGCTTACCACCTTTGGAAACTATAATATTGAAGATACTGCGGATTTTACTGTATATATTCCGAAAACGGATCCGCATTTTGCCACCTCACTGGCGGTTATTCCGCTTCAGCTTATGGGTTATTATGTAAGCGTGGCCAGGGGCTTGGATGTGGACAAGCCAAGAAATCTGGCAAAGAGCGTGACGGTTGAGTAAGCACCTTTTCCAAAAAAGTTTTTTGTATTTACTGCGGACAAAAAAATCCGCTGTCCTGTCCTTGCGATTAAGAGACGGGACGGCGGATTTTTGCTGGTATTCTTTGCGGGTTCGTCCGCTTTTCGATTTGATCTGCCCTTTCCGGAATTTCCCGAAAAAAGGAATGGACCGGCAGGATCAGCGGATAAAGTTAGTCATAGTTACAGGCTCTTTTTCCGGCAGGCCGTATTTTTCTTTTCCAAGGGCAATACTCTTCATCAGGAAAGACATGTTTCTGGCAAGGACACGCATGGTAAGAAGACCCTCTTCGTCCTGGGCTGCCTCGCCTTCCTGCCTTCCATGGATACTGTTCCAGTAGCGGCTGGAAGCAACAGGCATTCCGCTGATGGTGAAAAATTTGTTCAGCTCGTCAAATGTGGCGGAAAGACCGCCGCGTCTTGCACAGACAACGCTGGCTCCAACCTTCATGGTCTTGTCGAAGGAGGTGCTGTAGAAAAGCCTGGTAAGAAGCGCCACCAGAGTTGCGTTCGCGGAAGCATAGTATACAGGGCTGCCTACAACCAGACCATCACACTCCTCAAATTTTGGAGCGATTTCGTTTACGATATCGTCAAAGACGCATTTTCCTTTCTCAGAGCAGGCGCCGCAGGCAATACAGCTTCGTATGCCTTTGTTTCCCACGTGGATCAGCTCGGTTTCAATTCCTTCCTGTTTAAATATTTTTTCCATTTCTTTCAGCGCGATAGAAGTGTTACCATTTTTGCGCGGACTTCCATTTAACATTAAAACTTTCATGACAACCTCCCGATGTAAATACTTTCTCATATATTATAACGCATTTTCTGTTTTTTTCAAAATAGTAATTAAAAACAGGCATCGTCAGTGAGAATCCGGCTCGTTTCAAAACTCAGTTTTTTTTCGGCCCCGGTTTCATCGTAGGCGCTTAATGTGTACTCCTTACTCAATTTCGATGGATACGGTTCCGTCTGTCTGGTCGCCCCACACACCGATATAAGTGCTTGTGCCATCTACTTCTACCGTGCCATCGTACTCACCGCTTTCCGAGAGAAGAATGACTGGATCATCTGCCCCTGAGCGAAGAAAAACTGCTGCTTCGCCGCTTTCGAGAGAAAGTGAACAGGTGATGTGGATCGTACTTCCTGCTTCTCGCTCCAGCGTAGTACCGCCAAATAGAATCTCTGTGCCCGTAAACTCGGAATATGTCGCTTCGTAGGCCCCTGTGTAATCGTCTGCTCCGTTTTCTTTGTGCCCCTGCAATTTACTTTGGGGCGTAAGGGCCGCATTTCCCGCATCGCCAACAAGTTCGCCAAAGGCTTTCACGATACTGTCCTTTGTCTGGCCGTCGTCAGCCTCTGATAGACTGCCAAGAGCCTGGGCGGCTCCTTCTGATAAGCCATTTAACACAATATCTGTACCGTCCGCCAATCCGTTCAACACAGCGTCCGTACCATCGGCCAGAGATTGCATGGCCGCTCCACATCCAGACAAACTGCCAGCACAGAGGATTACACAGAGAAGGGCGCAGATTTTACCTGTATAGTTTAATTTTCGCATGAACTCGCTCCTTTCATCCGGCGCGACGCCTGCCGCGTCCCTTTTTGACTTTTTTCTTTTTGTTATTGCCTGCTTTTTTGCTGG
>ERZ1090860.1640-NODE-1645-length-11623-cov-8.784751_pt1 | contig 11623 bp, 10 predicted proteins | sample MGYA00478483_ERZ1090860 | MGnify/ENA primary metagenome ERZ1090860 (study PRJEB33644, sample SAMEA5815741) | chicken gut metagenome | biome: Chicken; feature: Gastrointestinal Tract; material: Caecum | place: Ireland | collected 2019-01-01 | study: A study of...
CCTCTGTTTTTCCTGGATTATATTGCCTGCGGCAAAAACTATCCGGAAAAGATCGCGGAAATCGTCAGCGGAGTAGCCGAGGGATGCGTACAGGCCGGCGCCGCTCTGATCGGCGGGGAGACAGCGGAGCATCCGGGGCTTATGCAGGAGGATGAATACGATCTTGCAGGCTTTGCGGTAGGTATCATTGATAAAAAAGATCTGATCACAGGTGAGGCTGTGACTCCGGGAGACGTGCTGGTGGGAATTGCTTCTTCCGGCGTACACAGCAACGGATTCTCTCTTGTGCGGAAGGTGTTTGAGATGACAAAGGAATCTCTTGACACTTATTATGAAGAGCTTGGAACAACTCTGGGCGAGGCGCTTCTCGCGCCGACAAAGATCTATGTAAAGGCTTTGAAGGCTGTAAAAGAGGCGGGCGTGCGCATCCACGGCTGCAGTCATATCACAGGCGGCGGCTTTTATGAAAATGTTCCCCGTATGCTGAAAGAAGGAACGAGAGCCGTTATCGAGAAGAACAGCTATGAAGTGCCGCCAATCTTTAAGCTTCTGGCAGAAAAAGGAAATATTGAAGAGAAGATGATGTACAACACCTACAATATGGGTCTTGGCATGGTACTCGCCGTTTCTCCTGAGGATGTGGACAGGACGATGGAAGCAGTGCGCAGCGCAGGAGAGACTCCTTACGTGGTAGGCCGTGTGGAAGCAGGCGAAAAGGGAGTGGATTTATGCTGAAACTTGGAATCCTGGTGTCAGGAGGCGGCACAAACCTGCAGGCGATCCTGGACGCCATAGAGGAAAAGAAGATCACAAATGCAGAAGCGGCGGTTGTGATCAGCAACAACGCCGGGGCGTACGCTCTGGAGCGGGCCCGGAAAAAAGGTATTCCGGCGGAATGTATTTCCCCCAAAAATTATGAGACGAGAGAAGATTTTCACAGGGCGCTTCTGGATGAGCTCCGGAAAAACCAGGTGGATCTTGTAGTGCTGGCCGGATATCTGGTGGCAATCCCTCCGATGATCGTGGAGGCGTACCCCAACCGGATCATCAATATCCATCCGTCCCTGATCCCTTCCTTCTGCGGAACTGGTTTTTATGGGCTTAAGGTCCATGAGGGAGCGCTGAGCCGGGGAGTAAAGGTGACAGGGGCAACGGTTCATTTTGTGGATGCAGGTACGGATACGGGGCCGATCATTCTTCAGAAAGCAGTGGAAGTCCAGGAGGAGGATACTCCTGAAATTCTTCAGCGGCGCGTGATGGAAGAGGCGGAATGGAAGATCCTGCCGAGGGCCATTGATCTGATCGCAAATGGAAAGGTGACTGTGCGGGAAGGCAGAGTTCATATCAGCAAATAGATTAGTTTTCTACAGAGGAGCGGGATTATGAAAGTATTGATTGTTGGAAGCGGCGGAAGAGAACATGCGATTGCCTGGAGCGTGGCAAAAAGTCCCAAGGTGGATAAAATTTACTGTGCTCCCGGGAACGCGGGAATCTCTGAATATGCGGAGTGTGTGCCAATCGGCGCCATGGAGTTTGAAAAACTGGCTGACTTTGCAGAGGAAAAGGCAGTGGATCTGACAGTGATCGGAATGGACGATCCACTGGTAGGCGGCGTTGTGGACGTGTTCGAGTCCCGGGGACTTAAAGTATTCGGACCGAGAAAGAACGCGGCCATTCTTGAGGGATCCAAGGCGTTTTCCAAGGATCTGATGAAGAAATACCATATCCCTACGGCTGCTTATGAAAATTTTAACGACGCGGAAAAAGCGCTTGAATATCTCCGTGAACAGGCGAAATTCCCCATCGTTCTGAAAGCGGACGGTCTTGCTCTTGGAAAGGGCGTTCTGATCTGCAATGACCTGAGGGAAGCAGAAGAGGGCGTAAAGGAGATCATGGAGGACAAAAAATTCGGCAGCGCCGGAAACACCATGGTCATTGAAGAGTTTATGACAGGACGGGAAGTGTCCGTGCTTTCCTTTGTGGACGGCAGGACGATCCGGACCATGACTTCCGCTCAGGACCACAAGCGCGCTCTGGACGGGGATCAGGGACTGAATACAGGCGGCATGGGGACTTTTTCTCCAAGTCCGTTCTATACGGAGGAGATCGACGCGTTCTGCCAGAAATACATATATCAGCCCACAGTTGACGCTATGGCGGCGGAGGGACGTCCTTTTACAGGTATTATTTTCTTTGGACTGATGCTTACAGCGGACGGTTCAAAGGTTCTGGAGTATAATGCGAGATTCGGAGATCCTGAGGCTCAGGTGGTGCTTCCGAGAATGAAGACGGATATTGTAGAGGTCATGGAGGCGTGCATAGAAGGCCGTCTTGACAGGATGGAGCTGGAATTCGAGGATAACGCGGCGGTCTGCGTGGTGCTGGCAAGCGAAGGATACCCGGTAAAATATGAAAAAGGAATTCCCATATACGGCTTTGAGAATTTTAAAGGAAAAGACGGCTATTACTGCTTCCATGCGGGAACGAAGTTCCAGGACGGACAGATCGTCACAAACGGCGGCCGTGTCCTGGGGATTACCGCAAAAGGAAAAGATCTGAAGGAAGCCCGTAAGAACGCCTATGAGGCTACAGAGTGGATTCAGTTTTCAAACAAGTATATGAGACATGACATAGGGAAGGCCATTGACGAGGCCTGAAGGAGGAACAGTAATATGTATTGTGTAAAAAAAGTAACAGAGGATATGTACTGGATCGGAGCCAGCGACAGACGTCTGGAACTGTTTGAGAATATTTATCCGATCCCCAGAGGGGTTTCCTACAACTCCTATGTGATTCTGGATGAGAAAACCGTCCTTCTTGACACGGCAGATATCTCTGTATGCAGCCAGTTTATTGAAAATCTGGAGCATGTGCTGGACGGAAGAGATCTTGACTATGTGATCATTAACCATATGGAGCCGGATCACTGCGCTTCTCTGGCCGAGGTGGTTCTGCGCCATCCTGAGGCAAAGATTGTAGGGAACGCAAAAACATTTACCATGATGAAGCAGTTCTTTGACTTTGACGTGGATTCCCGTGCAATGGCAGTAAAGGAGGGAGATACCCTCAGCACAGGAAAGCATACGCTTGCTTTCGCTTTTATTCCCATGGTTCACTGGCCGGAGTGCATGGTAACTTACGACGCTGCGGACAAGGTGCTGTACAGCGCCGACGCCTTTGGAACCTTTGGCGCTCTGAACGGAAATATTTTTGCAGATGAAGTGAACTTTGAACAGGAATGGCTGGAAGACGCAAGAAGATATCTGACCAATATCGTAGGCAAATATGGAACACAGATCCAGGCCGCCCTGAAAAAAGCTTCCGCTCTTGACATTCAGATGATTTGTCCTCTTCATGGACCGGTGTGGAGAGAAAATCTGGGCTGGTTTATCGACAAATATCAGAAATGGAGCACTTATACGCCGGAAGATCACGCCATGCTGATCCTGTATGCTTCTATCTATGGAAATACGGAAAACGCAGTGAATGTTCTGGCCGGAAAACTGGGCGACGCAGGCGAGAAAAATATCGCGATGTACGACGTTTCCAAGACAGATCCCTCCTATCTTCTTGCAGAGGCTTTCCGCTGCGACAGGATCGTTTTTGCCTGCCCGACTTATAACGCAGGAATCTTCCCGAAGATGGAAACGCTTCTTTCTGAACTGATGGCACATAATTTCCAGAATCGGAAGACTGTAGTGATCGAGAACGGCACCTGGGCGGTTTCAGCAGGAAAACAGATCAAAGAAATCCTTTCTTCCATGAAGAATATGGAGATTTATCAGGAGACACTTACTGTAAAATCCTCTCTGAAAGAAGACCAGACGGCGGCCCTGGACGGAATTGTGGAATTTCTGACAAAATAAAACAGCAGAATCCCGGAATACAGCCTGTAGACGGCTTTTCCGGGAACAAGAAAGGAAAAAGAAATGGGAATAAGTGTAGAAGAAGCAGTGAAGGAGATCCGGGCCAGGGAAGATATTTATGTTTTATACTCCCAGGTAACGAGACTTCCCTATGTGACCTGCGGAGAAGAGACATATAATGATCAGGCCTGGTTTTTCGCGGATGAGGAATCTCTGAAGGAATTCGGAAAAAAGAAGCTGGACGATAAAATCCTTTTGATGGGAATGAAATATGAGAAGAAGAACTTTCCCAGGCTCTACGCGCTCCTTTATTCTATCGGCGTAAATTCTCTGATCTGGAATAAGGACGGAGACCAGGTGGAGGTGGATCTGGAAAAAGTTGCCCGGGAACCGGATCTGTCCCAGATTCCTCCGGAGAAAAGACCTCTTTTAAATCCGACGCTTCAGCTTTCCGGTATTTACTTTATGCAGGAGCTGCGCCGTCCGGTGGAAAAGGAAGAGAGAAAGAATCTTCACGAACAGGAAGAGGAGCTGATCGCAGATCTGAAAAAGGCAGATTTCCTGGTAGCGCTGAACCCGGGAGGGGACGATCCGAAAAAAGTCAGCGTACCTTATCTGAAAAATAAAGACGGAAAGATCATGCAGCCGGTTTTCTCTGATGTGCTGGAATTTGAAAAATTCGCCAGAGGAAAGAAGCTTCGCGCTGCAAAGATCACTTTTGCAAAGCTTCCTGAAATTCTGATGGAACAGGCGGAGGCTGTAGTGGTGAATCCAATGGGATTCAATCTTCCGCTGAACAGAGAGCAGCTTAAGAGGATCATAGGATAAAAAAGAACAGAGACAGCAGAGAAAAAGCGGCCGCAGCAGGCTGCTTTTTCTTGTAAAAAATAACTGTTTTCAAATTATAGGATATGTGCTAGTATATGTGTAACAAGAGACAAGGAGGACGGAACATGGTTATTGAAATAGACTTTAACAGTGATGAGGCCATTTATGTCCAGTTGATGAACCAGATCATCCTTGGGATCGCCACGTCAAGGCTCAGAGAGGGGGACGCCCTTCCGTCTGTCAGACAACTGGCGGACACTATAGGGATCAATATGCATACTGTAAACAAGGCGTACGCACTTCTCAGGCAGGAAGGCTTTGTGACGATCGACCGGAGAAAAGGCGCGGTGATCGCCGTTGATGTAGATAAAATAAAGGCGCTGGAAGAGATGAAGCAGAATCTTGTGGTGGCTATGGCCAGGGGATGCTGTAAAAATGTTTCCAGAGAAGAGGTCCACGCGCTTATCGACGAGATTTTTGACGAATATGGAATTGACAGATAGGAGGAGACGATGCAGAAAAAATTTACCAGACAGGCTGAAAATGCTCTTTTGCTGGCAAAAAAAGCGGCACAGTCTTTAAGGCATACTTACATTGGCACAGAACATATACTGATTGGTCTTTTGCAGGAGAAAGACGGAACCGCCGGGCGGATACTGGAGGAGTTCCATGTAGAAGAAGGACGGCTCTTTGAGCTTATCCAGAAACTTATCGCGCCGCCGGATACACTGGAGATGGAGAGGACGCCGAAATACAGTCCCAGGGCGCGGCGGCTTATTGAATCAGCCGTATCGGAAGCTTCCGCTCAGAAAGAGGAGAAGGCCGGAACGGAGCATATGCTTCTGGCGATGCTGAAAGAAACGGACTCGGTAGCCACCAGGCTTCTTCATACGATGGGAGTCAATATTCAGAAACTGTATGTCTCAGTACTTGCGGCAATGGGAGCCGAGGGAGAGACCGGGGCGGAGGGAATGCAGCCGGCAAGAACTCTGAAGAACCGAAAAGGTTCGGGGACACCTGTACTTGACCAGTACAGCCGCGACCTGACCGCTATGGCTGCGGAAGGAAAGCTGGATCCGGTAGTTGGAAGAGACAGGGAGATTGCCCGTCTGATCCAGATTTTAAGCAGAAGAACAAAAAACAATCCCTGCCTGGTAGGCGAGCCGGGAGTGGGAAAGACGGCTATTGCGGAAGGCCTGGCCCAGAAAATTGTATCGGGAATGGTTCCTGACACAGTGAAAAACAAAAGAGTCGTTGTGCTGGATTTATCCGGTATGGTGGCAGGAAGCAAATACCGGGGAGAATTTGAGGAGAGAATCCGCAACGTGGTCAACGAAGTGAGAGAAAACAGAGGCGTTCTCCTGTTTATTGACGAGCTGCATACAATTATCGGAGCAGGCGGTGCGGAGGGAGCCCTTGACGCGTCCAATATCCTGAAACCGTCTCTTTCCAGAGGAGAAATCCAGCTGATAGGAGCCACAACCCTGGAGGAATACCGGAAGTACATCGAAAAGGACGCGGCTCTGGAAAGACGTTTCCAGCCAGTGACGGTGGAGGAACCTACAGAAGAGGAGGCTCTGGAAATTCTGAAGGGTCTGAGGCCGTATTATGAAAAACATCACGGCGTTGTGATCGAAGACAGCGCCCTGGAAGCGGCGGTGAAGATGTCTGTAAGATATATTACCGACCGTTTCCTTCCGGATAAGGCCATTGATATTATTGACGAAGCAGCGTCAAAGGTACAGATCGGAGGATACCGGGCCTCTGTGGGTACAGAGCCTCTGGAACAGGAAATCCGGGACGCAGAGGCAGAGAAAGAAGACGCCATTAAGCATGCGGATATAGAAAAGGCGAGAGAAGCCCAGCGCAGGCAGACTGAAGCAAAAGAAAAACTGGAAAAATACAGAATCCGGGAGGAAAGAAGAAACAAAAGAAAGCCGCTTACTGTTACAGAAAATTCAGTGGCCGATATTGTTTCGGACTGGACAAAAATACCGGTACAGCGTCTGACGGAGGGGGAGACAAAACGTCTTGCTCATCTGGAAAAAGAACTGCATAAACGGGTGATCGGACAGGACGAGGCGGTAAAGGCGGTAGCCCAGGCGGTCAAAAGAGGAAGAGTGGGACTGAAAGACCCCGGACGTCCTATCGGCTCTTTCCTTTTCCTGGGGCCAACGGGAGTAGGAAAAACAGAACTTTCCAAGGCTCTTGCAGAAGCTGTGTTCGGAAGCGAACAGGCAATGATCCGTGTAGATATGTCAGAGTATATGGAGAAGCACAGCGTCTCAAAGCTGATCGGTTCTCCGCCCGGATATGTAGGATATGACGAGGGAGGACAGCTCAGTGAAAAAGTAAGGAGGAATCCGTACAGCGTCCTTCTGTTCGACGAGATTGAGAAAGCCCATCCGGACGTGTTTAATATTCTCCTTCAGGTACTGGACGACGGCCATATCACAGACGCACATGGAAGAAAGGTGGATTTCAAGCAGACGATCATCATTATGACTTCCAACGCGGGGGCTCAGGCGATTATTGAGCCTAAGAAGCTGGGATTTATGTCCGGAGAGGATGAGAAGCAGGATTACGAGAGAATGAAGTCTAATGTTATGGAAGAGGTACGCCGTCTGTTTAAACCGGAATTTCTGAACAGGATCGACGAGATCATGGTGTTCCATACACTGAATAAACAGCATATAAGAAAAATTGTATCTCTTCTTCTGAAAAATCTGGAGAGCCGGTGTCAGGAACAGATGGACATCCGGCTGAAAATTACAGATTCTGTAAAAGACTATCTTTCGGAAGCCGGATTTGACAATAAATATGGCGCCAGACCTTTACGGCGGGCTATTCAGACGAAGCTGGAGGATTCCCTGGCCAATGAAATCCTGGAAGGAAAAATAAAAAGAGGCGACACAGTAAAAGTGCAGCTTCATCAGAAAAAACTGAAGTTTGTAGCGGTTTCTCCTGAAAAAAAGGAAGATATGAAAGAAGAAAAAAGCTGCGAAAATTGAAAGAGGATACTGTTCAAAAAAAGGGGTAAATGATATAATAATCATCAAACAACAGAAAAGTCTTAGGGAGGACATAAGAACATGGCAGTAGTAAAAGAACTGATCCGTACAGAGGACAACGGGAGTCTCAGCTTTGGAAATTATGAACTGGCTCAGAAATCAAAGGTATCTGACTATCAGCACCAGGGCGATGTATATAAAGTGAAAACATACCGTGATATCACGAAGCTGGAGAGAAACGGAATGTTTGTCTATGAATCTGTTCCGGGAACAGCCGTATATAATCTGGAGCAGGACGGATCTTCCATGAGTTTCTGTATTGAAGGATTTGAGGATACTCAGATCACAGTGGAAATGGAGGCGGACTGCGAGTATGCGGTCAGCATTAATGGAACAGAGGCCGGAACTATGAAGACCAATCTGGGAGGAAAACTTTCTTTCAGCGCGGAGCTTGGCGGTCCGGAAGCAGTAGAAGTGAAAATTGTGAAATGCTGAAAAATAAAAAAACTGTTTATTTTTGCCAGGAATGCGGATATGAATCCGCCAAATGGATGGGGCAGTGTCCTGGCTGCAGGGGATGGAATACTTTTGTGGAAGAAACTGTTTCTGCAAAAAAAACATCAGCCGGAGGTGTAAAGCAGCCGTCGGACAGAAGAGCGTCAGAACCGGTGAAGCTGAAAGACATCAGCTTATCTTCAGATGAGAGGACACTGACAAAAATTGCAGAACTTGACAGGGTGCTTGGGGGCGGAATTGTCCCCGGCTCTCTTGTGCTGGTGGGTGGTGATCCGGGAATCGGAAAATCCACCCTTCTTTTGCAGGCATGTCGGAATCTGGCAGGAAATGGCAACAATGTTCTGTATATTTCCGGCGAGGAATCTCTGCGGCAGATTAAGCTGCGCGCCGACCGGATCGGAGAATTCAACGAAAAACTGCAGATTCTGTGTGAGACAAATCTGGAAACTGTCCGGGAAGTGATTGAGAGAAAGAAACCGGATGTGGTGGTAATTGACTCCATACAGACCATGTTTCATGAAGATATCAGCTCCGCGCCGGGAAGCGTGTCGCAGGTCAGGGAATCCACAAATGTTCTGATGCAGATCGCGAAGGGACAGGGAGTTTCTATCTTTATTGTAGGCCATGTGACAAAAGAAGGAAATGTAGCCGGTCCCAGAGTCCTTGAACATATGGTAGATACAGTATTGTATTTCGAGGGAGACCGCCATGCGTCTTACCGGATTCTGCGGGCTGTAAAAAACCGGTTTGGTTCTACAAATGAGATCGGAGTTTTTGAAATGCGGAACACCGGACTGGAAGAGGTGAAAAATCCTTCGGAGTTTATGCTGAATGGTAAACCGACAGGTACTTCCGGATCTATTGTGGCATGTTCCATGGAAGGAACACGTCCGATCCTGGTGGAGATTCAGGCCCTGGTATGCCAGAGCAGTTTCGGGATTCCAAGAAGAACGGCGGTGGGAACAGACTTTAACCGTGTGAATCTTCTGATGGCCGTTCTTGAAAAGAAGGTAGGAATACATCTTGCTTCCTGCGACGCCTATGTAAATATTGCGGGCGGAATGAAAATGACGGAGCCTGCCATTGACCTGGGAATTTCTCTTGCAGTCGTTTCAAGCTGCAAGGATATTGTAATACCTGATTCTGTAATGGCTTTTGGAGAAGTAGGCTTAAGCGGAGAGGTCCGTGCGGTCAGCATGGCGGCTCAGAGGGTCGCCGAAGCGAAAAAACTGGGATTTGATACAGTGATCTTACCGGAGGTGTGCCGCTCGTCTGTGGAAAAGACGGCTGGGATACGTCTGGTTTATGCATCCTGGATTCAGGATGCGATCAAATATATTATGCAGAGCTGAGAAACAGTTTCTGCGCAGGAAGGAAGAGGGGGAAAGAAAATGGAAAAAAGAAAGGTTTTGGGCGCATGGAAATGGATTCTGCTGATCATGCTGGCTGTGTGTATGTTCCAGGTCAAGCCTGTAAAAGCGGCAGGTTTTACACGGCTGGGCCTTAACAGAACATATACGGCCTATGATGTGACAGGAGACGGCAGAAGGGATCGAATCAGGATTGCAACCACAGGAAGAGGCGGCTATTTTAACCGGGTTCGCGTTATCATCAATGGGAAAAACAGGCTTGTAAAAAACTTTTCGTCTTCTCAGCCTACGGCAGTCCGATTGCGTATCTGTACGCTTTCAAACAGGAAGCCGTTCCTGTTTATGGAATGTATGGGAGACAGTATCGTTGAAAATACAGCGTGTCTGTATCAGTACAGCGGCGGAAAGCTGAAAACTGTCTTAAATTTGAGAAATATGCTCAGCAGCAAATATTTCTATAAATATTATTTTGATGTGAAAAAAGTGTCTGGAAATACGATTACCTTCCTTGCAGGCGGTCTGGCCTATAATACAGGCGCGATAGATTTTGATATGACCTACGCATACCGGGGAGGAAGGTTTGTGCGGACAAGTACGACCACCAGGCTGGCAGAGAAAAATATCCGCTGGGCAGGAGGGAAAACCAATACTTTTACTGTGGCAAGACGTTTTCAGACATACCAGAAAGCCGGCTCCAGAGTAAAATCCTTTGCTCCGATGCTTGGCGAAAGGGTGAAAATTACTCATATCTGCATCAGAAATAAGGTTCCGTACTTCCGAATTGTAGACAGAAGGGGAAGAACGGGCTGGATGAATGGAATAAACAGATCTTATTATTCAAGAGTCGTAAAACATCCCAGATATTATTGCTATTTCAGAGAAGCGACGGTTGTGGGATAAGCGATCAAAAACGATTTCTGAAATAATAAAGAAAGGAATGTTTCCTGGGTAAAAGTCTGGAAAAAGAAAATATCTGCAGTTCTGTCGTAAAGGTATGGACAGAGCCGCAGATATTTTTGCGTTGAGAAAAAGATGCTGAATCCGTCTTTGATCGACAGGTTTGTTTCCCTGTATAGCGTCGGCTTAGTAAAAAAAGATTTGCGGAAATATATGGAAGTCACTATAATAGAGAATCAGACGAAGGCGAATACTTTTCAGAAGGAAAGATTAGCTGGAAGAAAAGCGAGGATAAAAAATGACAGAAGCAGTTGTGTTTGATATGGACGGTGTGATTTTTGATTCAGAAGCTCTGGTGATAAAAACATGGGAAGCAGTGGCGGAAAAACACGGTTTCTCAGATGTGGAGCAGGTCTGCAGAAAATGTCTTGGTACAAATGCCGCAGCCACACGTCAGATATTTCTGGATTTTTACGGAGAGGATTTTCCGTATGACGAATATAAAAAAGAAATGTCAGCGTTATTCCATTTAGAAGCAGAGGGCGGGAAGCTGCCGAAAAAACCAGGCGTCTGTGAACTTCTGGAGTATCTGAAAACCAGAGGAGTAAAGATCGGACTGGCCACGTCTACAAGAGAAAAAGTAGTTCTGAAAGAACTGAAGGATGGAGGAATCCTTCCATTTTTTGACGTGATTGTATGCGGGGATATGGTAAAGAGAAGCAAACCAGATCCCGATATTTATCTGGAGGCGTGCAGCCGTCTCCATGTCAGACCTTCCGAATGCTTTGCTATAGAGGATTCCTATAATGGGATCAGAGCCGCCTGCAGGGCCGGAATGAAAGCCATCATGGTTCCGGATCTTGCAAAGCCGACAGAAGAGATGGAGAAACTGGCAGAGCGTATACTGCCTTCACTGCATGCGGTAAAAGAATATTTCGAGGAAATACCAGAGAAATAAACGCAGTCTTTTGAGGAAACCAGACAAACTTTTATACACCAGCGCTGAAAACAGCAGAATAGAAGAAAAGAGCTACAATAAAGCTTCAAAAAAATTGAAAAAAGCAGTTGACAGCTACAGGAAACTGTGGTATTCTAACTGAGCTGTCGCAAGAGTACATTTTAAATATACAATTTA
>ERZ1090860.1645-NODE-1650-length-11594-cov-6.630211_pt1 | contig 11594 bp, 14 predicted proteins | sample MGYA00478483_ERZ1090860 | MGnify/ENA primary metagenome ERZ1090860 (study PRJEB33644, sample SAMEA5815741) | chicken gut metagenome | biome: Chicken; feature: Gastrointestinal Tract; material: Caecum | place: Ireland | collected 2019-01-01 | study: A study of...
ATTCGGCGCATATTCACGAAGCGCCTGTGGTATAGCAGCACAGGATATGGTCATTAGAGTCAGTTCGTTTTAAGGAGGTACAGCAGGATGCACAAACTTTACTCAATTAAAGCGGGGGGGGGGCTCGAACTTCTAGAGCCCAGCACCTTGCACAAGCGGGGTGTACACGATGAGAGGCACGACAAATGCGGTGCCAGCCGCTGCCGGAGGGCTGAAGGTCATAGCAAGTGGGCAATTAGCTGGGGCATCTTCTGCAACGGAGGTTACTCTTCCGCAACCGGCACAACTTGTAATTGTGTGTGCCCACAGCGCAGAAGACGTGGGAAATTCGGCGGTCATAGTTCGGGGAGGACGTTTTTTTCCCGATTACATCATGATGCCAAACGGCGGCAGGGGAGAATATCGCCTCTCTCAAGATGGATTGACGATAACTTACCGAGCGCTCACGAGCGGAGCATACTACGTAGCTTTTGCCTGACCGCGGAGGCCGCCCTATGAACGGGCGCACGAACGCAGTAGCCGGAACGAAGCTGCCGGCGCTGAGTAACCCGGCCGGGGCGGGGCAGATACTGAGTGGCTACGAGGCGATCGGCGCGGACGGCAGCATCATCACGGGTACCATACCCTCCCGAGGCGCGCAGACTGTCACGCCCGGGCGCAGCAACCAGACGATAGCCGCCGGGCAGTACCTCAGCGGAACCCAGACCATAGCCGGGGACACGGACCTAACGGCGGGCAACATCCGCAGCGGCGTCAACATCTTCGGCGTGAGCGGTGGCTATGAGGGCGAAGAAGTGGTATTTGAGCAGTTAAGCGGATACATTAGTGGGCAAAGCATAAAACTAACTACCGCAAGGTCAATTAAAAAGGTTGTAGGCTTCTTTGTCTCAGCGTACCGGTCGGACGATAGTTCAGTGCTTGTCGTTTGCCCAACCGTTACAAATAGCGGTTTTGCCGCATACGCGAAGATTACTTCTGATGCCGAATATGGAGCAGTTTTGAGTTTTGAATCAATAACTCCAAGTATCTCGGGCAACGAAATAACTATTAACACGCGAGAAAGTATAGTTAGTTTGAGCCTCACGGATGGAGGCATCGCTTACATTCCCGCATAAAAAAGACCATTGGACTGATAAGGAGGCAGCGATGCTCTACACAGGCAAGCTCCTATATGCGGAGCTCTACGACGACAGTACATACCCCTACACCGGCGTGCGTGCGGTGTGGGAGGAAGGAGGATAAATGAGCACTACATATAAAGGCATAGACGTCTCCAAGTGGCAGGCGGAGATTGACTGGGAGAGGGCCAAGGCTGACGGCGTCGAGTTCGCCATGCTGCGGGCCGGTTATGGGCAGGGCAATGTTGACGAGCAGTTTTACCGCAATGCCGACGAGTGTACACGGCTGGGCATACCCTTTGGTGTATACTGGTTCTCCTATGCCTACACCGAGGCCATGGCCCGGCGCGAGGCTGAACACTGCCTGGAAGTCATTAAGCCGTACAAGCTCTCGTACCCCGTGGCCTTTGACTACGAGTACGACAGCTATGACCACGGCGTGGAAAATGGTGTTGTGCCGACCAAGACGCTTATAAGCGCGATGGCGCGGGCGTTCCTGAACAAGGTCGAGGAAGCTGGATACTATGGCGCATTGTACGCCAATCCCAACTACCTTGCGCAATATTTCGACGCAGATTTGCCCAAGCGCTATGACATATGGCTTGCCAAGTGGCCGTATACCGTTCCCGACCCGGACACGCCGAAGCCCGAACAGTGCGGCGGCATATGGCAGTACACGTCCAGCGGTGCGGTTGACGGCATAAACGGGCGTGTGGACATGAACTACGCCTACTACGATTACCCGGCTTTGACGGGCTTTAGGCCGAGCGTTGACGAGCCGGAGGATGAACCGGAGGTGGACAAGCCTGTGGACTATGAGACCGAGAAGAAAATGGCGCGCAAGTTCGTAATGGATATGGGCATATCCGACGGCGAGCGCGGCGGCGACGAGATAACCCGCGAGGAAATGTGGGTTATGATTTACCGCATGTTTGCGGTAGTGGGAGGTTAACGAAAATGATTAACTGGAAAGTACGTCTCAAGAACCCGGCGTTCTGGACTGGCCTTATCGGCGTCCTGGCGACGCTCGCTATCAGCGTGGCTCAACTGCTGGGCGTGGACATAGCCGAAGTTGTGAACGGCTGGCAGAGTGCGCTTGTGGCGCTGGTGACCGCCATATTTGGCATTCTGGCGCTTGTCGGCGTTGTGACTGACCCGACTACCTCCGGCGTGAGCGACAGTAATCAAGCTCTTACTTATACTAAGCCCAAGGAGGATTAACGTCTATGGGATGGGAAGCCGCTGGCGTCATTATAGCTCTGGTTGCTCTCATAGTCACGTTCGTTTCAGCTATTATCAAGTTGAACAACACTATAACCCGGCTAACCGTTGTGGTGGACAACCTGGCGAAAGACTACGACGGCTTCCTGAGAAAGAGCCACGAGAGCCATGAGAAGATGTACGACAAACTTGACGACCACGAGCAGCGCATAACTGTGCTTGAGACGAAGGAGGGAATAGAGCACCATGCCGACATACAGCACTAACGTGGACTACTCCGACCTCATAGCACAGGAGGCGGCGAAGGGGGCGGGAGCCAACCGGGACTTGCTGGCGCAGTATGAGAGCCAGCGCAACGCCAAGATAGATGCCGAGGGCTTGCCCTACGCAAAAACCTACGACTACACCACGCGCCCCGCCGGTTCGGGCTGGGGCGCGAGCGATGCAGTAGGCGGCACGGGCGGAAACGGTTCCGTCAGCATAAACGGCTCTGGCGGCGTGGGCGGTTCCGGCGGCAGTGTGCCAAGCGGCGGATATTACACAGCCCGCGACCAAAGCGAGTACATAAACCAGCTCTATGACGCCGCTGTGAAAAGCGCACAGGCGGCGCTTGAGGGCGCGTACAATGAAGCCGTACTCGGCTTCGACCATGCCGAGGCTCAGATACCGGAGCAGTACCGGGCGGCGCGAAACCAGACGAGCGCCGACGCCGCTGTGCAGCGCGCCAACATGAACGAGCAGCTTGCCGCTTCCGGGCTGAATACCGGCACCTCCGGCCAAGCGCGGCTCGCCATGGGCATTGCCGAGCAGAACGCCATGGCAGCGCTTAACAGGCAGCAGCAAGCGGCTATAGACGAGATAACGCTACAGCGCAATCAAGCTCGCGCACAGTACGAGAGCGCGGTTGCACAGGCCATTGCCGACAACGATATGCAGCGGGCACAGGCGCTCTACCAGGAGGCGCAGCGCGTGGACAACAGCTACCGCAGCTACCTTGAGGACGCCTTGCAACAGCAGCAGTACCAGATGAACCAGCTCAGCATGGAGGCCACGCGGCAGCAGATGCAGCTTGCGGCGGCGGCTGACCAGCGCGAGCAGCAGTTGCTTGAGGCCGAGCTTGCCGGGTATGGCAGTTCCGGCGGCTCTACGGGCGGCGGAGGCGGGGGTGGAAACCCCACGATTGAGCGGGTTGACACGCCGAGCTACACACCGATTACGAGTGTCAGCGGCCTTTCCGATGCAGCAAGGGCCATATACGATGCTTACAGACGGATTACCCCGGCGGCATCTACATACGGGAACGTGGCCCAAGACTTTTCCAACAGGATCGCCAATGCATTGAATAGCGGCAGCATAAGTGAAGCGGACGCAGATTATCTTCTCACACTACTGGGAGTTTAAGGAGGCTGGATATGCCAACGATTCAAGAGCGGCTTAATCGCTTGAATGAAATAGGAGCGCAGAGCGAGCGCATTGTTTCCGGCTCAACAGGCGTGTTGCCGCAAACGTCGTCTGGTTCCAGCATACAAGAAAGGCTTAACCGCTTGTCCACAATAGGTAAGCGGAGTGAGCAAATCATTGCCGGTATGAAACCCGCTTCGAGCATTGGCGGCGTGAGCAAGGAGCAATTCTCCGAAGCCAAGACGCCGTTGCTGTTGGGGTATGACGAGCGCGCAGATGATTACGATGGCCTATTTGGTACTCTGCGCGGCGTTGGTGAAAGCGCTCTTGCTGGTATTCGCTCGGCGAATGAAGCGCTCGCGGGCTGGCTCGCAGACGTCACCCCTGACGCTGTTAAGGAAAACATATCCCTTGTGGACGTAGATCAAGACGCGGCGCGTGCGGCGGCGTCTGCTGCCTCCGGCGCTGTACAAGAGCGCTTCGGCAGAACTGAGGAAAGCCAAGAGCAGGGGCGCGAGCGCCAGCAACAGGCCACGGATTACCTCACGCAGCGCCGGAATGAGCTGGACACCGGCGCGGACATTGAACGGCTGTTTGAGGAAGCTGCCAACTCTCAGGCGGAAGCGGCGCGCATACGCGAGTATACTGTAGGCGACAGCGGTGCGTTTGCACAGCTCCTTTTTGACGCCGGTGTTGGCGGCGTACAGTTGGGCTACGACGCCCTCATAAACATGCTGGTGCCCGGCTCCGGCCTTGCAAGCGCTGGCTTGCGCGGGGCTGGCTCCGGCATACTGGAAGCACAGCAGAGCGGCGCAAGCACGCTGGAACAGCTTGCCTACGGTCTCGGCGTCGGTGCGATTGAGGCAGCGACCGAGAAAATAAGCAACCTTGCGGGGCCGCTGCGCCGGGTGTTCGGCGGCGGCGTGGCAGACCGCGCCGTGTCCAGTCTTGTGAACCGGCTCACTTCTTCTACGGCAGGCCGCGCCGTGCTCAATCTCGCAGCGAACGCGGCGGGCGAAGGCTTTGAGGAATTTGTATCCAGCGCGGCAAATCCCGTGCTACGGCGCATTTTTGACGAGAACGCGCTTGCCGAGTATGGAGACCCGCAGATGTGGGCGGATGCCGCGTATGATGCGCTTGTGGGCGCTACAATAGGCGGTGTGCTTGGTGGCGCAGGGCAGGTAATAGAGAACCGCGCCAACAGACGTGCCTCTCAGAACGCCGCAGAAGCCCCTACAGCGGGCACGGCGACGCAGACGGGTGTTGACACGTCTGCAGGTGCAAACCCGGCGGAGGCGGGCATAGACGCACAGACCCCGAACAACACGGCGTCCGAGGATGGAAGTTTAATTTCTGCAAATGAAAACCAGCAGGAAACGACTTCTGACGGGCGGGCCTCCCAAACGGGCACTGTCGACACCGTATCGTCTCCTGCTGGTAATTCTAGTATATCACCTGCTGGCGCAAATGTCAACGCTCTTGCGGATTCCATGACCGACGAACAGCTCGCACTGGAGCAGCAGCGCATACGTGAGCAGTACGCGGCGCTGAATCAGCCCGCAGCACAAACTTCTCAAAACGGCGAAGTTTCTGCTACGGACAGCTTGGGCGCGGCTCCGAGGGGGTTCAGCGTCGGTCATGCGCCACGGGTTGTGGAGAATCAGCGGCACGCGGTCGAAAATGTTGTTTCGCCCGAAAACCTCAACCCCGCGCAAACACATGAGCGGCTTTCCCGGCAAGACAGGCAATTTTACTCTCAGCAGCGGCTTGGTGTAGACCTTGAGGGCGAAATGGCAGACTTGCAGACTAAGCAAAACTGGAACGCTGTAGATGCTCAGACGGCCTTTGACATTCTCCGCATGGTTGACCAGAGGGCAAGGCAGACTGGTAGTGCAGAGGATATAGCAGAGGTTGCGAAGTGGCAAGCCCTTGTAGACCGCAAAGGTTCCAGCGCCGGTCAGACGCTCCAAGTATACGCGGACGAGGCTCGCAAAGCGGGTGACCCCGCCGTTATTGCCGCAGATGCAGCTAACATATTTGCAACCGAAGAAGCGAAACAGGGGCGCAACTCGCAGGACAACAAAGCGATAAATACCGTGTCTCGCGGCGTTAACAGGGCTATACGAGATACCAGAAGCGCCATCAGTGGAGCTTTTAATGAAGCGTCCAGCGGCAAGCGTCCGGCTAAACACAGCGGCATTGTGCAGCAGGTGGAGGGGCAACTCTCGCTTGACTTAGGCAAAGCTGAGGTATCCAGAAGCCCCGAACAGATACAGCGAGACATAAGGGCGGCTCTCAGGGATATTGGCACGACCATAAATCAGGTTGCAAAAGCCGACAGAAGTAACGACGCCAACCTTCAAACGCAGATTTCTAATATTCTGCAAACCAAGTACGGATTCACGCCAGACGAAGCGACCAACGTCGGCGAGATTGTAGGCAACTATTTTAATCAGATGGTTGTTGAAGAATCCAACCGTATACTTGCCAACACTTTCAAAACCCGTGAGCCGAGTGTGCAGAGAACATTTGAAGAACGCCTGAACGAGATGATGAATCTGGGCGCTTTCTCCAACGAGAACTACGCGCAGCTCGCATCTGACGCGCTTTTCGGCGGTTCGCTGGATTTGAAAGACCAGCGCCACAAAGAAGCGCTTGCCGAGATATATAACTACGCGCAGCGCCTTTCGGATATTCCAGAGGGCGACACAGACAGCACTATACAGCTCATAAAAGAGCTGAGCGACAGGCGCCGCACCAATGGACTTATTGGCGGCGCGCTAGGCGAGCGGCTTTCGGCAGGGCACGACTTGGCGCTTGAAAAGATGGCGCAGCAGCCAGGCGGAGCGCAGTTCCTACACGATTTGGCACTGAGCCAGATAAGGCAAATTGCCAACGATTACAAGAGCCGTAGCGCGTCCGACTATGTTTTCGGCGTTCGCTATCTGAATATGTTGTCCGGCCTGAACACAGTTGCAAGAAACCTTATCGGCAACCCGGTATTCAGCCTGACCGAAACCGGAGCTAATAACCTCGGCGTCCTGTTTGACACGCTGCTTGCCCGCAAAACAGGTATGAGAACGCTCGCCACGGACAGAACCATGTTCTCCCGCGCGGCGCTCAATGGCGCGTCTGACGCCTTCCTGCGCTCCTATCTTGAGGTTGCGTTTGACGCGGACGTGTCCAACGTGCAGAGCAGATACGGGCAGGGCGGCGGCCGCACCTTCCGCATGAGTGGCAATCCCCTTGAACGCTTCTTTTCTACTTGGGAGAAGTGGAACCGCTATATGCTGACCACAACGGACGAAGTGTCAAAGGGCGCGGCTCGCGGCGAGATAACCCGCGGGCTTCAGGAGCTACAAAATCGCGGTGCGGATGTGAGCGACGAGTTCATAGAAAACCGAGCCAATCAGGTAGCACTTGAACGCACTTTCCAGAACGACAGCGCCGTCGCACAGGGCATGAGGCAAATACAGTCTGGCCTTGACAAAATGACCGGCGGCGTTTTGGGGCGCACGGCTATACCGTTTGCAAAAATCGGCGGCAACGTGGGGACGCAGTTCGCCAACTACTCCCCCGCAAGTCTTGTGAGCGACACTGTACGTCTTATCAGAACGCTGCGCGACACCAATCGTGGCACCGTCACGCCTGAACAGCAGGCAAACACAGCTATGTCTTTGGGCAGGACGATAACCGGCGGCGCGTTAATCAGCATCTTTACCGCCCTCGCGCTCAAAGGTATACTCACGGTAGCAAGCGACGACGACGAGAAAGACCTTGACCGCACTGAGGGATTGAACGGTACACAGCTCAACTTGTCTGCGGCTTGGCGCTGGCTCAATGGCGAGAGCACCGAGTATCAGGACGGCGACGAGCTTCTGAGCATAGGCTTCCTAGAACCAATTAACGGCTTTATGTCTATGGGTTCCATGATTGCTGACGATATTGAATCCGACCCCGACGCGGATTTCTGGTCGCGTGTTGGCTCTATCGGCAACGCAACCGCTGCCGGTTTGTTTCAGTCCATTAGTGAGCTTCCGGCAATGAGCGGTTTGCAGACAATACAGGACGCTATAGAATACGCTGACGGTGACAGTGTAGGTGAGCAAGTCGCTAACGCTGCTATCTCTTACATCGGCTCGCAGCTTCCGAGCTTTGTTGTGCCCAACTTCCTGACAAATATAGCGGAAGGCACAGACCCGTATGTCCGTGCACCGTGGGAAGCCGACAGTTTGGGCGAAGAACTGCTTTATCAGGTAATGGCAGACATACCCGGTTTGCGCCAGAACGTCCCCGTGCGCCAAGACATATGGGGTCAGGACATGACGTACACCGACAGCGACGCCATGAACTTTATAAACCAGACTATATCGCCCGGCGCGATTACAACATATCACACCAACTGGGCAAATCAGGAGGCTCGTCGTCTTGGTAATCTGCCGCCGGACATCCCTGACAGTTTTTCTGTTGATGGTGAAACTGTTCAACTGAATCAGGCGCAGCAACGCGAGTATTCCAGAGTGCGCGGCAGCACTGCCCTTGAAATCATAAACGAGCTTGAACGCAACCCCATATATGCGGATATGTCTCTTGAAGAACAGAACGCCTTGTGGGATAAGATTTATGATTATGCGGGGGACATAGCGAAACGCTCCATAGACAGCCGGTACGAGCTTGACGGCGCAAACGCCAGTGCTGAAAATTACGGCGACCCGGCAGAGTATTTTCTGTACAACGAAGCATGGAAAGCTGTTGAGGACAGCAAGGGCGCGAACACGGCGGCGTTTGAGGCCGTGATGCAGGATTACGAGCGCATGAGCACGCAGAAGCAAAACGCGCTCATGGACGCGCTGGGCGAGAATACGCGCTTTGACGATGTCGTGGACGCCTACGAGGCGGGTATTGAGCCCGAGCGGTGGTATGAGGCGTATGACAAACACCAAGAGCTGAACGAAAACGAAAACCTGAGCGCCAACAGCGCGGCGACGGAGTTTGCCAAGTGGCTTGACACCGAGAGCGGCTTTAACGCGAACCAGCGCGACGTGATAGAGGAGCAGATGCGTTTCTGGAACATGTTCCCCGCTGACACTGAGCGCTACGACGCCCTTATCGACGCTGGCTTCACGCCGGAAAAGGCAGACGCTGTATATGATGCCGTGAGCGCCTTGCAGCCACAGCAGGGCAAAACTCAGGTGAGTGACTTGCAGCGTTACGAGGCCATAGCAAACGTGAGCGGCCTGACAGACGCCGAAAAGGTACAGGCGCTCACAGAGTATGAGGGTGCGTCGAGCGGTGATAGGCAGAAGTTCTCTACGGCCTACGCCTACGGCATTTCACCGGAGCTGTACGTCAATATGCTTGAGATGCAAGACGAGGGCGTGGGCGACGAGGACGGCAACGGCAGATACAAGCAGGACGAAGCCAAGCTACTCATAGATACACTCATGGATTCCAACAGCGACATGACGACCAGAGAAGCGGCGATTCTGTGGGCGATGCTATGCCCGACTTCAAAGACCGGCAACCCGTATGGGAACATCTACGGGTCGACATCTATGGAATGGGACTACGCGCCATAAAGCAAAAGGACGGGATTTTCCCCGTCCTTTTCTTTTAGATTAAACGTATGTTTAATTGTTATCTCAGCCCGTGCAGCAGGTCGTAGGCTTTGTGCGCCTCCTTGAGCATGGCGTCCTCTACAGCCTTTTGTTTGGCCTCTGCGTCTGTTCTGGCCTTGATACCCTCTGGCGGGTTCAGGTCATTTTCCCATATCTCGGCCGCACAAGCTGCATACCCTGCAATATCAACGAGGCTGTCGTCGATGGACACGCACTTCATCACACGCGCCACTTTGAGTAGAATCATCATCATGGCGACGTCCTCGCCAATCAGCGGGCGGTGCAGGTATACAGACCACAGCGCGGCAATTTCATCAAAGCTGTCCTCGCGTGCATCGGTTATGACCTTTTGCTCTACTCTGTTTATAAGTGCTGCTCTGTTCATTCGGTATCCTCCCTGTGTATGCTTCTCTCCGCGTCAAACCCCTCCGGGTAACGCTTGCGGAGCTTGTCTATGTTATGCTGCATGATGTTCTCAAGCGGGACGCCAATGCCGTCGGCGGTGATCGCCACATACCAGAGCACGTCCCCAAGCTCGTCAACGAGCTTGTCGGTGTTGAGCTGGTGGCCCTGGAACAGGTGCTTCTTCACGATATCTATGCACTCGCCAGCCTCGCCGTTCAAGCCCATGACGCCGTTGAGCACCATGTCGCCGTTGCTCCCGCGACTGGACGTGCGAAGCGCATACTGCTGATATTTGTTGCCGGTCATTCTGCACCTCCTATAATCTCGTCAATGGCATAGTTCTCTCCACACCGCATCGTGGGGAAATAGCCAGCATAAATTACGCCAAGCACCACGCGGCCCGCACAGACGCGATATTCAATCGCGCTGGTTGTGCCGTTTCTTGCTCTTATATCCTCTGCCTCAGGCCAAATCGCCTTAATTGCCTTTGCCATCCTTATCTCATTCTTCGTCCAGGGCTTGCGGATGACAAAGCACGGCTGTTCAACCGCTCTCAGCAACGCCACCGACGAATTGGGAACGCGTGGCGGATTAGTTTCAAAGGTTCCGTCGCTCTTAATCCAGAACTCGACATAATGCGGCTGAAAACCCATCAGGCTAAACCGCTCTCCTACCTCAACCCCCAGTATTTCAGCAATCCGGGGCTTCTTGTTTTCGCTCATGTGTCGTCCTCCTTTCGCTCACCGTAGCTGCAATAATCATCCTCTGTAATTTCCATGCCGGACGCAGGGCAAATCAAAAAACCCTTCTTGTTTATCTTTGCGTTCTGGTAATATCGGCATTCTTCGCACCGTATCACCGGGGCAACGTCGGCGGCGGGCGCTTGTTTTATCAGCTCTCGCGCTTTTTCGCGTGTAACCTCTTGCCACTGCCCCGGCGGGATTGCGAGGCGTTTGTCTGTAAGGCGTTTCACTTCTCAAGCCCCTCCATTCTGGCTTTCAGCTCGAAAATTTCCTCCGGCTCCAGCCCTGTGTTCTCGTAGGCGGCGAGGCGCAAAGCGACATTTTTTAATATTTCATCAAACTCCGGTTCTCCCTGATACTTTGCAATGTCAATGATGTTATAAGCACCGTTAGGGTCGCTTTTCACAAAGAAAAGAGTTTCCTCCCAGTCCTCCAGACCAAAATCGGCTTCATGTGTCAACCGTTCCATGTCACTCCTCCTTCTGCGGGCCGCGCCACTTCGGTAAACACAGTTTTGTCCCGCCCCTTACATAGCACTGCCCATTTTTGCAGTATTGGCAAGTATCCAGATTGCCTCCGCCATATGCCATAATGGTTTCCATATCGCTTACCGCCGCATCGCTCTCCTGTTTCACCTGCTCCAGCTCGGCCAATACAGCATCCCGGTCTTTCTCTGCGGCACATCCACCCTCGGAGCAATGGCCTTTACGGTAGTTTTCCAGCTCTACCCGCAGCTTCTCGTTTTCGGCCTGGAGCGTGGAGAGGGCGGTGGCGGCGTCGTCAAGCAGTCCGGAATGATAACCCAGCGAGGTACCGTTGCCCAGCCCCCTTGCGCTCAGCTGCTCAATCAGCTTCTCAATGTCCATCACCTATATCCACCACCCTCAAACTCCCGATAAATGTACGGCTCTACCTTTCCGCACTTCTGGCACACCTTGTATAGCTGCTCCCCGCTAATGCTGGCAAACATTTCTTTTTTCTTACAGATTTTCCAATCGTGCTTACAAAAAAGTTCTTTTATCCACTGAATCATCAGGTGTCCTCCTCTCCCTCCGGCGGGCGGCGGTCAGGCGGTGCGGGAAGGGGCA
>ERZ1090860.1646-NODE-1651-length-11593-cov-5.074103_pt1 | contig 11593 bp, 10 predicted proteins | sample MGYA00478483_ERZ1090860 | MGnify/ENA primary metagenome ERZ1090860 (study PRJEB33644, sample SAMEA5815741) | chicken gut metagenome | biome: Chicken; feature: Gastrointestinal Tract; material: Caecum | place: Ireland | collected 2019-01-01 | study: A study of...
TAGCTGCAGGATCGTGGGCTCGGATATGTTTATAATATACAAGCCAAGGACCCATTCCTATTTGGACTCCTGCACCTCGGTGCTGGCACTGCTGCAATCGATGGGAAAAGAAAATATGGGGGTGGTCATTGATTTCGGGCACACCCTTATGAGCAACCGTTCTCCCGCAGAGGCGGTGGCACTGTGCCATGCGCACGGGGTGGATCGTCTCCACCTCCATCTGAATGACAGCTACGCCCACATGGACGATGATCTGATCCCGGGAACGACCCATACGCTGTATTACCTGGAATTCTTCTACTGGCTGCGGCATCTGGGCTACAAGGGTTTCATCACCTTTGATCAGTTTCCCTATCGGGAGGACGCAGTGGAGGCTGTCACAGAGGCCCGCCGCTGGCTGGACATTCTGTGGGACCGGGTGACGCGCATGGATGAAGAGGAGGTCCAGGCGATCCTGCGCCGGCGTGACGGGATCGCCGCAAGCCGTCTGATGCGGGACGTATTGTTCGGCGCTTGAAAACGAGGGAGACTATCCAGATAGTTAAAACGGTAAAGTTTGAACAAAAATTGAAACGGTTTAAATTTTGGGGGTGCGTGATGAACAGGAACAATGAAACGCAGCAGGAAGAGAACGGGCAGGAAACACAACGCCGGCAGGCACCGGAAACCAACCGTACCCAATTGATCTTTCAAGGAATGGTGTCCGCCTATTTGTTTTATCTTGGGGTCGAAGGAATTGTGGAATTGGTGCGTGGAACATCCACGATCGCACCGGTGATCCTGGTGCTCTCGAGCCTTTTGTTTATAGGGTTTGCATTGTTTACTGCGTTTCGGTGCGTCCGTGCCGCACGAAGAGAGCATATGGACAAATGATTCCTACGTTCCTGTAAAAAAGTTGCAAAAAGCGCCGCGTGGCATCTTTGTTTGCCATGCGGCGCTTTGCTTTTTGCGGAGCCGAACGCCTGCAAAGCCGCTGCCAGTTCAACGGTCAAAATTATAACATACTGCGCTTGGCAAAATGCCTAAATCGCTTTAAATGCGTTGTCGATATGAACAAAAATAATTAAAAACCGGTTTAAATATTGAAAAAATAGTCGAAGCGTGCAATAATTGTATCAGGAAAACAAAGCCACACGAAGAAAGTGGGCTGGAAAGAATGCCAAAGTTACAAGACATTGCACGCCTGGCGGGGGTTTCAAAAGCGACGGCATCCCTCGCGTTGAACGGAAGTTCCAAAATCAAAGAGTCCACCCGGCAGCGGGTGGTGGATGTGGCAAACAAGTATCATTATATTCCCAAGCGGAGCGCGCAAACGCTGGCCAGCGGGAAAAGCGGGATCATTGGTGTCGTGACACCCAGCGTGGAGAGCGAATTCTATGGCCGGCTGGTCCGCTGCCTGGACAAACAGATCCAGCGCCAGGGGTATACGATGTATCTGGCTTTGTCCAACGAACAGTTGGACCTGGAAGAGAAAGCGGTGCAGCATTTTGTGGGCAGCGATGTGGAAGGGGTCGTGGTGATCCCGCTGAATCTCCCCATCGACGGTTCGGAGATCCGCTATATCGACCTGCTGCGCAATCAGGGCATCCCATGTGTGTTCGCCTCTTCCTATTATGCGGGCACGACCGTTCCGTACTGCATGGTGGATCTGGAGGACGGCACGTTCCGTCTGGTCACCCACCTGCTCAAATCGGGACGCAAAAAAATCGTTTTCTACACCGGTTATCGTTCCGCCATCCCAACGGCCCTCCGCATCCAGGGTTACCGGCGGGCGTTTGCCGCCTACGGGCTGGACGCGGATGAGACCAATCTGATCGAATGCGAATCCATTGATTACGACTATTCCTACACGCTCACAGCGCATTTGCTGGACATCGGCAGAGAAATAGACGCGATCATCGCGGTGAACGACGGAATGGCTTTGGGCGCGGTCAATTCCCTGCGGCACAGAGGCTGCTCTGTGCCCGAACAGGTCGCTGTTGCCGGGTTTGACAATGTGCATTATTCCAGGGTCTCTCCCGTGCCGATCACCACGATCAATCAAAACCTGGATGAGGTCAGCTGGGGCGCGGTGGATCTTTTGTTCCAGCAGATCCAGCATAAGGGCGAACTTCCGGGAAAACGGATCATTGAGCCGGAACTGATCGTGCGGGAGTCCACGCTGTCCTTTTGAAACAATGCGACCCATGCTGCAGATGCTCTTTTCTGAAATTGCTCCACCCACACGGTTTCGGGAAAGAGTTTCTCTTATCGAAAAAATTGAAGCGCTTTAAAAATTGTTTAAATTTTCCAGTTACCAGGATCACAGAGAATTGAAAAGAGGGAGGCAACCCATGAAAGAAGCGATCGTGATCGAGACGATGTTCCAGGAAGTGCCCTTTGAGCAGCGATTTGAAAAAATTCGGGCTGCGGGGTACAAATACACCGAGTTGTGGAACCTGAACGGCAAAGACCCGGAAGCGGTGCGCAGGCTGGCGGATCAAAGCGGGGTGAGCATCATCGGGCTGAGCGGGGACATCTCCGGCCGGCCGGGCGATCCCGGCATGGCGGATGCTTCGCGCTGCGACGAGTACATCGCCCTGGTGAAGGAGTGCATGGGCTACGCGAAGATCCTGGGCGCGAAATATCTGCATATGCATTCCAACGGCTTTGATGAAAAGGGAAACGTCCTTGCGTATCCCGATCTGACGGACGAGGAAAAGCGGGACACCATGGTGCGCAATTTGAAGACGCTGGCGCCCCTGCTTGAAAAAGAGGGCTTGGTCTGCGTGATGGAGCCCTGCAATTCCCTGATCGACAGCCCCGGCTATTTCCTCAACCACACGCAGCAGGGGGCCGAGATCATCCGGGCGGTGGGCTCGCCCAATGTGCGGCTGATCTATGACGTCTACCATGCGCAGGTGATGGAGGGCAACCTGATCAACACGATCAGATCGATCCTGGATGTGCTGGAATATGTGCACTTCTCCGACTGCCCCGGCAGGCATGAACCCGGCACGGGCGAGATCAATTTCAAAAGCATCGTCCGCGTGCTCAACGAGGTGGGGTTCGACGGGCCGCTGGCCTATGAAGTGTACCCCCAAACCACTTCGGAGCAGGCATTGAAGGCGATCAAAGCCCTGTATGAATGACCGGACAACTGGCAATTAAGGCAAAACGCTTTAATTATAAAAAAGGAGGAAAGAAAATGAAAAAACTGCTCGCACTTGTTGTTGCCCTGTCCATGACGCTGTCTCTCGCCGCCTGCGGCGGTGCCGACAGCAGCACCCCCGCTTCCACCGGCGGAACGAGTACCCCCGCCTCTGAGACCGGCGAAGGGGAGACCGGCGGCCGCACCTTTGGCTGCGTGGTGTTTGCGTCCACGGCGCAGTCTTCCCAGCGTGAGGCCGAGGCCTTTACCGAATACGTTGAGGCGCAGGGCGACGAGGCCATCGTGCTGTATGCCGAGGGCGATCTGCAGAAGATGCTGGACTGCGTGGACGACCTGGTCAGCCGCGATGTGGACGGCATCATCATGCAGATGGTCACCAGCGAGCCCCCGGTTTCCATGTTTGAGGAACTGCAGGCTGCCGGCATCCCTGTGGCGCTGATGGACGGCGCCGCCACCAACGTGACCGAAGAGGATGGTTATGTGGTCTCCGAGACCATCTCCTACAACTACGGCGCCGGCGTGCAGGCCGCAGAAGACCTGTATGCCCGCAGCAACGGCGAGACCATCAATGCGCTGGTCATGGAGCGCCCCGATTCCGAGTCCGGCCAGGATCGCTGCGATGGCTTTATGGACACCATCGCCAAGTACGATAACATCGTCCTGCTGGAGCACAACTCCACCGTTACCGACAACGCGGAGCAGGAGTTGGAACTGGCCAGTTCCTGGGTGCAGAAATACGAGGACATCGACGCGATCTTCAGTTTCCATGACGTAGGCGCCATGGCTTGTGTGCAGGCGCTGAAGGCGGAGGGCCGTCTGGAAGGCGTGTATGTGTACGGTGTTGACGGCAACACGGATGCCCTGGAATCCATCCAGAATGGCGAACTGACCGGCACCGTGCTGCAGCAGCAGCGTGAGATGGCGACCGAAGCCATCAAGGACATCTACACCATTGTGGAAGGCGGCACCATCGACCACGATTACCATCGTGAGCTGGACACCGTCCTCATCACGGACGAGAAAATCGAAGAATACATCAACTACTAATCAGATCGTTTGATCAGCGCTCGGGGCGGCGGAGGATGCATCCGCCGCCCCGTATTTCGAAACAGCAACATGACGAGTACAGGAGCGAATGGCAATGGGTGAAACAGTCCTGCGAATGAAGGGAATCACGAAATCCTTTCCTGGCGTTCTGGCACTGGATCATGTGGATTTTGAACTGGAAAAAGGTGAGGTTCACGCCCTGATGGGGGAGAACGGCTCAGGAAAATCCACATTGATGAAATGCCTTACCGGCATTTACCAGATCGACAGCGGCACGATCGAAGTGTTCGGCAAGCAGATCGAAATGAAGGATGTGAACGTTTCGATCAACAACGGCATCAGCCTGGTCCACCAGGAACTGGCGGTGAACGACCAGCTGACCGTTGCGGAGAATATTTATATGGGGCGTGAATTCCGCAACCGCTTCGGCCTGCTGGACCGCAAAAGCATGAACAAAGCGGCGCAGCAGATCCTGGACAGCATGGGCGTGGAGATCAATGCCCAGGAGAGGGTGGGAAACCTTTCCAATGCGCAAAAGCAGAGTGTTGAAATCGGCAAGGCCATCAGCAACGACGCGAAGATCCTGATCCTGGACGAGCCCACGGCGATCCTCACCGACCGCGAGGTGGACAAGCTCTTCACGCTGATCCGGGAGTTCAAAAAGAGCGGGATGTCGATCATTTACATTTCTCACCGCATGGATGAGATCTTTCAGATCGCGGACCGCATCACGGTCCTCCGCGACGGTGAGATGATGGGCACCAAGCCTGTCAGCGAGACCGATACGAATATGCTGATCCAGATGATGGTGGGCAGAAAGATGGAATCTGTGTTTGCCACGCGCAAACATCATGTGGGGCAGACCATTTTTGAAGCGAAGAATATAACCCGCCGAGACGGGAAGGTGATAGATGCCTCGTTCAAACTGCAGCGGGGAGAGGTGCTCGGCTTCGCCGGCCTGGTGGGCGCCGGGCGCACGGAGTTGATGCGCGTGATATTCGGCATTGACCGGGCGGCAAGCGGCGAGATGTACCTGCAAGGCAAAAAAATTACGATCAACAGCCCGGGCGACGCGATTGACCTCAAATTCGGCATGGTGCCTGAAGAACGCAGAGATCAGGGCCTGGTGCTGATCAATTCGATCAAATATAACCTCACCATCACCGTGGTGAAAAAATTCTTCTACAAAGTCATGGGGTTCAGCCGGCGCAAAGAGGACGAGATCTTCGATTCTTACAAAAATGCGCTCTCCATCAAAATGGCGTCTCCCTACCAGAATGTTGAGAATCTGTCCGGCGGCAACCAGCAAAAGGTGGTCATCTCCAAATGGCTTGCCACGGAGCCGGAGATCCTCATCATGGACGAGCCCACCCGCGGCGTGGACGTGGGCGCGAAAAAAGAGATCTACGATATCATTGAGGATCTGGCCGAAAAGGGGATCAGCATTATCCTCATCTCCTCTGAGCTGCCTGAATTGACCAACCTGTGCGATCGCATTTATGTGATGGCCCACGGCAAGATCAACGCCTGCCTGGACCGGGAGGATTTCAGCCAGGAAACCATTCTAAAATATGCATTTGAGGTGTAACAGCTATGGGAGAAAATACGCTTAAAATCAAAAGCTCCGGCCTGGAAAACTTTAAGATCCGCCTGCTCAGTTCCCTGAAGGTGAACGGAGGCGTTTTTGTGGCGCTGATCGTGCTGTACATCATCGGCGGGCTGCTGTCACCCAAGTTCCTCACGTTGAGCAACCAGTTGTCGCTGCTGCGCAGCCTTTCCACCACGGCCATGTGCTCCTTTGCCATGACACTGATCATTATCGTGGGGCAGATCGACCTTTCCATGGGCTCATGCATGTCCATCGCCGGTGTTTTGTCCGCGGTGCTGATCTCCCGGTATGGCTGGCCGGTGCTGGGCGCGGTGATTTTTACCGTCCTGGTGGTTGGCATCTTTACCGGCATCGCCAACTCGGTGCTCATCAACGAACTGAAAATGCCCGCGCTGATCGGCACCATGGCCACGCAGTACGCCATCCGCGGCGTTTCCTATCTGATCTCCGACTCCACGGTGGTGTCCGTCAGCGCAAATGAAGCGCCCCTGTTCGGCGAGATCGGCACCGCCTATTTGTGGGACGCCGTGCCTGTCACCGGTGTATACGTTGTGGTCACATTTATCGTGCTCTGGCTGTTCCTGAACCGCACGGTATTCGGGCGTCACATCTACGCGGTGGGCGGCAACCGCACGGCCGCCGAGTTCTCCGGCATCAAATCCAAACGGGTGATCTTCTGGTGCTTCATTATCATGGGCATCGTGTCCTCGTTCGCCGGCGTTGTGCTGACCTCCCGCCTGGGCTCCGGCCAGCCGACCATCGGCGAGGGCAGCGAGTTCGACGCCATCGTGTCCTCGGTGGTGGGCGGCGTGAGCATGAACGGCGGCGTGGGCACGTTGACGGGCACGTTTGCCGGCGCGATCATCTTCCAGACCATCACGAACCTGCTGAACCTGCTGGGCATCGATTCCGCCTACCAGCGGGTGATGAAGGGCCTGATCATCGTGGCGGCTGTGTACATCAACCTGACCCGCGGCAAGGCGGCAGGCCGGGTCAAAAAAGACAAGAAAAAAGAAAAGGCCGCTGCGGCCAAATAATATTGGGGAGGAGACTGCTGTTATGTCTTTCATGGACAAGTTTTCGATCAAAGGGAAAAAGTACATCGTTACGGGCGGCGCCCAGGGCATCGGGAAGGCTGTCAGCGCCGCCATGGCGGACTGCGGCGCCCAGGTCGGCATTTTTGATATGAACATCGACCTTGCCCGCAAGACCGCCGCGGAACTTCAGGAGAAGTACGGCACCAAGGTGGAGGCGTTCCAATGCAATGTGACGGACCCCGCCCAGGTGGAGCAGGCGTATGCGGCGTTTCTGGATTCCTTCGGCGAGCTGGACGGCGTGTTCAACAATGCCGGTATCTGCCAGCACAAGGCGGCCACGGAAGTGGATGCCGGCGAGTGGAGCAAGGTGGTGAACGTGAACCTGAACGGTGTGTTCCTGATCGCGCAGGCTGCCGGGCGCTACTTCATCGAACAGGGCAAAAAAGGCTCCATCGTGAATACCGCCTCCATGTCCGGCCACATCGTGAACATCCCCCAGCCGCAGGCCTCCTACAACGCCTCCAAGGCCGGGGTGATCCAGCTCACCAAATCGCTGGCCGTGGAGTGGGCCGGCAACGGGGTGCGGGTCAACTGCATCAGCCCCGGCTATGTGGGCAGCGATATGGTCACCCTCGTCCGGCAGGACTGGCAGGATGTCTGGCTGGGGATGATCCCCTACCACCGCTACTGCGACGCGGAGGAACTGGCCGGCGCGGTGATCTATCTGCTCAGCGACGCCTCCACCTACACCTCCGGTTGTGACATCGTGATCGACGGGTGCTTCACCGATATTTGAGCGAAGGATGGCCCTGGCCCATTTGGATGGGCCAGGGCCGGATTGGGGGAAACAGTGTGGATTTAAAGCTTCTGGATTCTCTGCTGGATCATTTTGTGAAGGTTGGCCCGAAGGGGTGCGGCGCGGTGGTGACACATCGCGGCGAAGTGGTTTACGAGGGGTATGCCGGTTTTGCCGACGCCGAGCGCAGGGTGCCCGCCACCAGGGATACGGTCTATCGCATCTATTCCTGCACCAAAGTTTTTACCGTTGTTGCCGCGATGCAACTGTATGAAAAGGGCCTTTTCCTGCTGAACGATCCCATAGAGCAATACCTTCCGGAATTTGCCGGCCCGAAGGTGTATGTCACGTCCGGCAACGGCGCGTGCAAGATCGAACGTGCCAGCCGCTCCATTACCATACGCGATTTGATGTCGATGCGTTCCGGCATCACCGAAAGCGGCACCTCGGACAAAACGGAGCGGCAAGTCAAAGCCCTGCTCGCCCGGGTCGATCAGGAAGGGATGACCGAGCGGGAGTTTGTCCGGCAGCTGGCCGCCATTCCGCTGGCGTTTCAGCCGGGCAGCCACTTCCGCTACGGCTATTCGCTGGATGTGATCGGCGCGCTGATCGAGGAGTTGTCGGGCAAGACGCTGGGCAAATACATGCGGGACGAGATCTTTGCCCCGCTGGGCATGACCAGCACCGGGTTCTTCGCGGATCTCGAGCCGCGCCTGGGCGACAACCTGGCCACGCTTTACACATGGGCGGATGACAGGAGCCTGGTGCCGCTGCAAGCGATGGACAGCCAGTTCCAGTCCGCCCGGAAACTGGAGTGTGCCAGCTCCGGCCTGTTGACCACCGTCCGGGATATGTCCCGCTTTGCGGCGGCGCTTTCCATGGGCGGCACACTGGATGGGCAGCGCATCCTCGGGCGCAAAACCATCGACCTGATCCGCCGCAACCAGCTTGAGGGCGACTCGCTGGCGGATTTCCAGGCGTGCTGGACCAACGGATGGGAGTTCCTTGCAGGGTACGGCTACGGCCTGGGCGTGCGCACGCTCACCCATCCGGAACAAGGCGGTATCAACGCCAGTCCGGGGGAATTCGGCTGGGCCGGAATGGCGGGCACATACATCCTCGCCGATCCCGCGGAGCAGATTTCCATCTGCTATGCACATCAAATCTACCCCGAAAATATGGAGGGCTACTGCCATCCGCGGCTGAAACAGGCGGTGTATGGGGCCCTGGAGTGAGAGGTGAGAAATTTGGTCCACGAACCCCTGCTGATGGGAATCGACATCGGCACGTCGGCGTGCAAGACCGCGGTGTTCCGCGCGGACGGCACCGTCGCCGCCGCGTCCACGCGGGAGTACCCCGTATATTACCCCGCGCCCGGCTGGGCGGAGCAGGACTGCGAGCAATGGTGGTCCGCCGTTTGCGCGGCCATCCGGGACTGCCTGGATGTGGTCCCCGCAGGCGACATCGCAGGCATTGGCGTGGATGGCCAGAGCTGGTCGTGCATCCCGGTGGACCGGGATGGGAATGTGCTTGCCAAAACACCGATCTGGATGGACATGCGCTGTGCCGCACTGTGCGGCGAGGTCCTGCAGGAGGTCGGCCACGACCGCATCTTCCAGGTGGCAAAAAATCCGTTCCAGCCTTCCTACACCACGCCCAAAATTCTCTGGTTCCGGCAGCGGCATCCGGAGATCTACCACAACACGGCCTGCTTTTTGCAGAGCAACAGCTACATAGTTTTCCGCCTCACCGGTGTGCTCAGTCAGGATAAAAGCCAGGGCTATGGGCTGCATGTCTATGACATGGCGAAGGGCTGCTACGACACAGACCTGTGCCGCGAGTTAAAGATCGACCCGGACCGTCTCGCGCCGATTTTCGACTGCCACACGGTCGTCGGTCATGTGACCCGCCGCGCCTTTGAAGAGACGGGGCTGCCCACCGGCATCCCCGTGGTGGCCGGCGGGCTGGACGCGGCCTGCGGCACGCTGGGCGCGGGCGTTTACCGGCCCGGCCAGACACAGGAGCAGGGCGGTCAGGCGGGAGGCATGAGCATCTGCGAGGACCACCCGGCGGCGGACCCGCGGCTGATCCTCAGCAACCATGTGGTCCCTGGCCTGTGGCTGCTGCAGGGCGGGACGGTGGCCGGCGGCGCCAGCTACAAATGGGCCGCCGAGACTCTGGGCCAGTACGAGGCGAGCGTGGCCCGGCAGACCGGCCAGCACCAGATGTTTCTGATGGACAGGGAGGCTGCCGCCGTGCCCGCGGGCAGCGATGGGATGATCTTCCTGCCCTATCTCTCCGGCGAGCGTTCCCCCATCTGGGATCCGGACGCCTGCGGAATGTTCTTCGGCCTTTCCTTCGGAAAGGGCAGAGGCCATTTCTATCGCGCAGTGCTGGAGGGTGCGGCGTATGCCCTGCGCCACAATCTTGAGATCGCGCGGCAGACCGGCGCCCAGGTCACCGAGATGAACTCCATCGGCGGTGCGGCGGCCAGCCCGCTGTGGATGCAGATCAAATCCGACGTGACCGGCACGCCCATGTGCGCGCCGCGGGCGGAGACGGCGACCACGCTGGGCGCGGCGCTGCTGGCGGGTGTGGGCACAGGAGTCTATTCCGGCTTCGAGCAAGCGGTAAGCAAGACCATCCGGATCGAAAAGGAATACCGCCCCGATCCGGAAATGACAAAGAGGTACACCGAATTGTTTGGGTTGTACCTGCAACTGTACGAGGCAAACAAAGATGTGATGAAGGCGCACGCAGCCGTTGTGCGCGCGATGGAGGATTTGAAATGAAAGCTGCAGTATTGCACGGCAGAGAGGACATTCGCTACGAGGAGATCGAGACGCCGGTGCCCGGCCCGGACGAGGTGGTCATTGCGGTAAAGGCTGTGGGGATCTGCGGTTCGGACATTCCCCGTGTCCTGGGCGACGCCGCCCATTATTATCCCATTGTGCTGGGGCACGAGTTTTCCGGCGTGATCGACGCGGTGGGGGAGAACGTGAAGGACCTGAAGCCCGGCCAGCGGGCCACGGCGGCCCCGCTGCTGCCCTGCGGCTGGTGCGCCGATTGCCAGACGGGCAACTTCTCCCTTTGCAAACACTACAAGTTTGTGGGCTCCAGTGTGTTTGGCGCCTTTGCCGATTATGTGAAGGTGCCCCGCGAGAACGTGGTGGTGTTTGACGATACCATCCCCTTTGACCAGGCGGCCTTTTTCGAGCCGGCCACCGTTGCCCGCCACGGGCTGCTTTGCGCCAACTACAACAGCGGCGAGACGGTGGCTGTTCTGGGCGGCGGCACGGTGGGCCTGTTCACGATGCAGTGGGCCAAGATCCTCGGCGCGAAAAAAGTGGTGGTCTTCGACATCAACAACACCCGGCTCGAACTGGCGAAAAAGCTGGGAGCCGACGAGGTGATCAACACCACCGAGCCGGACTTCATGGCGCGGGCGATGGCCTTCGTGCCCGAGGGATACAAGTATGGGTTCGAGACGGCCGGCCAGAACGCCACCATGTCCATGGCCTTTGAACTGGCGTCCAACAAGGCCAGCGTGTGCTTCATCGGCACGGCCAGCCGCGATCTGAACTTCGGCTGGAAGCTGTTTGAAAAGATGAACCGCAAGGAGTTCACCCTCACGGGCTCCTGGATGTCCTACAGCGCCCCCTTCCCGGGCCGGGAGTGGACGGACACCGCCTATTACTTTGCGGCGGGCCAGCTGAAGTTCGACCCGTCCTTCATTTTCCGCAAATTCCCCATGAGCCGTGCCCAGGAGGCGTTCCAGCTGTTTCACGACCGGGCCGCCGTGGGCGGGAAAGTTTTGCTTGTCAACGAGTGAAAGGAGGCAGCCATGTCGTATTCTCTGCATGGTTTGGCGCACATCGGCATGATCGTGCGCGACCGGGAAGTGACCGCGGCGGTTTTCACCCGTCATCTCGGCTTAGTGCGTGCGGGCGAGC
>ERZ1090860.1647-NODE-1652-length-11586-cov-7.547741_pt1 | contig 11586 bp, 9 predicted proteins | sample MGYA00478483_ERZ1090860 | MGnify/ENA primary metagenome ERZ1090860 (study PRJEB33644, sample SAMEA5815741) | chicken gut metagenome | biome: Chicken; feature: Gastrointestinal Tract; material: Caecum | place: Ireland | collected 2019-01-01 | study: A study of the...
GAATCCTTTGTCAACCATTCTGGAAACACGGGGCCTGACCCATATCTATGGCGCAGGCACCCCTTTTGAGCGCAAAGCGCTCGACCATGTCGATCTGAAAATCGAAAAAGGCGAAATTCTGGGCGTGATCGGTCACACCGGCTCGGGAAAAAGCACGCTCATCCAGCATTTTAACGGCCTTTTGAAGCCCGACGAGGGCGAAGTGCTGCTGAGCGGTCAATCCATCTGGAACGAAAAAGGCAAATGCGCCAGAGAGACGCGCTTCCGCGTCGGTCTGGTATTCCAATATCCGGAATATCAGCTGTTTGAGGAAACCATCGCCAAAGACATCGCCTTCGGCCCCACCAATATGGGACTGCCGCAGGAAGAGATCGACGAGCGTGTTTTGGAATCCATGCGCGCGGTCGGGCTGGATGAAAACATGGCGAACCAGTCGCCGTTTGCGCTGTCGGGCGGACAAAAGCGCCGCGTCGCCATCGCGGGCATTCTCGCTATGCGGCCCGAAGTGCTCGTACTCGACGAGCCGACCGCCGGCCTTGACCCGCAGGGCCGCGACGAAATTCTGGGTCTTATCAAGGAATATCACCAGCAGTCTGGCGCAACGGTTCTGATTGTCTCCCACTCGATGGAGGATATCGCGGGACTTGCCGACCGCCTGCTCGTGATGAATCACGCAAAAGTCTTATTCTGCGACACGCCGCGTGCGGTGTTCTCGCACGCAAACGAAATCATTGCAGCGGGGCTGGATATCCCCATGATCACCAAGGTCATGCTGGAGCTGAAAAAACGCGGGCATGATGTGGACACCTCGGTCTATACGGTGCAGCAGGCGCTGGACGCGCTGCGCGCCTGCAAGAAGAAAGGGGGCGCGCGCTGATGCTCAAGGATATCACCATCGGCCAGTTTTTCCCGGGTGACAGCGCCGTACACCGGCTGGACCCCCGCGTCAAGATCGTGCTGACGGTCGCGTTCATCGTGCTGCTCTTTCTCGCGGAAGGCCCGATCTCCTATGCGCTGATTGTCGCCTTTCTGGCTATTATCATTGGCGTCTCGCGCATTTCCCCCAAACTGGTCGTGCGCGGACTTAAACCAATCTTATTCATTGTCGTATTCACGGCGGTGCTCAACCTGTTTTACACCCCCGGCGAGTATATCTGGCAATGGGGCTTTCTGCACATCAGCCGCGAGGGCATCCGCACGGCGATCTTCATGGTCGTCCGTCTGATGTTGCTCATCATCGCAACCTCGATGCTGACCTATACCACCAGCCCGATCCTGTTAACCGACGGGCTGGAACGTCTGCTCTCGCCGCTCAAAAAGCTGCACGCCCCCGTGCATGAGCTTTCCATGATGATGTCGATCGCGCTGCGCTTTATCCCGACGCTGATCGAAGAAACTGAAAAGATCATCTCAGCGCAAAAAGCGCGCGGCGCGGATTTTGAATCCGGCAATCTGGTGCAGCGCGCGAAAGCCATGATTCCCATTCTGGTGCCGCTGTTTATCTCGGCGTTTCGCCGCGCGGACGAGCTGGCAACCGCGATGGAGTGCCGTCTGTACCGCGGCGACGTAGGCCGCACGCGCATGAAGCAGCTCAAAATCACCCGCGTGGATATCTGCGCGGTGCTGATCTGCGCGGCGCTGTTTGCCGCGATCCTCTTGCTCAGGCGGTACGGTCTATGAACATTGCAGTGATTTTGTCCTACGACGGGACGGCCTACAACGGCTGGCAGATACAGAAAAACGGCCCGTCCATTCAGGAAAGCATGGAAACTGCGGTTTTCCGGCTGCTCGGTCAGAAAGTACACGTTTCCGGCGTTGGCCGCACCGACTCGGGCGTGCACGCGCGCCGCTATGTTGCAAACTTCAAAGCAGACTGCACCATCCCGATGGATCGCCTGCCCTACGCGCTCAACAGCTTTCTGCCGGAGGATATCGCGGTTTCGGGTGCGGTGCAGGTGCCGGACGACTTTGACGCGCGGTTTGACTGCACCAAAAAGGAATACGCCTATTATATTTTCCCGTCCACCCTGCGCAACCCATTCCACGCGCGTTACGCCTACCGCTACAACTATCCGCTTGATATCGAACGCATGCAGCAAGGCGCACAGCGCTTTGTCGGCAAGCAGGACTTTGCCGCCGTGCGCAGTCAGGGCACGCCGGTCAAAAGCACGGTGCGCACCATCTTCTGGTGCGAGGTCGAGCCGGTGGACGATTTAATCCGCATCCGCGTGTGCGGAGACGGCTTCCTCTATAATATGGTGCGTGCCATCGCGGGCACACTCACCTATGTCGGCGGCGGCAAGCTGACACCGGACGACGTGACCGCTATCCTGCGCGCGGGCGACCGCGAGCAGGCCGGTCCCACCCTGCCCGCCTGCGGTCTGTTCATGAACCGGCTGTGGTACGATCACACCCCCGAGCTTGCCCCCTTCCGGCTGGATGCGTGAGCGGCTTTTCGGATAATTTATTTTTTATTCACATTTTATGCCCCCAAACGCGATACAATGAGGAGACGGAACAACATGAGCGAACAACAGCCCACCAAGTCCAAACAGAATATCATCCGTTTCCCGTCCTCACGTAAGGAGCGCCGCCGTTTGCTGCGAGAAAGCAAGGACCGGCGCGTGCGCCTGACCGCGCTGCTGCGCGCGGTGTGCGGCTGGCTGCTGGTGGTCTGCACTTTTTTGTTCCTGCTGTCTAACTACCGGCTGTTCACGCCCACTTCCATCCGCAGCCTTGTGGAATATGCGGTGGCGGGTTTTAGACAACATGAGGGCGACATCACCACCATCCAATACGAAAACGGCACGTTTTCGGATGCCGAGCTGTTTGAAGCAGGTATTGCCTACGCGGATAACGATGCCCTGTTTCTCGCGCGTCCCGGCAGCGTGACCACGATGAAATACACGCTTGGCTATTCCTCCCCCGTGGTGGAAGCCAGCGACAACTATGTGCTGGTCTATGACCGCGGCGGCATGCAGGCCGCGCTGACCAACTCTGCCACAGCCGTGGCCGAGCTCACCCTTGACTCCGCGATCATCACCGGCAGCATCGGTCAGGACGGGCGTTTTGTGCTGGTGACCGACGAGCAAGGCTACCGCACAGCGGTTGCAGTTTATGACACCTCCGGCAAGGAGGTATTCAAATACCAGTCCTCGGAATACTATATCGTATCCGCCGATCTGTCCCCGGATGGCAAAACGCTTGCCGCGCTTGCCTTCCTGCAGGATGGCGTGGCGCTCGACTCCTATGTGCTGTTCTACAATGTGTCCAGCGGCACGCTGGATGCGAAGGTGATGCTGGAGGATACGCTCGGCATGGCGCTTTGCTATCCGGAAAGCAGCACGGCCGCCGTCCTGTGCGACGACGGACTGTATCTGATCGACCGCAGCGGCGAGAGCGAGCATACGCTCACCATCGCCTCGAGCGACCTGATCTCACTGACCGCGCACGACAACATGCTGGCGATTGCCACCCGCTCCTATTCGGGCGGCGCGCGCAGCGACCTGTATACGGTGCGCGGCAGCACACTGTCCGGCCCGTATGCACTGGCGGAGGAACCGTCCGCGCTGGCGATTTCCGCCGCAGGCACGGCGGTGCTGAGCTCTTCGGGCGTAACCGTTTACGATACGTCCTTCCAGCCAAAGTGGCACAACACCGAAGCGGTCGGTGCGCGGCGCGTTCTGCTCACCGATGACGGCACCGTATGCGCCCTTTACACCAAAAACGCGCGTCTGTTTACCGCCCATTCCGAACATTCCGAGGAAGTTACCAATGCCAACTGACGTTTTATCCGTACTCACCGGTCTATGCAACCTGCCCGATTTGATTATTCTGGCGATTTTGCTGGTCAATGTCATTCTGGGCTTTCGGCGCGGCTTTTTCGGCTCGTTATACGGCTTAGTTGGCCGCGTGATTGCAGTAGCCGCCGCCTTCTTCGCCGCCCGCTGGGCGGCGCCCTATGTCGCAGAGTGGGTGGTCACACCGATCGTCGGTGATATCTTTGCAAAACAGGCAGGCGTGAGCGGTGCCGCCGGCGCGCTCGACGCGCTGCGCCAAACCGCAACTGAAGCCGCCGTCTCGATGGCGGAAAGCGTAGCATTCGTGCTGCTGCTCATCCTGTTTTGCATCCTGTTCGGCTGGCTGATCGGCTTTGCCGCCAAAAGCCTGCACACGGTCGCGCATCTGACCCCGCTGGGCGTTCTGGATTCGCTCGCGGGCGGTGTGATCGGGCTGGCAGCCGGTGTTCTGCTGGTCGCGCTGATTTTGATAGGCGTCTGGTGGGTCTATCCCATCGCCTATTCCCCGCTCGGCTGGCTGTCCCCCGAACGGGTTTCCCACAGTCTGCTACTGGCAACGCTGATCGACGTACTGCCGGTGGCCATCTGATTTTTGTTTTCCCACTTCCCCAAAGGAGTTTTTCTTATGAATATGCCAATGTGCTCGCGGTGCAAAAAAAACATCGCGGTGGTGTTTATCACCAAAATCGAAGGCCCGGATAAGACCACGCAGGAGGGGCTGTGCCTCAAGTGCGCGCGCGAGCTGGGCGTCAAGCCGCTCGACAACATCATGGAACAAATGGGCATCACGGAGGACGACCTCGAAGCATTGTCGGGCGAGATCGGCTCGCTGTCCGACCTGAACGATCTGGTCACCGCCGGTGCAGACGGCTCGGACGACGACGCGCCGCATGAGACCGACCCGATCTCCAATCCGCCCGCAGCTGTCCCGCCGCTGTCGCCGGACGCGCCGCGCCGCTCGTCCGAAGGTGCGCGTACGCGCACCCAAGCGCCGCCGCGCGACGACAAAAAGCGCAAATACCTGAACAACTACTGCGAAAACCTGACGCGCAAGGCCGCCGAGGGCCGCATTGACCACATCGTCGGCCGCGACCGCGAGACCGACCGTGTAATCCAGATCCTGAACCGCCGCCAGAAAAACAATCCCTGCCTGATCGGTGAGCCAGGCGTTGGCAAGACAGCCGTAGCCGAAGGCTTGGCCGTCCGTATCAACGAGGGACGCATCCCTTTCAAGATGCGAAACAAAGAGGTGCATTTGCTTGATCTGACCGCGCTTGTGGCGGGCACGCAGTTCCGCGGCCAATTTGAAAGCCGCATGAAGGGCTTGATTGACGAGGTCAAGCGTCTGGGCAACATCATTCTTGTCATCGACGAGGTGCACAACATCGTCGGCGCAGGCGATTCGGAAGGCTCAATGAACGCCGCGAACATCCTCAAACCCGCGCTCGCCCGCGGCGACATTCAGGTGATCGGCGCGACGACGCTCAAGGAATACCGCAAGCACATCGAAAAGGACGCTGCGCTCGAGCGCCGCTTCCAGCCGGTATATATCGGCGAGCCCTCGGTCGCGGAGACGACCGAAATCCTCAAGGGCATTCGCTCGTACTATGAAACCTTCCACGGCGTGCAGGTACCGGACGATATCTGCCGCCGCGCGGCTGAAATGAGCGAGCGCTATATCACCGACCGTTTCCTGCCCGACAAGGCCATTGACCTGATCGACGAAGCCTGCTCGCGGCTCAATCTGGATTCGCCGCAGTTGTCCGAAATCCCGGCGCTGCAAACCGAGATAGAGGGGCTTCAGACCCAGCTCGACCTGCTGACCCAGTCGAGCGCGCGCGATGAGCAGGAGGACACCTACGCCCGCATTGCATCCTGTCGCCAGCGGCTGCTGCAGGTCGAGGGACGGCTGCACGAACTGCTGTGCAAGCCCGCACCCACGGTTGATGAACAGCTGCTTGCCTCGGTGATTGAGCTGTGGACCGGCATCCCGGCCGCCAAGGTCGCGGCCAAGGAGTCCGCGCGTCTGCGCGGCATGGAGGAACGTCTCAAGAGCCATGTCATTGGACAGGACGAAGCCGTGGACGCGGTTTGCGCGTCCATCCGCCGCTCGCGCGCGGGCATCAGCCCCAAGCGCAAGCCCGCGTCCTTCCTGTTTGTCGGCCCGACCGGCGTGGGCAAGACCGAGTTGGTCAAGCAGCTCGCGCTCGACCTGTTCGACTCGCCCGACGCACTGGTGCGGCTAGACATGTCGGAGTATATGGAAAAGCACACGGTTTCCCGCCTGATCGGCTCGCCTCCGGGCTATGTCGGCTATGACGAAGCCGGTCAGCTGACTGAAAAGATTCGCCGCCGCCCGTACTCGGTCGTCCTGTTTGACGAGATCGAAAAGGCGCACCCGGATGTGCTCAACGCACTGCTGCAAATCCTTGACGACGGCCGTCTGACCGACGCACAGGGCCGCGTGGTCAGCTTCGAGAACACGGTCATCGTCATGACCTCAAACGCCGGTTCCCAGACCGGCGGCGCGCCTGCGGGCTTCGGCCGCACGGTCAGCCAGCAGAGCCGTGAGCGCGCGATGAAGGCGCTTGAGGACATCATGCGCCCCGAGTTCTTAAACCGCATTGACGAGATCATCGATTTCAACCAGCTTACCGAAGCGGACTTCCGCCGTATCTCGGTCATCATGCTGGGCGAGCTGCGCGACAATCTGGCCGACAAGGACATCCGCCTGACGTGGGACGACAGCCTGCTCAACTGGCTGGTCGAAAAGTCCTTCTCCCTCAAGTTCGGCGCGCGCAATCTGCGCCGCCTGATCGAAAAAGAGGTGGAAAACCCGCTGGCGACCGCAATGGTCACGGGCGAACAGCCGCTCAAGGGCGCATATCTGCGCGCGGAGGACGGCAAACTCATCATAGACACGATTTAACAAATTGCCGCCGGACCAAGCGTCCGGCGGCAAATTTTTTCTCTTTTTTCGGCAACAATCCCCCGCCCCCGTGCATCTTAAAGGTGTCCGGACAACGAGACGAGGTGATACGATGGAAATGATACTAAGCCAGACACAGGACGACCTGCGCGAGCGTTTTACCGCCGCTGTGACCGAACACCGCCGCGCGATGTACCGCGCCGCCCGTGCGCTGCTTTCCAGCGACGCGGACGCAGAGGACGCGGTGAGCGAAGCAATCCTGCGCGCGTGGCAAGCCTTTGGCCGGCTGCGCGACGAGAAAGCGATCAAGGGCTGGCTGATTAAAATTACGGTCAACTGCGCACACGAGCACCACCGCCGCGGCGCACGCCTGACCTATACGGACGATTTGGAGCCGCTTGCAGGCGGCGCGGAGGACCGGCACGACTTCGCGTTGTGGGACGCAGTCTGCGCCCTGCCCGAGGACTATCGCGTAGCGACCGTTCTGTTTTACTACGAGGATATGACAACCGCCGAAATCGCAAAAACGCTCGGCGTACGTGAGGGGACGGTGCGCAGCCGCCTGTCCCGCGCGCGAAACCGTCTGCGCACGCTGCTGGAGGAGGAATGAGATATGACATTTGACGAAAAGCTCAAGGCACGCGCACAGCGCGAAGGCAGCCCGACTCCCGAGGGCTTTGACGAGCGTATGGATGCGCTCTTGCGCGACCTGCCCGCGCAGATCACACCAATCAAAAAACGTCGCCCGGCGCGCACCGTGCTGTGCATCGGCATTGCCGCCGCTCTGGTGGTTGGTGCAGCGGCCGCAGCGCCGACCGTGCTGGAAATGACGCGAAACGCCATCGCGTATTTCGCGCAGAACAGCGGCTCGCAGTATGCCGAATATCAGGGCAAGTATGAGAAATACAACGCCGCCGTCGGCATGAGCGACACCAACGGCGATCAGACGCTGACCATCGACAACCTTGCCGTCGATGACAGCTATATGCTGGTGTTCTATACGCTCAAAAGCAAAACGCCGATTGAGGTGCGCAGTGGCGAGGGCGTTCCGCTTTCCACCCGCATCAACTGGACAGCACCCACCTTCTTTGCACAGGTCAATGGCAAGCAGCTTGACACGACCGGTGCAATCGAAAACGAAGCGACCATGCCGGACGAATACACGTTGACCGGCGTACACCGTATCGTGCTGAAAAAGGCACTGCCCGACCAGTTTGACCTCGTTCTGTATGACGGCAGCTCGAGTGATATCAATGACGCGAACTTCCAGTTTGCAATGTCGGTGGATAAGAGCGCGGTCGCAGTTGAAACGCTGACTGTTGAGCCAAAGCAGGATTTCACCGTCGATTTTTCCACCGAATTTGACGGACAAACCTATCATTTACACTACGAACCGCGCATTGAGCGCGTGTCCATCTCGCCATTCGGCTCGACGATTACGCTGAGCGAACAAGCAGAGGACCCAATGACCAACTTTGTCCTGCGCGACGACAAGGGCAATTACCTGCCAGTGATTTCGAACGGCAGCGTCGGCGGTGGTATCGGCCGAGCGACCAACAGTTTTGAATTCCTCGGCGCGAATCTGGATACCCAATCGGTCACGCTGATCCCCTGCATTGGCCCGTATCGCTCACACGAGGTCAAGGGCGCGCTGGACAGCCTGCCGCTGACCGATAGCAGCGCAGGCGGCTATACGCTCGAAAGCCTTGACATTGACGAGCACCGCGCGGTTGCGACGTTCTCTTTCCATGGCCCGATCACGAAAAGCAACGCGCAGTTATCCCTGCTGCTCGCAGACGGTACCACGCTCGACCGTCTGACGGACTGCTTCATAGATTATACCTATGACCGCGAAAACGGCCTGTGCATCACGACGATCGAATACCCTGACGCGACACCTGAGCAGATCGCACAGATCACCGGCGTATCCTTCTGGCAGCCGGACGATGATCTCACACTGCTCGAAGATCAGGCGGTCACGATCAACCTGCAATAATGCGCAAAAAAACAGCCGGTTTTCTAACCGGCTGTTTTCTCTTATGCCACGGACTGGAACGCGCTGGGGGCTTCCTCGCCCTGCTGCTGATACAGCTGCGCGGCTTTTTCCTGTCTTGTTGTGGTGCGGGTCGTGCCGCCGGAGACGTAAACTTTGCCGCACTCAGGGCAGATCGCGGTATGGATCGTGACCGACTGGCTGACCACTTCCCGGCCTTCCCGCTGTGCCTTGGATTGCTCCCGGCTCACATGCTCCTGCTCATGACCGCGCACAGCAGAAGCTGCCGCCTCAGGAGCGATATTGGTGGGCGTTTTGAACGAAACGCCGGGGTCATCCGAACCATCCTGATATTTACGTTCCTTGCAGGTCTGGCACTCGCCTTCCTCCATGACCTCCTGCGCAGACTTTGCTTCCGACGTTGCCTGTCCTTCCGGCGCAGCTGCATCCTCGGATGCCACCTGCCCGGCCTGATCGGCATATTGGATACGCCCGCGGACAGCCCACTCGACCGGGTCCACGCCCTCTCGCTGGAACGGGAGCTGGGGGCCCTCCTGCTCCGGCACGGTCTGTGCCGTTTCCCGCTGTACCGAGGCCACTGCCGGCACGGGAGGAACTGCCGTGGTCTGGGCAGGCTGGACCGCACCAACCGGCTCCATACTGCGCGCACTGGCTGCCCGATCCAGATAGTTGGACGAATACGCGCTGGCACCGCCAATTCCTACCGCATTCAAACCAAACATGTTTCTCACCCTTTCGGTGCTTCATACGTTTTATAGATAGTATTAGTTTACCGTATTTTTCCGTAATTCTCAAGCGTAATCTGCACAAAAAGGAAAAATGTTTTTCGCATAGATAGGTGTCTATCACGCCTTGCCAAATCGGAACCAGAACCGCGGCCCGACGGGTGTATTCTCCGCACCGTAAGCATAACCATGCAGGTCGAATACGGTTTTTGCGATCGACAGCCCCAGCCCGTCGCCCTGCCCCGTGCGTGCCGGGTCGGCCTGAAAATACGGCTCCCACAGGTGGGGCAGTGCCGTGGGCGGAATAGCTTCGCCTGTGTTGACGACTGCGCACACTCCCTTCTCGATGCGCACCGTGATGCTGCCGTCCGGCGGGGTGTGCTGCACCGCGTTTTCCAGCAGCGCATCAAGTGCGCGGGCGAGCAGCGCACGGTCGGCTTCAGCTTCGTCCGGGCCGTCTACCACGACCGAAGTGTGCAGAGGGCTGTCCGGCGGGACGGCAGTTTCCAGCCGCTCGCGCGCAAGGGCGGAGAGAGAGAACCGCTCACGCCGCAGGGCCTTTGCGCCCGCCTCCAGCCGGGACAGCTCCAGCATACGCCGCACGCTGCCGTCCATGCGCTGCGCCTGCTGCCGGATGACATCCAGATAGTGCGCGCGCTTGTCCTTCGCCATGTCGTCGGAGAGCAGCTCGGCGGTCGCGGACAGCACAGACAGCGGCGTTTTCAGCTCGTGCGCAAGCGCGGCGGTCGTGTCGCGGCGCGCCTGCTCGACGCGCTCCTGCTTGCGCCATACGCGCAGCAGGGCGAAAGCGAGGATAGCGGAGAACAGTACCGCCAGCACAAAACTGAAGCCCCAAACAGGAACCAAAATCGGTAGGCAGGCCTTGAGTGGATAGGCTTCCGCCGCATATGCAACAGTTACTATATGCTCCACAGCATACGGACAATACTGCACCTCTCTTGTGTATATTTGCACCAGCCACGGCGTGCAAACCGTCCGATCCTCCCCGCCTTCTTTTCCTGCTTCTACCCATTCACGCAGAGCAAGCCGGCGTTCAGAGACAAGCGATTTAGCCAACTCTGCAATAGGGTAATCCACAGGTCCCGGCGTTGTCATACCGCACCAGTTAAGCTCCGCAACCCGCAATCCTGCCATCTGTTCCTCATCATATCGGCATTCCAAAACAGTCGGCTCTCCGTCTGCCACCCACTCGGTACCCGTATCTCTGCGTGGCTGTAAAATCAGCTGCTTGGGATAGGCGATATCTCCATCAATCCACACTACCATAGTCAATTCCGGTGGAACGATATCCCCACCAATCACAGTGGACTGTAAAGCCAACTCAATTGCTTCCGCCGTCTGCCCGGTCATGTCAATATAAATGTTCGCATCATTCCAGTCCCCGGTCTCGGTAGCACGAATCCAGTACCGATTGCTTTGCAGCACCTTACCGTTTACATCTGTGATCGCCGTTTCTGTGATGCGCACCGCAGGCGGCTCCTCGTCCGGTATATTGCGCATGTCCGACAGGAATGCCTGTTTTCTCAAATCTGCCCGGATTTCTTTCGCTGGAATGGGTGTGCCATCCTCTTGGAGTTTGTTCTCATCGCGAAGCACCACATCCATCTGTTCATTTAAGAAATACTCCTTATGTTCTTCGATATTGTACAGCATCGACTGTGCTTTCTGCCATCCCAGCAGCATCGTAAAGACAATCATCACCGCCAGCCAGAATGCGAGGAACCCCGCGCCAACGCGCCAGAAGAAGCTCCAAAAATTCCTATGCTTGCTTTTCATCTCCATCCACCTCCAATTTGTAGCCCTGCTTGACCACCGTCTTGATGCAGCCCGCATGTGCGCCGAGCGCTTTTCGCAGCTTCTTGATATGGCTGTCCACAACACGGTCTGTGCCGTCAAAATCCCATCCCCACGCGAGATTTAGCAGCTCGTCGCGCGTCAGCACGCGGTTTTTTCGTTCCATCAGCGCCCGCAGCAAGGCAAATTCCTTGGGCGGCAGCGCGACCGGCTGCCCACCCGCCGTCACCGTGCCACGCACGGGGTCAAGAACAAGCGTACCCGCCGCCAGCACATCCCCCTGCGTCAACCCCTTTGCACGGC
>ERZ1090860.1655-NODE-1660-length-11536-cov-11.370264_pt1 | contig 11536 bp, 8 predicted proteins | sample MGYA00478483_ERZ1090860 | MGnify/ENA primary metagenome ERZ1090860 (study PRJEB33644, sample SAMEA5815741) | chicken gut metagenome | biome: Chicken; feature: Gastrointestinal Tract; material: Caecum | place: Ireland | collected 2019-01-01 | study: A study of...
CGTTGATGGTGAAATAGCCCAGCAGGGCTTTTTTGATATTGGCGTTGGCCGTTTCTGTGGCCGATTGGATGGAAAGGCAGGTCAGCATCAGCGTGGCCATGACCAGCAGAAACGCCAGCAGCGTGAGGGTCTTGCCCTTTTTGCGGATGGAATACAGGCAGGCCCGTTTGCACAGGTTCATGTCACAGCCACCTCCTTTCCTTCGAGTAAAACCAGTGGGTTCACTTGTGTACCTCCTAACGTAGTTTTCTTCGGGGCGTTTCCCGCCCCGGTGGTGTCCTGTCTGCCGGGAACACCTTTATGGTACACTACGAAGGTGGAGCCCCGGTGGAGTTGAGGAGTAGTTTCGATGGAGTTGGCGATAAGGTGTAAAAAAATCGGCGGCCTTGATTTGTTCAAAGCCGCCGTAGGGTTTAGGCCTGTAAATAGTAATTATTTGCTGAATAACATCTTTTATTGCAGAAGTTTTTCGCAGGTAAATCGTCCCATAGATTTTTGCAAAAGAAACCAAGCGAGTATTGCGCAGACAGCACCGAGTCCGAGAAGAATCCAGACATTCATTAAGAGGACGCCGGTAAACTGTCCTGCTATAAGCAGAATAAGCGGAATGATTAGAAAAACGGCGGCCTGTTGGGATTCCTCCACACTCTGCGCTTTGGCAGAACCGCGGACGATCAGGGTAACGGCAATCAGTGATATTGCTGGGGAAAGCAGCAGCATAACAACCAGCCAGCTTACACTGGGAACCAGCAGCCTTCCCATCAGGAAAAACAATTCCGCTTCGATGACCAGGAGCATAGCCGTAAAGGAAATCAGAGAGACAAGCATACTTAAAAGGAAAGAGGCCCACACTTTTGCCTGAAAGATCTGTTTGAGCGTAAGCGGGCAATAGAGCAATGTTTCAAGCGTATGGCGTTCCTTTTCTCCTACAAATGCACTGGCTGCCATGATAGAAGCAGCCATAATGGGTATCATCAGGAAAAAGACCGGAAGGATATAATTTAATACCATGCCGGAAAGCGTAAGCTCCAGGCTTTCCGCCTGCGCGGCTTCGGGAAGCAGCGACAGCAGCTTCGTAATATCCGGATCATCCGGTACAAAATGAATGGCAATGACGAAAATAGATGGCAATACGATAGTCAGTGCCAAAGGAACAATTAAAAGAGCGGAAAATAACCGGCGGTTACTTGCGACACCACGAAAATCCTTTTTTATGATCGCATACATAGCAGTCTTCATATCGCTCGATCCTCCTTTCTGCCTGCAGTCAGAGCAAAATAAATATCTTCCAGACTGGGTTCTATGAGATTTACAGAATAAATATCCTCTCCGGCTTCTACAACCTTTCGTACCAAATCAGGAATTTCTGTTTTATCGCGTATTTTGGTTTCAAATTCATTGGCGCCACATTTGACAAAATTCAGCTTTTCAGGAACATCTGACGCGCAGATCCGAAGCGATTTTGAGGGAAATACCCGGGCGCGCAATTCATCGATTGTACCTGCGGCCAGCAGAGACCCCTGTTCAATCAGTCCGTAGCGTGTACAGATTTCCTGTGCATACCTGAGCTGATGAGTACAGAGAAAAACGGTGATGCCTTCTTTGCGGGCCAGATTGTGAATCATTTGATTGACATTCTGGGCGCTTTCCGGATCTAAGCCGGAAGTCGGCTCTTTGTTTAACTTGGGTATATCTCTCAAAACCATTGACATAACTGGCCTTAACGGTATGCACAAATGTGTTTCATGTCCACTTCCCGTTTCCATTGTAGGCAAAAAAGGAATGCACAGTCAATTCAAACCGTGCATTCCTTTCCATGCTCCCCGGCGCCTCCGGCTCCGATGAGCTATGTATTATCCGATTATAAATTACGGAGCAGCTTGTCGTTCCTCCTGCTTAATGCTTTCTGCATCTTTTCATTTTCTGCCCGCAGCCGCTGATTCTCCTGCTGCAGTTCCCGTATCCTTTCGTGCAGGGCAACGATCTCATTATCCATCGCCATATCCAGAACCGAACGCCTGGGGTCGATCATCCCGACCTGCTGCTCCAGCGCTTTGTCCAGCGCTTGCCGTACCATCGGATTCTTGTAGAAGAACCCCCTCGACAGTCCCGTCTTGGCGATCAGCTTGGGGATCGTGACCTTCTCGCCTTCCTCCACCATCTCGAAGATGGTTCTCCTGGCAAGGTCAATCTTTTCGGCGCTGGCCTTCCTATTGCAGGCGATCATCTTGTCGTATTTGTTCATACTCTGCCTCCCATCCATCTAAGTTATCCAGGATTACCGCAGAGAGCCTTTGTCTGGCCTTTCGCGTCTCATCGGCGAGAAGCTGGTTGCTCATCTTCCGGTAATACTTCACATTTCGAACGCTGCTGTGCCCCAGCAGCTTGGCAATGGTCCAGTCGTCCAGGTGCATCTCGGTCAGCTTCATCCCATAGTAGTGCCGGTAGATATGGGTCCCGAAGCCGAAGATCTCACCGTTGTCATCCCGCAGTTCTTTCTTATAGATCATGTCCGTAATCCGGAACTGTACGGTGGTATATGGCATCGGCCGGCTGGGGTTCTTCTCATCGACGAAGATGTAAGTTGTATCCCCATATTTCTCTTTGGTGTAAGCAATTGCCTTTTTGATCAGCGCCGCAAGCTCTGCACTAATGGGCTTTTCATAGGGCTTGGTTTTCATCTGCCGGATCCGGATGATAATCTCGCCGTTCCGTTCCGACAGGCAATCCGGCGTCAGGGTCAGGGTATCGGATATCCGCGTCCCCAGCATCTGGTGGATAATCATCAGCCGTGCCGTCTGCGCATCCAGCTTTACGATCTCCCGGTTCAGGTCCCGGCAGGACTGCACCTGTGGGTATCGATCTGCCAGATATCTCGACAGGCGTCTGGCTGCCGTTAATTCCTTCTGTACACAGGCAATGGCTTCCCCCTGCAGGTTCAGGTAGATCCCTTTCTTCAGCTCCTGTCGGATGCCATCTTGGGATATCCGCGTAAAATTCAGCGTTCTGACCCGCTTGATTGGATTCTCTCTGTGTTCGATTTCCAGCTTGTCCAGCTCCCAGACATCCTTTTCTTCTTCCCGGCGGGCATCTACTGCTGTGAACTTGAGCATTCGCTCAAAATATCCAATTTCTCTTGCCTTGGATATGTTCTCTTTGCCGGTGGGTCCTCTGCTCCTATAATACAATGGGATGTGTTCCTTGAACATCCATGTCCGGAACTGTTTGACCCAGGTTTCCGGAGCCTTATCCCGCAGGCTGGATTTTGCTGTTGCACATTCTTTCAGGAACCTGCGCACCTTATTGTAGAACTGTTTGTCGCCCTGCATTCTTCCGATGCTTACCTGCGTACTGCGGTATCGGATGAATCCTTCAATCTCTTCCTTTAGTTTAGGCGACGGCAGCCCTGCCAGGTCGTAACAAGGGTTGCGTCCTATGATTCGTGCCAGGCCATCCGGTATTTCCTCCATTCCGTACAGCAGCCGCAGGTATATTTTCTCATCCATCTTTTTCCTCACCTCTCTTGATGTATGACGCCAGGCTGTGCCGGCTGAAGTAGTCTTCACTCGCTTTTTCGATCTTCTTGGGCATGTAGTCGATATACTGCTCGGTCATCTCCTCATAGTCGTGACCGAGGTAATCGCGGATACTCTGCAGGGATACGCCTGAGTCATAGAAGCAGGTCGCTATGGTGTGGCGGTAATCGTGGGAGCGGAAGATGTATTCCCCGTTCTGAATGTCGTTGCGTTCGCAGTATTTCAGCATATTGTAGCGGAAGGTTCCGCTCCGGTAGGGGCCGCCTTTGCTGTTTTGGAACACATAGTCCCCCGCTTTTATGTGGTGCTTTTTCAGGTATACCCGCATCAGCTTATACAGGGCCGCAGGAATTGGGATACGTTTGTAAGTGCGCATTTTGATCTGATAGACCTGAATCCAGGCGTCATCGCCCTGTATGTAGTAGGCGTTCCCTTTCAGGGTACACACCTCGCTGATCCGTAACCCTATACCCCATAGATGCAGATACATCAGCCGGAGGGTTTCAGGGAAGGCATAGAGCTTGGAGAAGATTTCTTCTGTGACCTCCTGTGCCACGCTCCGGTTATGATGCTTCAGTACCGTCTTCTGCAGTAAGCTGTCCGCATCGAAGGGGATTTGTCCGATGAGCTGCCGTACCCGCAGATGGTTGAAGAAGTGCAGGATGCTCATGACGATCTTATTGTAGGTTTCCGCCTGTACCCCCCTCTGCCGCTGCACCCGGAAGTACGCCTCCATCTGCGCCGGCGTTACAGAGCAGATATCGGTATCTTCCGGCTGCTGGATATCATTCAGGAAGCTTCGCAGGTAGATGAGTTCCCCCCGGATCACGCCGACCGACAGGTTGGTGATACCAAGCCCATACCGGATATATCTTTTGAGAAGTTCCCGGTTCCGGCGGTGCGTTACTTCGACAAAGGAGATGCTTAACACAGGGTTTGCGGGATCCATCCGCTCTGGCTGTATGTGGAACCGCTCCATATACCATACATGGGCGTTCCAGTTGATTTCCTCCGCTTGCAGGAACAGCGCTCTTCGGCAGAAGTTGATGATTCCAGGGCGCTTGCTTTCCGTGAGCCGGTTGCTGGGGATTTCACGGAACGCCTGTATCTGCGGCAGTTCCATGGCTTCGATATCCTCGATCCACTGCTCCGTACAAAAGTCATACAGGTCCCGCAGCCCCAACAGGTGGACGCGCCTACCTTCAGGGCTTGTGCTGTTCTCCAGCTCATAATGCAGGATGTCGAACACTTGCCGTTTCATCCTCTCCGGGGCATTTCTGGAAAAATCCCAGACATGCTCGTTTTTCCTTGTGGAATTTCGGAACATGGCCGAAACCTTTGGGTCTGGATGGTATGGCAGGTAGAGGATTCCATTCTCATACCGCGGCCGTGCGACCTTTCCATCCTCCAGGATGTGGAACTCCTGGCTCAGCGCATGCTGTTTGAGCTTGTCAAAGGCCAGCAGGTGATGGCGGATATGCTTCATACCGCTTTGCCCTTCCAGGTAGGCTTCAAAACTTTTTCTTGTTGCATAGTCCAGCTCCGAGAAATCCTGGATCCCTTCCATGACCATGAAGTCGATCACACTGGCTTTATAGCTGATCTGTACCCTGGCGGCTTCCGCTTCCAATCTGGCTCGAAGCGCCTGATTATCCTGTTTTGCTGTTATCTGCCTGAGCGCAGCCGTCGGCATAGCGGTTCACCTCCTCTTACAGCAGATCCTTGATCCCATATAGATCCGAGTGCTTTTCATAAAATTCCCGGCTTGCGGTCATCAGCTGGTTATCCAGGATGCCCAGATATTTGACCGTCGTATCCAGATGCTTATGTCCCAGGGCCAGCTGGATCAGCTCCAGCGCCCAGCCGGCGTCCCGTCTGGACACCGCATAATATCTGCGGAGCATGTGCGGGGTCAGCTTAATGCCGGTTTTTCCTCCATTCGGTCCAGCATGTCATACACGCTCTCCACCCGCATGGGTTTGCCAGCGGTTTCTCCCCTGATATTAATAAACAGGAGGCTCTGCCGCTGCAGTAACCTCCTGTATTCCGCCAGATAATGCAGCAGGAACTCGAAGGTTTCCCTGCTGATCTTCGCTGAGCGGTATTCCGCATTCTTGGCTCGGGCTTCGTTGTCGTTGTCGTCCCGGAAGTACACCTTGAGGACCTGCTTCTCATAATCGATATCCTTGGTATAATCCACACCCAGGATCTCGCCGATCCGAAATCCGGTCTCTGCCAGCAGCAGGAGCAGCAGCTGATCCCGGAGGTTGGTACAGGCCCGGAGGATATCGATGATCTCCGGCTCTTGCGCCGCCCGCACATTCCGGTCCTTTTCCTTCAGGTACCCCTTGAAAGACTTGGAACGGATCGTCCGTTTGACCCCTACCGCATTGGATACGGTGATCTGGTTGTAAGCCAGCACCCGCAGGGGTTCCGTATATCCGTTATCCGCCAGATATAAAAAGAACCCGAACACATCCTTGAGGTATGCGTTGCAGGTTCCATTTCCCGTCTTCGCTGTTCGATTGTCTGTGATATGCCGTCCCTCCACCAGCCAATAGAGGAACTGCCCGAAGTGGCTGCTCTGTTCCTCAAAGCTCTTTTTTGCCACTTGCAATAGCTCGGTCCCGGTCTGATCCAGATAGTTCAGGTAGTAGCAGATCGAAAGGGCGAGCCGTCTGACCGTGTTTGGCGACCGGTTGGCGTCCGCCTTATGCTTCAGGTACTTGCTCGGCAGGAGAACGATATCGTAGTTTTCCTGGTCTTCGATGTAGTACAGCTTCCGTTTGCCGTCTACGCTGATCCTGATCCGATACCGGTTCATCCGCCTCACTCCTTTCCTTCGACTGCATACACAGTATATACTATCTTTTCGAACATATCCAGGAAAACAACCGATAAAAACGCCCTATTTTTCAGCGTTTTTCCCATCATAACCAACAAGCCCGTCCAATCCGAAGCTGATCAGGATTGCCCGGTCCACAGCGGCCATCCTCTCCCCGTCCAGCCTGCCGATATATGCGCCCAGGCGCATGCGGTCAATGGTCCGCACCTGTTCCAGCATAGCAAAGGACGCAGTCCTCAGCCCTGTGGGCAGCCTGGGCAGCCCGATATGGGTGGGCAGCCTCCGTTTTCTTCTTCTTCTGCTGGTAATGGCAGCGACGATGACCGTGGAACCGTGATGGTTGCCCACATCGTTTTGTATGACCAGCACCGGGCGCCGGCCGCCCTGTTCGCATCCGACCACAGGGGTCAGGTCCGCATAGTAAATGTCGTCCAATTCAAACCGGTCAAACAGCGCATAGAGCTTTACATCCAGTTCCAACTTGTGCGGGAACCCCTGGCCGTCTTTAAACGAGAGGTAGCATTTCCCATCGACCAATGACAGGGTATAGGGATTATACTTGTCCTTTCTTCTCTTGGGATGTCTGTCATCCATTTTCATATCCTCCAATCAACCGTTTTTTTGAATGAGCCAAAACGATTGATTGGGCGGACTACGGCATCCTATGGAAAAGCCGCATATATAACAAAATGCGCGCCAACAGACGCTATGGTCCGCTTGCGCGCATACAAATTTATGAAGGGATAAGAAGAGGTGCCATGGATGTAATGGGGGTTCATGGCAAGCTCTTTGATAGAATGTAAACCCGAATGTATAAAAAAGAAGAAGCTGTAGATCACTCCTAAGAGCGAAGCTCGTTACTGCCGGGTTTAGGCTATATCGCCATGGTTTCCAGAGAACTAAGCATTCTGTTTTTTGACCATCTGGCCTGCTTCGCCACTTTTTTCATGAGCCATTCTGTCTCCTTCTGCCGGCTGTCAAAACGGGCTGGGTGTAGCCTTTGCACCCAGCCCGCCTGCAGACGCTTTTGCCGGTTTCGTTTCAGTTAATCAGCCTTATTTCCCGGCCGCCGCCTTTTTCCGCCTGTAGAACAGCATTCCCAGCACGCCGCAGGAGGCCAGCATCAGGCCGATCCACAGCGCCATATCGCTGCTGTCGCCGGTCTGCGGGCTTTCGGTTGTATCGTCTGTTTTGTCCGGCTTATCCTGTGGCGGATCCGTTGGTGCAGCTGGAGTTTCGTCCGGTTTGGAAGGTTCCGGCTTTGTTTCGCCAGTCGGCGCTAAAACCGTCTGCTCCTTTGTGATAACTTCCGTCAAACCTGCGTCCTTAAAATACGTATCGCACTGCGGGCAGTACCAGTATTCGATATTGCCCGGCTCGGTTGCAGTGGGGGCTTTCCCCTCAACCTTTTCCGCTTTGTGTCCGAGAGCCGCTATCTCTACCGCAGAGTTTTCGTTGATGCTGGTGTATTCTTTCCCGTCAAGAACCGCCTTTGCCGTATCTACTGCTACCCCTTTTTCGGTACAGGTGGCCGGGGTTTTCACTTCCTGTGTGACGGTCACGTCCGGCTCTGCTGTATGTTTTTCATCTCGTTTGCAGGTGAAGGTCACCGTAGCGGTCTTGCCATCATCAGACCAGTTCCACACCGGCTCGCCCCAGTCGTGGCCGGTGGCCTTTTCCACGATTTGCTCTTCGCTGATTTCCTTCGTTCCCGCTTCATCTAAGAAGTAGCCGCCGCACAAAGCGCACCGCCAGTGCTCGATGGTTCCGTCGGTGGTGCAGGTTGCGGGTACCCTGAGATGACGATCCATGCGGTGCTCGCTCTTTTGCACCTTATCCTCAGGCCAGCCGTTTGCCGCCGTGTAGCCGTCAGCTCCGCAAGGCACATGAATGGCGGTGAGGGCGGCGCACTTGCCGAATACGTCATCTGCCTCCAGCTCGGGGGCCGTATTACCCGTAAAGGTTATGCTGCCTAACTTTTCACATCCATAAAACGCTCTACTTCTAATGGAGGTTACCCCATCCGGAATCGTTATGTCAGTCAATCCCGTACACCACTGAAATGCGTTTTCCCTGATTGAAGAAAGCTGGCTTCCCTCCTCAAAGGTCACGCTTGTCAAATCACTGCAAAAATAAAAAGCCATGATTCCAATGGAGGTTACGCCTGCCGGGATTTCTATACTCGTCAGCTTGCCGCAGCCGAAGAATGTACCGCTCTCAATTTCGGTGAGCTTGCTATCTTTTTCAAAGGTTACGCCGCTAAGATTGAAGCACTCCTCAAACGCGCCCATTCCAATCGTTGTCACTCCGGCAGGAATATTTATGTTTTCCAAACCGCTTTCGTAAAACGCGGCCTTGCCGATGCCGGTTACGCCGTCAGGGATTTCAATACTCGTCAACAACTCTGTCCCGTAAAACGCTTCCTCCCCGATGGAGGCAAGCTGGCTTCCCCCCGCAAAAGTCACGCTGCCCAGGCTTTTGCAATTGTAGAAAGCCTTTACTCCGATAGAGGTTACGCTGTCTGGAATCGCTACGCTCGTCAAGGTATTATTATGAGAGAACGCCCTCTCACCGATAGCAGTGACCGGCTTGCCGTCTATTTCGGACGGGATTGTGACGTTCCCTTCGCTTCCTGTGTACCCGGTTATCGTCACGCTTTCGCCGTTAATTTCATATGTGAAGCTATCGATCGGGGTTTCTCCCGCCTTGATTTCTACAAATGTGTTCATATGATAGTCGGTATTCGCCGGATCGGTCACTTCCGTGGCTGAATCAGTGTAGGCTCCTGCCTTGATATAAGGGTTTGTATAGCCTGTGAGGTCAGGCTTACTCTTCATGGCGCCCTTTCCTCCGCGAGCAGTTACGGTCGCCCCGTCCGAGATGGTGATGGTGCCCTCGACCCCGTCCGCTCCGATTCCGTAATGGTCACTGCTTTCAGAAAAAGCCAATACCTTGGTACCCTCTCCGCTGGCAGCCAGCGAGTGCGGAATCGCGTCATAGTTCGTGGAAACGATTCTCACATCCGCGCCGTTCTTCGCCGTAAGAGAGGCGCTGATACCGGGAGCGCCATAGACCGTGCCATTCTCTCCTTTGTTCCATGCGGTTAAGTCGGCTCCGTCCACCGTCAGCCCGCGGAGGGCACGTACCGCCGAATACGGCTGAGGCGCCCCGGCGCTGGAAAAGTCAACGATAATATCCACGTCTGCGCCGCCGGTAAGCGTAATGGCACTGTTGCCGTAAAGCCCGAAACCGGTGCCTCTTATCTGCAGTCTTCCGCTCCCCGTAATGGTCAGGTCCCCGTTGGAATAAATCCCGTTTTCGGTGCTGCCGCTGCCGTTAATCTGGTTTTCGCCTTTCAGCACAATGGTAAGGTCCGGAATAAGCGCATGTATGGCGGCAAAGTCTTCGCTCACCGTCAGCGTTGCGTTATTCAACGTCAGGGTGTTGGTATCCGGGTCATAGGACACCGTAGCGCCCAAACCGTCGGCATCGCCCAGAATATCGTCCTTGTTTGCCGAAGTCACTTCTATGCCATTGACCTTAAGCGGGTCAAAGACACACTCCATCACAAAAAGGCTATTGAAGGTGCCGCTTAAAAAGCTGCCGTCCGGTCTCTTTGGCTCATCGTTATTCGCCAGGGTATAACCATTATCGGCGGGACGACCGTCCAGATAGACGGATGCCTCCTCAGAGATGGCGTATCCCTCCTTCGCCTTCACCCATACGGAGTAGTAGTAGGTCACGCCCTCTTCAAAAGTCGTGATTTTCTCATCTTCCGATATCTCGCTGTTGAAAGACTCCTCGCTGGTGATACTCTTGCCGTCGCTGCCGATCCACTGCTCCAGATAAACCTCGTATTTGTCCTGATCCGCCTCGTCCACCGTCGCTGTGAATGCAGGCGTCAGTCCCATTCCCACATTCCAGCTGACGTTCACCAGATTGACGGCATTCACGATCTCCCTTGTATCCGGCTGTACGATTTCCGTTTCCGGATTGAATTCCAGATAGAGCGTGTAGTCTTTATCTACCACCTCATAGACTATCTGGTAGTTATTGGGATCAACTGTTCTCGATGACTCAATGCGCTCAAGCACCGTTTTGACCATCAGGTTATCCCTGGTGACATTCGCCAGCTCAGGAACCGTTGCCTTATTCTTCTCGAAATACTGATAGAGCAGTTCCGTTACTGCCTGTTTCTCATTCTCACTCGTGGTACCATCAGGCTGTGTGACATCCGGATTCCCTGTGGCCGTTATGCCCTCCTGGTGCAGCTTATTCTCGCTGCCTGGCAGCCCCACATCGACCACTCCCGTATAATACTTATTGACGGACGTTATAACGGAGAAATCGTACGTTTTATACGATGCTGAGCTCGAACTGCTCCAGCCAGTCCACTCCGTCACATAGTAGCCCGATAGATTGTCCGGGTCGCCGGTGCCGGAGACGCCCTCTCTCGCTCTTACCTCTACCTCGTAGGTAGGATTGATAACGCCTTCTGCATTTCCTGTGTTTGTAAAGGTGCAGGTGGTCTCCCGCTGAACCGTCTTTGTCTCTACCTTTGTCTTTTCTCCGGCAGTGCCGTCAAAGTGTCCGTAAAGGGTCACTTCATACTCAAAGATATCCAGCCCGCCGGTGGTTTCCGGCTTATCCCAGCTGGCTTTTAAGCCGGTTTCTGTCAGTTCCAGCTTCAGATTTGTTGGCGCAGCCGGTACACCCGCCGCAAAAGCGGTCATTGGCAGCATCCCCAGCAGCATACACAGGGAAAGCAGCAGCGCCGTCAGTTTCCTTTTTGCTTGCATTTGGTTTCTCCTCCTTGTCAAATAAGATTGCTTATCCTTTGGTGCATACCAAAGGATAGAAGGGATATTCCTTCTTGAAAAGGATACCGGCTGCGCCGGGGCGGGCTGTGGATTTTGCACGAAGCCCGCCCGCAGGCGCTTTTGCCGGTTTTGTTTATTACTCAGCCTTATTTCCCGGCCACCGCCTTTTTCCGCCTGTAGAACAGCATTCCCAGCACGCCGCCGCAGGAGGCCAGCATCAGGCTGATCCACAGCGCCATATCGCTGCTGTCCCCAGTCTGGGGGCTGCCGGTTCCCGCTGCAGGGATGGCTTCAGTCTGCACATATTCACAGACCGCACAGCCGCGCTCTCTGGA
>ERZ1090860.1667-NODE-1672-length-11469-cov-5.193534_pt1 | contig 11469 bp, 13 predicted proteins | sample MGYA00478483_ERZ1090860 | MGnify/ENA primary metagenome ERZ1090860 (study PRJEB33644, sample SAMEA5815741) | chicken gut metagenome | biome: Chicken; feature: Gastrointestinal Tract; material: Caecum | place: Ireland | collected 2019-01-01 | study: A study of...
TCCGAACGATTCTAAACTTTTTATAAACTTTTATAAAGAATATAAAAAATATGTAAAATACACAAATTTCTGACTATAAAATATCCCTGGACAACTTTTCTGCCAGGGATATTCCATCTCTCTCAGTCATCGGCCCTAACTAAGCCAGTTTTCCCTTTGCAACTTCTACTAATGCTGCAAATGCATCTGGCTCACTGATTGCCATTTCTGATAACATTTTTCTATTAATTTCAACATCAGCTAATTTTAAGCCGTGCATAAGTTTGCTGTAAGAAAGTCCGTTCATTCTGGCTGCAGCGTTGCTACGTGCAATCCATAACTGTCTGAACTGACGTTTTCTCTGTTTTCTTCCTGCGTAAGAGCTTGTTAATGCTCTCATTACAGACTGTTTTGCTACTCTATACTGTTTAGATCTGGCTCCTCTGTATCCTTTTGCCAGCTTTAATACTCTGTTATGTTTTTTCTTTGCGTTTACTCCGCCTTTAATTCTTGCCATTTCTTATGTTTCCTCCTTAACAATCCAATCACTCTACAGATATGGTAAAATCTTCTTCATATTCTTCTCGTTTGTTGCATCTGTCATTGCAGCTTTTCTTAAATTTCTCTTTCTCTTAGGAGATTTCTTTGTTAAGATATGGCTCTTATATGCCTTATTTCTTTTTAATTTTCCTGTTCCTGTCTTTTTAAATCTTTTTGCAGCTGCTCTGCAAGTCTTCATTTTTGGCATGATGATTTCCTCCTTTATTCTTCCTGTATCTACTCATCACTCGAATTCTATCGGCTTCCGTTTTCTAATTGTTCTTCGGAGCCAAAAACATAGTCATGCTTCTTCCTTCAAACTTCGGTTTCTTATCGACTGCTGCTACATCTTCCAGCGCTTTGGCAAAATCATCAAGAATTCCCTTGCTGGAATTAACATGCGCAAGCTCTCTTCCACGGAAACGGAGCGTTACTTTTACTCTTGCTCCCTTTGCCAGGAATTTTCTGGCATGGTTGATTTTTGTGTTCAGATCATTGGTATCAATATTCGGTGACATACGCACTTCTTTGATATCAATTACTTTCTGTTTTTTCTTCGCAAGCTTCTCTTTACGGGTCTGTTCATATTTGTACTTTCCGTAATCGATGATCTTACAAACCGGCGGTTTTGCCTTTGGTGAAATCTTTACCAGATCCAGTCCTGCTTCATCAGCCAGTTTCTGTGCCTCTCTTGCGGACATGATTCCAAGCTGTTCGCCATTGTTCGCTATCAGGCGTACTTCCTTATCTCTAATCTGTCCGTTTACCATTAAATCGCTAATAATCTACACCTCCATATACATGTGTTCCTGCATCAGCAATCCATACTCCCATACTTTCAATTTAAGAAAAAAGTGGACAGTCTTAAGACTATCCACATAAATTCAAGCATGATTAAAAAACATCATATTCTTAAATATTAACCCAAGTCACTGTCATCATCCTTCGTGCTAAGGTGAGAGTGGATACTCTTCTTTGTTGTTTCCGCTGTTTTCAACAGCCTATACAGTATAGCACAGAAACGGACCTTGTGTCAATATTTTTTTCGTCATATTTTCAAAACCTGTTTCTTCTATTATATATAGTTCTGCCTCTATGCTTCCGGGAAATATACATCCAGAACTTCCCGGTCCGCGGTCTTTCCGGTCCATCCGCCGATCAGCATACAGATCAGGGATACACCGATTCCAAGCAAAATCTGATGGATTCCACCGGCGGTGATGCCAAGAGCCATAGTCACACAATAGACAATGGTTCCTGCCGCCATAGCCCAGACAGCACCTCTTTTATTCGCTTTCTTCCAGAACATTCCAAGAAGGAATACCCAGAAAAACGCTGTCTCCAGTCCTCCGAACGCAAACATATTGATCTTCCAGATTACATCCGGCGGGCTGATGGAAATGATAAAAATCAGAATTCCAAGGACCAGTGTCCATACCTGACTTAAAAAGCTGGTCTTTTTCTCAGATACCTGCTCCTTTTTCTTCTCTTTCTGATAAATATAAATATCTTTCACGATGGACGATGTAGCCGTCAGAAGCAGAGAAGAAACGGTGGATATGGACGCCGCCACCGGTCCGATGATGGTAATGCCCGCAATCAGCGGTTTTAAAGACGCCACGATGGCCAGAGGCATAATATTATCCACACTTCCTCCGTAAGCTGCCAGATCATCCGGCAGCACGCCCTGTGCCAGGACACCGATAAAATTCATGCCGATGTTCATGGCTCCGATGACGATCGTTCCGATAATAATCGCACGGTGAAGAGATTTCGTATCTTTGTAGCTGACACAGCGTACAACAGACTGCGGCAGTCCTACTGTAAAGATTCCTACCAGCATCCACTGAGAAAGATACAGGCTCACCGGCATCTCTCCTCCGGATAACGGTTCCAGCATTTCCGGCTTATTGGACGCGATCTGCGTCATAATGGCTTCGTAGCCGCCTCCTGCCTTCAGAATTCCAAATAGAAGAATAAACATTCCAATCAGCATGGCAATGGCGCACAGGGCATCCGTAACTGCCACACCCCGGAATCCTCCAATAGTCGTATAGATTACTACCACAAGACCGAACAGCACCAGTCCGGTCATATAAGAATATCCTGTCACCGCCTCAAACAGCTTCGCGCCTCCTACAAACTGCGCTACCATAGTGGCTGAGAAAAACAGCACAATGATAACAGCTGATATATTGGCCAGCGCATCTGACTGATATCTGTGACGAATGACATCGATCACCGTTACCGCATCGATCTTTCGGGCTGCCATGGCCATTTTCTTTCCAAGGATTCCCAGCACCAGAAACAGAGCCGTTACCTGTACGACAGACATATAGACCCAGCCGAACCCAACGCTCCATGCCTGTCCCGGTCCTCCTACGAAAGAGCTGACAGAACTGTAAGTGGCAACGGTCGTCATTGCCAGAACAAATCCTCCCAGACTTCTGGAACCAATAAAGTATTCCCGGATAAAGCCTCCGGAAGATTTCTTTGCAGACTGGTTCCTGATGTAGATGCTGACTGCAAGCATCAGAAGCATAAACAAAAACACTGGCAGCAAGCCAAAAATATTATGATTCATCTCCATCCTCCTCATCCAGCGCAAAATCTTTGAATACTTTTTTCACGATCCATGTTACCAGAACAATAGAAAAAACCCATGTACCGACACAGCCCGTAATGACCCACAAGGGCGTATGCCATACCGTAATTTCCAGCCGGCTGACGCCAAAGCCGGAAATGATCCAAAACAAAATGATCAGGATCAGGCCGACTCTGACAGCTTTTGCTTCCCGCGCAGCCTGATCAAATTTTTCTTTTCGCGTCATTTTTCTTTTCCTCTCTTTCCGAGAATTATTCTTTACTGAATTCTACCAGTTCCAGACCTTCGTTTCTGTCCAGAACAAACTGGATTCCCCATTCATTCTTAAACAGGAGAAGCGGATTGCCTTTCATATCTTTTACTTTCTTCACTTCCGCCACACCTCTTAATTTGCTCATATCTGTATTCCTGTCTTTGATCCAGCGGATTGCCTGGTATGGAAGAGGTTCCAGACGAATTTCACAATTATATTCATTTTCCAGCCGGTATTTTAAGACATCAAACTGCAGGGTTCCTACCACACCGACAATGATTTCCGCAAATCCTGCCTCATGTTCCTGGAAAATCTGGATAGCTCCTTCCTGAGCGATCTGCTCTATACCTTTGACAAACTGTTTTCTCTTCATGGAATCCAGATGGATGACTCTGGCAAAATGTTCCGGCGCAAACGTTGGAATTCCTTCATATTCAAAGTCATCTTTCGGAAGGCAGACCGTGTCTCCAATGGAAAAGATACCCGGATCAAAAACTCCGATAATATCTCCCGCGTAGGCTTCCTCTACAACCTTTCTCTCCTGAGCCATAATCTGCTGCGGCTGGGACAGCCGCATCTTCTTCCCGGTCTGTACATGCTTCACTTCCATGTTCGCCTCAAATTTTCCGGAACAGATTCTCATAAACGCGATCCTGTCTCTGTGATTTTTGTTCATATTTGCCTGTATCTTAAAGACAAAAGCGGAAAATCCATTTTCTACCGGATCCACTTCCTCACCTTTTGACATCCTTGGAAGAGGCTGGCTGGTCATTTTCAGGAAATGTTCCAAAAACGGCTCCACGCCGAAGTTCGTAAGAGCAGATCCGAAAAATACCGGAGATAATTCACCTTTCTGCACCTTTTCCATATCCAGTTCCGCGGCCGCTCCATCCAGGAGTTCGATTTCTTCCATTAAATTATCATAGAAATCTTCCCCGATCAGTTCTTTCGCCTGAGGATCATCTGCCGGAAGAATGGTTTCTTTCGCTTCCTTGGAGCCTCCTGTGGATACTGCCTCAAACCGGAGAATATTTTTGCTTTCTCTCTCATAAACTCCCTTAAATTCTTTTCCGCATCCGATCGGCCAGTTGATCGGGCAGGTCTCGATTCCCAGCACTTTTTCAATATCGTCCAGCAGGTCAAACGAATCTTTTGCCTCCCGGTCCATTTTGTTGATAAAAGTGAAAATCGGGATATGCCGCATCACGCATACTTTAAACAGCTTAATAGTCTGCGGTTCCACACCTTTGGACGCGTCAATAACCATGACTGCGCAGTCTGCCGCCATCAGAGTACGGTACGTATCCTCGGAAAAGTCCTCATGTCCCGGCGTATCCAGGATATTGATGCATTTTCCTTCATATTCAAACTGCAGCACGGATGATGTGACAGAAATTCCTCTTTCCTTTTCGATTTCCATCCAGTCTGACACTGCGTGCTTCGAATTTGCTTTTCCCTTGACAGATCCCGCCGTGTTGATGGCTCCGCCATACAGCAGAAATTTTTCCGTCAGGGTCGTCTTTCCCGCATCCGGATGCGAAATGATCGCAAAAGTCCTTCTGCGGCTGATTTCCTGTTCGATAGAATTTGCCATAGCTTCTCCTCTCTTATGTGAAGCGGACTTTCTGCTGTCCGCCGTGTGATTTCCTTGTTTTATGCATACTTAGTCATATTATCACACCAGTGAGAAAAATTCTACCGGTCTGGCTAAAAAAGCTTTCCTTCTCTCATCCGGTAAATCATGATATAATTATATAATAAGAAAAAATAATTTTGCAATTCCGGATAGAGGAATTGTGAAAACAAGGAGGGCATATGAGCGTTATAGAATTGAAAAATGACAAAATTTCTGCTGCTCTTAAGACAATGGGAGCAGAACTTACGTCCCTGAAAGACACAGAAGGAACAGAATATCTGTGGCAGGGCAATCCGGATTACTGGAGCGGCCAGGCGCCTGTTCTGTTTCCGATCATCGGATGTTTAAGAAACGGAACAGCATCTGTCTCCGGCGATAAAACATGTTCTTTCGGCCGCCACGGAATCGCAAGAAGAAAGGAATTCACTCTGATCTCCAGCACAGAGGACAAAGCCGTATTTTCCCTGAAGGCAGACGAAGAGACGAAAAAACAGTATCCTTTTGACTTCGAACTTCAGATGACCTATGAACTGGACGGCCAAAAACTTAAGATTACCCATACTGTCATCAACCATGATTCTATTCCGATGCCGTTTTGTGTCGGCGGACATCCTGCTTTTAACTGCCCGATTTCCGAGGGTGAAGATTTCGAAGACTATGTGGTGGAATTCGAATATCCGGAAACCGCTGACTGCGCGCTTCTTAATGAAGATGCCCTGATCGACAATGGAAACCGGGTTCCGATCCTTAAGGATTCCTCCACCCTGCCGGTCAAACATGAGATGTTTTACAATGACGCCCTTATCTTTGACCAGCTGAAATCCAGAAAAGTTTCCTTAAAACACAAAGATCAGGAAAAAGGCATCTGCGTTTCCTTCCCTGATTTCGATTATCTGGGCGTATGGTCCAGCGCCAACGACGGACCTTTCGTTGCCCTGGAACCTTGGAGCGGCACTTCCACCTGCACTGATGAGGACGATGTTTTCGAACACAAGAGAGGCATCAAAACCCTGCAGCCGGGAGAAGAAACCAGTTTAAGCTTTACCATTGAAATTCTGTAAGAGAATGGGAGTAATCAGATCGATTGCTCCCATTTGTTCTGCTGCATTTTTTATAGAAACAGCAAAATCTGTTCGAAAAAGGAACGACCGGAAAAGTTTCTTTCCCAATCGTTCCTCTGTCCAGGATGTAATATGAATTATGAAAGGAAAACTCCTTTGTCTGTCCTTTCCAGACAGCCTGCATCAAATCTCCGGCTTCTGCACATTCAGACGCCGGACGGTTACTTTTGGAAGAATCTCATCCACATCTTCCATTCGGATATGCCCGGTTTCCGGATTCACTGCGTTGGCAGCTGAAACTGCCACTGCGTAGGCCAGCGCCTCCTGAATCAGAAGACTTCGTCTCATAGCGACTGCAAAAGCCCCTACCATGGAATCTCCGCATCCCACTGTATTTACGGCTTTCAGCCGCGGCGGCCTGCCATGGAAGATTCCCTCCCGGCTTACCACCATGGCTCCATCACCGCCGAGAGATACGACCACATACTCAATGCCGTACTTCATCAGTTCCACTGCCGCTTCTATGGTCCTGTTCCTGTCTGTGATTTCCATTCCCAAAATGGCTTCCAGCTCTTCTTTATTTGGTTTTATCATCGTAGGCCCGGCCTTAATCCCTTCTTTTAAATACGTTCCGCTGGTATCCAGAATCACCTTTTTCCCCTTTTTCTTTATTTCCCGAATCATTAACGCATAAATATCATCCGGCACCCCTTTCGGAATACTTCCGGAAATCGTAATTACATCACTTTCTTCTGCAATTCGCTGAAAGTTTTCCAGAAACGCCCTGATTTCACCCTCATCTACAGGGGCTCCCGGCTCCAGAAATTCCGTGGATGTTTCATCCTCTGCCAGGATATTGATACAGCTTCTGGTTTCACTCCTGGTTCTGGTAAAATCATGATGGATTCCATCCTGATCCAGCAGAGACTCCACATATCTTCCGTTGAATCCTCCTGCGAACCCTGCTGCTGTCACTTTTTCTCCGCAGAAATCTATAATCCTCGCCACATTCAGTCCTTTTCCTCCAGCTGTATTGATACATTCCAGCACCCTGGATACAGTTCCCGGCTGTATGCTGCCTGCAATGCGGTATGCTTTATCTACAGAAACATTTAAAGTAATAGTTGTAATCATCTCTATTCCTCGCTATCGATCAGAATCTTTCCTTTTACGGTTCCCGGTGTCTTATACATTTCAAACGCCTCGTCGATTTTGCTCAGCGGCATTTTCCGGAAAATCAGGGACTCATCGAATTTCAGCTGTCCTGTCCTGAAATAATGCGCTGTGAGAACCCATTCTTTTCCCGGGAACGGAGCACTGTAGGACATCCAGGAGCCGGTCAGAGTAAATTCTTTTCGATTGATATTCTCCCACTCATCTACAGAAAAACTTAATTCCCTGGTCGGCGTTCCGATGAAACAAACCCCTGCTTTATTGGCTGCCAGCTGGAAGGCATATTTCATCGTTGTAGTCACACCGGCTGTCTCATAAATATATCCGTATCCTTTGCCGTCTGTCAGCGCCATGGCTTTTTCCATAAAGTCTTCATCTAGTGTATTGATTCCCTCGTCAGCACCCAGTTTTTTTGCAAGCTCCAGTCTCTCATTATTGATATCGAACACTACCACCTTCTTTGCGCCGAAAATCTTTGCCCACTGAGCCGTAAACAGTCCGATGGTTCCGCCGCCGAGGATTGCCACACATTCTCCTGCCCGGTAATCTACACGGTTCAGCCCATGGAGGGCCACCGTTGCCGGTTCGAAAAATGCTCCCTGCTCGAAGCTGACCGTATCCTCAAATTTTACGGCATTTTTCTCCGGAACCACCACATATTCTGCAAAACTTCCAAATTCTCTGGAGCCGATAAAACTGTAGTGTTTGCACAGAGAATAATTTCCCTTCTGGCAGTCTTCGCATTCCATGCACGGTACCAGCGGAACTCCGGCCACCCGGTCGCCGGCAGCCAGAGAAGTGACTCCCTCTCCTACTTTCTCTACAGTTCCGGAAAACTCGTGACCCAGCACATTCGGGAAGAAATGGCATGCATCTCCATTCACCCTTGGTACATCAGATCCACAGATCCCTGTATATTTCACTTTGATCAGTACCTGCCCTGCTTTTGGCACCGGTTTTTCTATTTTTTCATATCGAATATCATTCTTTGCATGAACAACTCCTGCTTTCATTCTCATTCTTCCTTTCTGTTTATTCTGCCTTTCCAACACTCTTTACAACACGCATTTTGGACATAACATATTCTTTTACATATTCTTTTCCTTTTGCGTTATATTTCTTCGGATCAATCACATCCGGATTTTCCTCAAACACGGCTTCTACGCCTTTGGTAAAAGCGATTCTTAAATCTGTGGCATAATTTACCTTACAGATTCCACGATTGACACATTCCGTCACTGTTTCATCCGGAACGCCGCTGGTTCCATGAAGCACCAGCGGGATATCCACCACTTTGCGTATCTCAGATAAGCGATCCAGATCCAGTTTCGGCTCTCCTTTGTAAACTCCATGGGCGGTTCCAATCGCCACTGCCAGGGAATTGACCCCTGTACGCTTTACGAATTCCACGGCCTGATTCGGATCCGTATACGGGTTATCGTCTCCTCCGTCCAGGTCATCTTCCTTGCCTCCGACTTTTCCCAGTTCCGCTTCCACCGGAATTCCTGACGGCGCGCAGGCATCGGCCACTGCCTTGGATACGGCGATGTTTCCTTCAAAACTTTCATGGGATCCATCGATCATAATGGATGTATATCCTGTCCGGTATGCCTGCATGGCCAGTTCAAAACTGCTTCCATGATCCAGATGCATGGCCACCGGCACAGATGCTCTCTCTGCTGCTGCCTTCACATTGGCCAGAAAGAAATCAAGACCCGCATATTTTACGGTAGACGGCGTTGTCTGCATAATCACCGGTGATTTTAACTCTTCGGCCGCTTCCATGACCGCCATAACCATTTCCATATTTTCCACATTGAACGCTCCCACTGCGTAGTTCCCTTTCTGGGCATTCAATAACATTTCTTTTGTCGTTACTAATGGCATTGATAATTCCTCCTAAAATCAGCGGCGGATCTTTGCGATCCGCCGGGTGTTTTAATAATTTTCTTCTTTTAACGCTGCTGCTCTCTGTTTTGACAAACGGACCGTAAAGATCATACAAATCACATAAATGATTCCAATCACCGCAAATCCGAACATATTATCACGTGTAAAGAGCTGTGTGAACAGATATGTGATCGGACATCCTCCCTGATCCAGCGCTGCGATCTGGCTTGCTCCGCCTGTCAGGTTTACAGACTGTGCAAGAGCCGTTGTCCATGGAATTGCCTGATTTGCAATCCAGATAGTAAAGAACATAATACAGGACCCTGAGATCAAAGTACGGAACAGATTTCCTTTATGAACAGCAACCGCGATTGCGATGAAAAATCCGATGGTTGCCAGGTCCCCAAATGGAAGGATCACATTTCCAGGAACGATAACCGCGATCAGTACAGTTAATGGAATAAAGATCAATCCTGCTGTTACTACATCGGAATCTCCAAGAAGAATCGCCGGATCAAGACCGATATAGAATTCAGAATCCCCAGATCTCTTCGTAAGAATTTCCTTCATGCGCTCTGTCAGAGGCATCAGACCTTCCATGATACATTTTGTGATCTTCGGCATTAATACCATAACGGCGGACATCTTGATGCCTAACTGGAATGCTCCTTTAAAATCATAGCCTGCCAGGAGTCCTATAATACCTCCAAGGATACCTCCGATTACGATCGGCTCTGCCAGCACGCCGACTTTTTCCTGTAAATTTTCAAGACTGAAATTAATCTTTTTCACGCCAGGGATCTTTTCAATGACCGCATCTACCGTACATGCGATCGGCGCGAGATATGTAGCCGTTCCATGCGGCACTGTGATGTCTTCCAGTTCAAAATAGTCTTCCATTAACGGCGCATATAAATCACCAAATTTATATGCGATGACCGCATGCACAACAACACCTGCAATGCCGATAGCAAAATTTCCTGTCACCACATAAGCAATCGCGCCTGTAAATGTCATATGCCAGATATTCCAGATATCTACATTGATCGTTTTGGTCAGTTTCAGTACCAGCATTAGAATGTTGACTCCAATAGCAACCGGGATTGCAACGGTCGCAATGCTGGACGCCCATGTGATCGGTGACATACCAGGCCATCCGATGTCCACAACATTCAGACTCAGTCCAAAATTTTCTGACATCTTCTGGGCCGCAGGTCCCAGGTTTTCATTCATCAGCGTTACGATCAGATCCAGTCCTACAAATCCGACACCAACCATCAGTCCTGCCCGAATTGCTTTTCCGACTTTTACGCCGACAATAATACTCAGGACTGCGATCACCAGCGGGAGCATGGCGGAAGCTCCCATATCGATAATATAATTAATCGCATCTCCTATGATTCCCATAACTTTCTCCTTTTCAAAATCTGTATACTATCCCATATATTTACATCTTACACTTATAACATCCTCTGTATGGTTTCTCCGGTCAAAAAATTATTTCTTTAATACTTCTAAGATCTTTGCTTTTGTTTTGTCTACGCCGATTCCGGAAATGAAAGGCATTCCTGTGATCAGCGGCACTCCGAAATCTCTCTTTACCTTTGATGTGGTTACGATCAGATCCGCCGGAAGATTGGATGCGATTTCAGAAATCCTTACCTGCGCGATTTCCACGTCAATTCCGTTTTCCTTTGCCAGATCTACTACTGCGTTTGCTGCTACTGTTGATGTTGCGACTGCTCCTCCACATGCTACGATTACTTTCTTTTTCATAATTACATATTCTCCTTTTCTTTGATGATTTCTATAATTTCTTCTGCGTCTTTTGCTTCTGTTAATTTTGTCAATGTTTCCTGATCCTGCAGGATTCCAAGAATCGCCTGCAGAAGTTCCAAGTGTCCTTTTTCATCCACTGCCAGCATAAAGATAACCTGTGCTTTCACATATTCATCGTCCGTCCCCATTTCAATAAATGATACCGGTTCTTTTAAAGTAGCAATTGCAATTCCTTTTTTATTGACATGACTGACATCTGTATGAGGAATCGCAACTCCTTTTTCTCCCATATTGATTCCTGTTGGGAATTCTGCCTCCCGGTCCTTTAATGCCTGTACATAAGATTCCTTGCAGTATCCCTGCTTTACGAGCTCTCCTCCCAGCGCTTCAAAAATCTCATCGCTGTTCTTCGCTTCCAGTCCAGGGATAATGAGCTCTTTCTTAAGCTTCTCCCAAACCATTTCTTATGTTTCTCCTTTCATATTACATCCTTTTTGTTCCTTTGAGGTGACGTCCTCTTCTTTATGGTTTTATTATATTGCCTGCTCTGTGA
>ERZ1090860.1670-NODE-1675-length-11459-cov-5.262803_pt1 | contig 11459 bp, 13 predicted proteins | sample MGYA00478483_ERZ1090860 | MGnify/ENA primary metagenome ERZ1090860 (study PRJEB33644, sample SAMEA5815741) | chicken gut metagenome | biome: Chicken; feature: Gastrointestinal Tract; material: Caecum | place: Ireland | collected 2019-01-01 | study: A study of...
TTTTTAAGACACATTAATGCGGTGTGTCTTTTTTACTTATAAAAAAAGAACCTCATTCACGAGGTTCAGCTTTTTCTTGGCGATGCTTTCTAACATCTTCAAGAATTAAAAAGCGGACGTATTCACTTGCATTCATGGAATACTTTTCTGCTGTTTGGTTTAGCATTTCTTTAATTTCTGGGGAAATGCGGAGTGTTAGAAGTTCTGTTTTCTGTTTTTTCTTTTCTGGCACTTAAATCAATCCTTCCTGATGGCTTTGTATATAGCCGCTATACTTATGATGCCAGCAGCTATATAAATTAAAAATGTTATAATTTGTAGCGTTTGCATAACACGAACGGTAGATGATATAATTTTAAAGAGGGTAAGGGTGAGGGCTTTTGCCCTCAGAGCCTTACTTTTTTCGATTAGCCCTGTACAGGATTATCGCAGTTGCTAGGCTGACAAGTCCTGTTATTAGGCTAATCACTTCTTTCGCTATATCTACCATTCCCTCACCTCCTTTCTATGATTATATTATAACATACGTACATACATATGTAAATACGTTTTATCTCTTTTGCACCTATTTTTTATAGGTGCTTTTTTGTGTAGTTAAATTAAAAAGAGGTGGTGGAATCCAAATGAACACCGATCAATACTATGACAAATACAAGCGGAATAAAGAGCGTAAAGCCTTCTACCAATCGGCGGCATGGGAGAAGTGCAGGAGACTAGCCTTAGAGCGTGACAGCTATCTGTGTCAGGACTGCCTGAAGCAGAACATACTTACACCTGCGGATATGGTGCATCACATTAGAGAATTAAAGGACTGTCCCCAGTTGTCATTGACACTCAGTAATCTTGTGTCCTTATGCAATGCTTGTCACAACAAAAAGCATATAAGAACAGGACGCAAAGAAAAAATATATTCAACGAAAATAAAAGTAATAAAATCAAAAGCAAATGAAGAAAAGATATTATAGCCCCCCCTCCCTTAAAAAGGTATTTTGGCATACAGGGACCGAGGTGGGCCCTTTCCTTTTCTGCGCGGATAATTTTTTATGAAAGGGGGGTAAGCCTATGACCGTTCCAACAGCGAAGATGCTTCGAGATTATCTTGGGGAGAACTATGAGGAATCTGATGAAGAATTGATAAAATTATATCTTGAAACCCATCAATTTTATCGCCGTTTGCAGAAAGAAGTTAAAAATTCTGAGCTGCTTTATGAACATACGAATAAATTTGGGGCTACAAATATGGTGAAAAATCCCCTTACGATTGAACTGACAAAAACCGTGCAAACTTTGAACAACCTTTTGAAATCTTTAGGGTTGACACCGGCGCAGCGTAAAAAGTTAAGGAGTGGTGAGGGAGAAGATGATTTCGATTCTTTCTAATCCATCTGAAAAACTTTTGACAACTTGGTATGCCGAAAATGTTGTGAACGGAAAAACAATTGCTTCTCAAAAAGTAACACAAGCGTGCCAAAGACATTTAAATGATTTGGACAGACAAGGAACGGACGACTTTCCTTGGATTTTTGTAGAAGAAAGAGGGCATCGACCAATTAGGTTTATAGAGTTGTTTTGTAAGCCATCAAAGGGCGATTTTAATAAACTGGTTCTCCAATCTTGGCAACACTTTACAATAGGTTCGATATTCGGATGGGTTCATAAAGATACAGGGATAAGGCGCTTTAAAGAAGCGCTTATTTTCGTTGGGAGAAAAAACGGAAAAACAACCAAAATATCAGGTGTTTCTCTTTATGGCGTTAGCAAAGACAATGAAAACGGAGCAGAAATACATTTGCTTGCGAATTCTATGAAGCAAGCAAGGTTGCTTTTTGATGAATCTAAAGCAATGATTAAAGCTTCTCCCTTGTTAAAGAAAAAATTTAGAACTCTACGTGATGCTATTCACTTTGATAAAACCGTTTCCAAGATAGAGCCACAAGCTTCAGATTCAGAAAGGCTTGACGGTTTGAATACTCATATAGGTGTATTCGATGAAATACATGAGTATAAAGATTATAAATTGATAAACGTAATAAAGAATTCCAGACAGTCGAGAAGACAGCCATTGCTGATTTATATAACTACTGCAGGGTATCAGCTTGATGGTCCGTTGGTAACTTATTATGAACAAGCGGTTGATGTTTTAAACGGAGATATAAAAGATGAAAGAACATTTTATTATATCGCTGAACTGGATGATGAAACTGAATTTGATAAACCTAAAATGTGGATTAAAGCAAACCCAAACATGCATGTTTCTATAAATTTAAACGATATGATCGAGGATTGGGAAAAAGCTAAGCGTACACCTGCCGAGCGTAACGATTTCATAACAAAACGATTCAATATATTCGTAGATAGTTCAGAGCAATCATTCTTGGACTATACGACACTTCGAAAAAATAACAAAGAAATTGATTATGATACGCTTGTAAATCTTCCGTGCATCGGCGGTTTTGACTTGTCTGATTCCGAGGACTTAACCAGTGCGTGCCTTGAATGGTGGAATGAGAAAACGGGAGAAATTATCATACTTTCTCATTCGTGGGTAACCGAAAAGAAGGTTCTCATGGAGAACGAAAAAATAGACTACCGAGAACTCGAAAAAGAAGGACTACTAACAATAGTAAAAGATGAGTACATTAGAAAAGAAATTGTTTACGACTGGTTTGTTGAATTGTCACACACTTACCGTGTAGAACTAATCACATACGACCCGGCGAAAGCGTTTGGTTTAGTAGAATCTCTTAATAACTACGGATTCAATACCTTAGTTGTTCGACAAGGTCATTTAACGTTAGGTCCGGCTGTAGACGATGCAAAAGAGAGATTCCTAGATGGAAACGTGATATTTAACAATAATAGGTTGTTTCGTTGGTATGTTAACAATGTGAAACTTGTAGAGGACAGAAATAGAAATAAATTGCCACAAAAACAAGGTCGCTACCGCAAAATTGACGGTTTCGCGGCTTTTTTAAATGCGCATACAGAAGTTATGAAAAAATTTGTGGAGCAACCAGGAACAGGCAACATAGAATTTCTTTCAATCAACGATTTGTAGGAGGTGTGAGCTTGAATATATTTGAACGTTTAAAGTTATCAGCAAAAATGGTCGCAGCGGGTTGGAAAGGAGAATCTTATGATTTTTCTCATTGGGAAGGGCGGAAGTTTTGGGGTATTGATAACTCTAATTTAGCGACGAACGAAAATATTTTCAGCGTTATCAGCAGGCTTTCAAATATCTTTTCTTCCTTGCCGTTGAAGTTGTATCAATCTTATGACTACAAAACAACGAATACATTTGATGTGATTGCAAACAACCCGAATCACAACATGACTAGTATGGAATTGTTCAATAAGCTGGAAGTGAGTCGGAACGAAACCGGCAATGCGTATGCAATTATTTTCCGCGATATTCGCTCACAAATTGAAAAGATCGCGCCAATTGAATCAGCATATGTAATGCCATTTATCAATCGTGATGATGGGGATTTGTGGTATAAGGTCAATGGCAGTCAAACCTACTATTTTCACAATATGGATATGCTTCATTTCAAGCATATAACTGGTGTTGGAAGATTGGAAGGCATTAGCCCGTTAACGGTTCTGAATAATACGCTGCGGTTTGATAAAGCCGTTCAAGATTTTTCCTTATCCGAGATGGAAAAGAAGGAAAGTTTTGTATTATCGTATGGCACAAATGTTGATGAGAAAAAACGGAAAGAAATTATAGCGCATTTTAAACGTTTTTATGCCGAAAACGGCGGCATTTTGTTTAAAGAGCCCGGCGTTGATATTACTGAGATAAAAAAACAATACTTTTCTTCTGATACAATCGCTTCTGAACAAATTACACGCGCGCGGGTAGCAAATGTTTTTAATGTGCCACTGTTTTTTTTAAATGATTCGGAAGGTGGGAGCTATTCCAGTCATGAGCAGTTAATGATTCAATTTGTGCAGATGACTTTAACGCCCATTATCCGTCAGTACGAGCAGGAATTGAATCGGAAATTGCTTACACAAGCAGAAAGAATGGATGGTTTTTATTTCAAATTCAATATCGGAAGCCTGCTGCGCGGTGATGTAACCGCAAGAACAGCGTTTTATCAAATGATGATTCGGTCAGCAGGAATGAAGCCGGACGAAATTAGACAGCTTGAGGATTTGCCACCAGTCGGAGGTAATGCTGAAAAGCTGTGGATTTCAGGAGATTTATATCCGCTTGATTTGCCAATTGCAGAAAGAAAAACAGATAAGGGAGGTGAAAAGAATGAATGAAAAAAATAAATTCTTTCACATCAAAGCGAAAAATAATACCGAAGCAGATATTTATATATATGGCGAAATTACTAAGTACGCTTTTGAAGAATATGGAGAGGTTTCATCTATTACGTTTAAAAATGAATTGAATGCGTTAGGAGAAGAAATTAACAAAATCAATCTATACATCAACAGCCCGGGTGGTTCAGTATTTGAGGGGATGGCGATCATGGCCATGCTTCAGCGTCATCCGGCGCAGATTCATGCGTTTATTGACGGCGTAGCAGCTTCTTGTGCTTCCGTTATCCCGATGATTGCAGACAAAATCACCGCATATGAAAACTCAATGTTTATGATTCACCATGCATGGACTTTTACACATGGAAATGCCAACGAGCTAAGAAAAGCGGCGGATGATTTAGAACGAATCAATGAATCCATGATTCAGTTTTATTTAAAGAAAGCTGGTGATAAGTTAGATGAAGCAAAGCTAAAAGAAATGCTCGATGCAGAAACATGGCTGAGCGCGACGGAGGCGTTTCGTTATGGATTGTGTGATGAGGTGATTGAAGCCAATCAAGCGGTGGCAAAATTAGAAGGAAAATGGATGAATCAGTACAAAAATGTACCAAACATATTTAAAAACCAAGAACCTGTTTTAAGTAAATCAGAGAGAAAACGAATTTCTGACGAAGCGAAAGCAGGTTTTTTATACATTCAATCAAAATTAGGAGGGCTATCATATGAAGCAAAATAAACCATTTTTAAAGTTGGACATTCAATTTTTTGGGGAGGGATCAAAAGTCACTCTTTTTGAATTACAACAAAATCTGGTAACGATTGGGCAGCAATTACAAAAGACCGAACAAGAATTATCCAAAAAAGCCGCGGATCCAGCAGCTACAACTGAGGAAATCCGTGCATTGCAGTCATCTAAAGAAGATTTGCGTATGCGATATAATATTATTGAAAAGCAAAAGAATGAGATGGAAGCAGATATTAAAGAAAAATTGATATCAAAAGAAGGAACTTTAGATGCACTAGACCCAAAAGAAAAAATTGTAAAAGCAAAAGCGGATTTAATTCGAGCTACCATTCGCAATGCTTCAATTGCGCCGGATGTACGGCAAGCATTAGGCGATGATTCAACAACAAATGGAAATAAGTTTTTGCCAAAAACCGTATCAAATGATATTATCGCAGAACCTTATGTAAAAAATCCTTTAAGAGAAATTTCGATGGTTACACAAATCAGCAATTTAGAACTACCTAAACTTGCTTATACATTAGATGACGATGGCTTTATTCAAGATAAAGAGACAGCAAAGGAGCTGGAATTGACAGGAAGTACAGTTGCTTTCGGGAGACACAAATTGAAGGTTTTTGCAGGTGTATCTGAAACGATTTTAAACGGTACAGATACAAATCTTGTTTCTCATGTGGAACGAGCCTTGCAAAGTGGTGTAGCAGCTAAAGAAAAAAAAGTGGCATTTGCGACTTCTCCAGCAAGTGGAGAGGAACATATGAGTTTTTATTCTACCCAAAACGCAATTAAAAAAGTGGCAGGAAAAACAAAATTTGAAGCCATTCTTTTGGCATTAGCTGATCTTGCGGAAGATTACCGTGAAAATGCGACAATTGTCATGAGCTATCTTGATTATATTTCGATTATTAAGGATTTATCGAACGGAAGTACTTCCTTATTTGGTGTGCAGCCTGAACAAGTTTTAGGTAAGCCTGTCGTATTTATAGATGCAGCGAAACAACCGATTGTAGGCGATTTTTCATACTCGCACTTTAATTATGATATTGGAATCTTGTACGAGCGAGATAAGGATGTAAAAACCGGTATTGAAAATTTTGTTCTCACAGCATGGTTTGATCACCGCATTAAATTGCATTCGGCGTTTCGTATTGCTGAAGTGTCATCAAGCGCACCAACGGTATAATGATATGGCAACGGTATCTATAGAATTAGCACGTGAGTATTTGCGGTTATTGGAAGGAGAGGACGACACAATCCTCTCTTTTTTAATAGATGCAGCCGAAGCAGAGTTAAAAGAAAGCGGTGTTGTCATAGAGGATAATGAATCCTTTCTTTCCATGTATCGGCTGGCAGTACTGCTCCATGTATCCATGCATTATGAAAATCGCAGTGCGGCAGTGAATGTAGAAAAGTTGAGCGTATCATATAATAATTTGCTTTTAAAATTAAAAAAATGGGGTGAAAGCGTTGAAATATGAAGTCCTAAAAGAATTTATTTGCAAAAATACAAGTGATTTATACCGTATTGGCAGTTTTTATGAAACAGATGATATAAATCGTGCAGATGAATTAATAAGCAAAGGTTTCTTGAAAGAACAGAAACGGCCAGCGAGAAAGAAAGCTGCTGATAAATAATGCAGGCTGGGGATTTTAACAAAAAAATTACAGTACAAAAATTTTCTGCGGTTAAAGGCAAATGGATGGATGTCTGTTCTTTGTGGGCAGCCATTAAAACCATAAAATCAGATGAAATATACAATTCAAACGCATTTAACGGCTTGAAAATCCGTTTTATTACCCGTTTTACGCCTAAAATAAACGAAAATATGCGGATTTTACACCGAAAACAAGTGTTTACAATCGCTTCAATTGTTAACGACAGCATGAAAAATCAAACGCTGACGATACATGTTTATGAAATGGTATTGAATGATAAGTGTGAATTGATTTCTTTTACCGAAGAAGTTGATGGATTCGATCAATATATGGGTAAAGAGCAAAAACGAGAATGCAAGTGTTCTCATTCTGAAATTTTAAACGAGGAAAGAAAAGATGATTTTACAAGTGAATTGAAGCAAAAAATACAGATAATCGTAGAAAGTATGGATTTTAAAAACGAAGATTTATTGATATATAAAGGTCAAAAATACCATATTTACAAGGTTTTGAATCGTTTGGACGGTTATACAGAGCTATATTGTGCATGCAGGGGTGGTACATGATGCAACAGCTATCCAGCATTATAGAACGTGAATTAAAACTTTACGCAATCGAGGTGAAAGAAGCGACAAGAGCAGCAGCCTTGACTGTCGGAAAGGAAATCGTGGAAGAATTGCGTCAAACTTCACCTAGGAGAAAAAACGGAGGACGTTACGCAAAATCATGGAAGGTTAAACGATATGGCAGAAATGGAGCGGCGGTACACAATGCAAAGCATTATAGGTTAACCCATCTTTTAGAGTATGGACATGATGTCAAGCGCGGTGGAAAGAAGATCGGAGAAGCTAAAGCTTATCCACACATAAAAAAGGCAGAAGAACGAGGCGTACAAAAATTTATTGATGAGATAGAAAAACTACTCAATTCAATGTAAAGGGGGGTGATGACATGGTAGAGCCTATCAAAGATTTTACGATTACTTTGGATTTTCAAACGGATAAACTTGAAAAAAGAATAAAAAAAATAAACAAACTAACCAATAAACTTGAAAAAGAATTCACGAAGTTAAGAAATACAGAAATAACTGTTGAGGGAAAGAGGGAATAACTGATGACCTTACAGGAATTGCACGAAATGTTAAAAATGACTGGATTTCCGGTTGCTTATTCTCACTTTAACGAAAGTAAAAGTCCGCCTTTTATATGTCACTATGAGGATGAACAGGAAAATATTTTTGCGGACAACAAAATTATTTCGACAAAAACCAGTGTAATGATTGAGCTGTACACCAGTAAAAAAGATATTTCCACAGAGAAAAAACTTGAAGAATTGCTGGAGAAAAACGGCATCTTGTGGACGAGTACACAGCAATATATCAAAGAAGAAAACCTATTTATGAAAGAGTATTATATTGAGATTGTGGAGGATAAAAAAACATGGCTGAAAAATTAATTTACGGATTGGATAAGGTTCATTTTGCACCGATTACGGTGGAAGCTGACGGAAGCATTACCTTTGGCACGCCGATGAGACTATATGGGGCAACAGAATTTAAAGCGTCTCCTGCTGGGGAATCTGTCAAAATTTATGCGGACAACGGAGTTTATTATGAAGTATCCGCAAACCAGGGATATGAAGTGGAATTGAGTATTCACAATGTGCCTCGAGAATTCGAGACACACGCTTTAGGAGTCGTGTATGATGAAGAAAATGGAACTATGACAGAGGTTGCTAATGCAAAAGGTGGCGCTTTTGCCCTGTTATGGGAGTTTGAAACAGATCAAAGCCCAACCCGACACCTTTTTTATAACTGCACTGCGACAAGAGGAGACATTGAGAGTAAAAGTTTGGAAGATAAAATTGATGCGTCTCCCACAACTTTAAAAATAACTGCTTCTCCAATAGAATTAGATGGAGAGAAAATTGTTAAGGTTAGAACGGTGGCAAGCGAATCACCGAGCGCTAAAACAATTTATGATAACTGGTATAAAACAGTTTTTAGAAAAGGTGAAATTTCCAATTCGGAAGGGCTGACTCAGCCGCAAACAGCAGGTGTGACATTTGATTTAACGACGCCAACAAAAGGGGCAGGTAATACGATTAGTGGTGGCGGCGCAACCAAAACAGTAACAGTAAATGTTGCGAATCAAACACAAAGCGTTGTCTTATCGGTGACCAAAACCGCACAGCAAACGCTTAGAAAAAGCGGAACAGACAGTGATGTCGTAAACAATTCAGGTGATACGGTTACAGTTGATACAAGTACAATTGCAGCGGATGGAGGAACAAAAACTTTTGCGCTGACCGTTTCGGAAACAGGCAAGACAAGTATTAAGTATGACATTACACTTACTGTAGCAGGAGCAGGTGTGTAATGGAAAAGATAATCAATATTGGTGGTAAGGATGTTCTTTTTAAATGTACAGGCGCAACGGCTTTACGGTACAAGTCACAATTCAAGCGAGATTTTTTAGCAGAGATTGTAAACATGGCTATACTTGAAGAAATTTTAACCGGAAAATTGGGAGAAGTAGACCCTGAGAAAATTGATTTAGATGTATTTTATCGTCTTTCATGGGTTATGGCTAAAACAGCGGATAAAGATATCCTTCCTATGATGGAGTGGTTAGATGATTTTGATGAGTTTCCAATATTTGATGTAATTGAAGAAATGAGTGATCTGGTAACAAGTATGATAAAAAGCACCAAAAAAAAGTAGATCATAATAACAAAGGCGAGATACTGACAACAGAATCATTTCTTGCCTTATGTTATAAGTGCAGATTAACAAATGCTGACCTTGAAATTATGACGATCGGTGATTGTCTTGATTATATTGACAGCTACATAGATATGTTTTATAGAGACAATGATAAAGAACCGAAAGAAAAAGTTAGAAGAGCCACTCAGGCGGATTTTGATAAGTTTTAGGCACTGCAATTAAGAGAAAAATTCGGAATCAGCAAAAAAGAAAATTTGCGTGATTGTTTTTCAGAAGAAGAATTAAAATCCATCCAATCTATGGAAAATCTTGTAAGTGGTTTGGTTGATTGTGGTTGGGATTATGACAAGGTAAAAGCATTTATTGAAAATACAAATACAAAGCACCTGCAAATAGCGTAACATACGCATACAAAAATGATAAAATGCGTATACTTTTGTTGAGCACATGTGTTATAATGTGCTTAGAAAGACAAGGTGTTAAGAAAAATTATAACGCAACAAAAAAACAGGAGCCGTGAACTCCTGTTTTTTTGTTTATTTTTGGCTAATCTGTTGCCCTAATTTTTTCTATCGTCCAGCCATTTGCAGATACGATTTACAATCACACCTGCCACGATAGAAACAACCAAAGGTATTAAGAAAAATTCTAACATAACGCAACCCTCCTTCCTGTTGCAGGAATGGAGTAGGCAACGAAAATATTATATCACTTTTTTAAAGTCTTGCTAGGGCAAGGCTTTTTACTTTTGCTCAAAAAGAAAGAAGGTGAGTAAGTGAATAAAAATATCAAAGGGATTACCATTGTCCTTGACGGTGATACAACGAAGTTATCAAAGGCAATGCAGTCAGTTGTGTCAGAGTCTGTGAAACTGCACAAAGAACTGAAAGAAGTCGAACGGGCTTTGAAGTTTGACCCTGGGAACGCAGAATTGCTTTCTCAAAAGCAAGAAATTTTAACAAAAAACATCGAATTAACAACACAGCGACTAAAGAAGTTGAATGATGTGCAAGCACAAGTAGAAGCACAATTCAAGCGCGGGGACATAAGTGCAGAGCAGTATAGAGGATTCAGGCGTGAGGTTGTTTTAACTGAATCGTCGCTAAAAGATTTGAAAAGAAAGCTGGCGGATATTGACGGTGGAAGTAGTTTAGATAAGCTTAAACAGCAGTTTTCTTCTATCGAAAAATCAGCAGATGATGCTAAAAAAAGTGTAACGGAACTTGGCGGCGAACTGAAAGATTTAGCGGTCGGTGCCGTAGCTGGTGCTGGGGTTGCTGGGGTTGTGCAATCTGCATTGGATTTATCTGAACTTGATACGAAAATTGATATTTCGTTTGATATAAACGATGATTCAAAAAAAGTTGTAAAAGAATCACTAAGAGAAATCGAAGCTTATGGTGTGCAAGGAGAAGAAGCACTCGAAGGGCTGCGTAGACAGTGGGCGTTGAATAAAGACGCAAGCGACGAAGCGAACGCAAGTATTGCGAAAGGTGCTGCGGCAATAACGAAAGCATTTGATGGAATCGACTTCAAAGAGTTGATTCAGGAAACAAACGAAATTGGCAGCGCGATTGGCGTTTCTAATGAGGAAGCTTTAGCTTTAACAAATACATTGTTAAAAGCTGGTTTCCCTCCGGATCAGCTTGACACGATTTCGGAATACGGGCAGCAGATGCGAGACGCAGGCTTTTCTGCAAAGGAAATTCAATCAATTTTTGAAGCAGGAATAGATACGAAAACGTGGAACATAGACAATTTAAACGATGGTGTAAAAGAAGCAAGGATTCGCATGGCTGAGATGAGCCAGGGGTTATCAAAAGCAATGGTAGAAAATTTATTGCCTTCTGTTGGTATGGCATCAGAAAAATTTATCGAGTGGGGTCAAGCTGTGGCAGAAGGCGGTGAACAAGGCTCAAAAGCTATGTCGGAAATGGTAACTTGGCTTGATGGCATTGAAGACAAAGCACTTAAAAACGCCATAGCGGTAGAGATTTTCGGTACCAAGTGGGAAGACCAGGGACAAAATTTAATTTCTGTTTTCAAAAGTGTAGG
>ERZ1090860.1672-NODE-1677-length-11449-cov-6.232315_pt1 | contig 11449 bp, 9 predicted proteins | sample MGYA00478483_ERZ1090860 | MGnify/ENA primary metagenome ERZ1090860 (study PRJEB33644, sample SAMEA5815741) | chicken gut metagenome | biome: Chicken; feature: Gastrointestinal Tract; material: Caecum | place: Ireland | collected 2019-01-01 | study: A study of the...
AAGATCCCGATCACATGCAATCTCCCCCCCGCCAGCATATTCGGCGATATCCAGCTGATACGTTTCCAGTATGCGACCGCCTCGCGTGGCAGAGCATTCGGCTGTTAACCGAAGGGTTGTTGGTTCGAGCTCAACTCGGGGAGGTGAATACGCAGAAAATGGAACATATAAAGCAAACGCGGGACCGGGAGGAAACAAGGGGATCAAAAGACCGCATGAAGGTTCTTCTCGCCGAGTCTCTGAAAAAATGCATGAAAACGGCGCCGCTGGAGAAAATCACAGTGAAAGAGATTACGGATACCTGCGGCACGACGAGACAGACGTTTTACCGCCATTTTCAGGATAAATATGCGCTGGTGAACTGGTATTTTGATAAGATTCTTCTGGAATCCTTTCGGCACATGGGAGAAGGAAAGACGATTTATGAGGCTCTGGTCAACAAATTTACTTATATTCGCCAGGAAAAACTGTTTTTTAAAGCGGCGTTTAAAAACGATGACCAGAACAATCTGCGGGATCATGATTTCCGGCTGATCCTCGCGTTTTATACCGATTGGATCGAAGGGAAGACGGGAGTAAAGCTATCTGATTCTCTGCGGTTTCAGTTGGAAATGTATTGCCAGGGATCCATCTATATGACGGTGCGCTGGCTGATGGAAAACACAAAGAGTTCTCCGGAGCAGCTGGCCCGGCAGCTTGTGGAGGCGATGCCTCCGGAACTTGGGCGTGTATTTCGGGAACTCGATCTTCTGTGAAAAAGGTCTGCGCCCGGACAAAAAGTGACAGATCCGCCGGATTGTAACTTTCTATTTTGTACAGAGATTGTTAAAATATAGACAACAAAGAAAAAAGGAGTGTTGCAATTATGGCAAACAGAATTATGCTGAATGAGACTTCCTACCATGGGGCAGGGGCGATTCAGGAAATTGCAAATGAAGCGAAAGCGCGGGCGTTTCAGAAAGCGTTTGTGTGTTCGGATCCGGATCTGATCAAGTTCGGAGTTACCGGAAAGGTGACAAAGGTGTTGGATGACGCGGGACTTGCCTACGAGATTTATTCGGATATCAAGGCAAATCCGACGATTGAAAATGTGAAAAACGGCGTAGCCGCGTTTAAGGCAGCCGGGGCGGATTATATCATCGCGATCGGCGGCGGTTCCTCGATGGATACGGCGAAGGCAGTCGGGATTATCATCGCCAATCCGGAGTTTGAGGATGTGAGAAGCCTGGAGGGCACCGCTCCGACGAAAAAACCGTGCGTGCCGATCATCGCAGTTCCGACGACAGCGGGAACTGCAGCGGAAGTTACGATCAACTACGTGATCACGGATGTGGAGCGAAAGAGAAAATTTGTCTGCGTGGATCCGCACGACATGCCGGTGATTGCAGTTGTGGATCCGGAGATGATGGAGACCATGCCGAAAGGACTGACCGCGGCTACCGGAATGGATGCGCTGACGCATGCGATCGAGGGATATACGACGAAGGCGGCGTGGGAGATGACGGATATGTTCCACCTGAAAGCGATTGAGATCATCAGCCGCTCTCTGCGCAGTGCGGTTGCCAATGAGAAAAAGGGCCGCGAAGACATGGCGCTGGGTCAGTATATTGCGGGCATGGGATTTTCCAATGTCGGATTGGGGATCGCACATTCCATGGCGCATACCCTCGGAGCGGTTTATGACACTCCGCACGGGGTTGCCTGCGCGATGATGCTTCCGATCGTTATGGAATACAATGCTGACTGCACAGGAGAAAAGTATCGTGAGATTGCAAGAGCCATGGGTGTGAAAGGCGTGGACGAGATGTCTGTGGAGGAATACCGCAAGGCGGCGATCGATGCGGTGAGAAAACTTTCTGCGGACGTCGGAATTCCGACGAAACTGGATGCGCTGAAAGAAGAAGATCTTGACTTCCTGGCGGAATCCGCACACGCGGACGCCTGCGCGCCGGGCAATCCGAAGGATGCAAGTGTGGAAGATCTGAAGGCGCTTTTCCGCAAATTGATGTAAGCATGATAGAAGATCACACAAAATAAGAAAAAAGCATGATTCCGGGAGGATCATGCTTTTTTCTTCGTGAAAGAATGTTTTTCATGAAAAGAACGTTTTTCAGGCTTCTGTCGGTTTGGTATAATACTGTGCCTGTGCATTCCACAGTTCACGGTATTTTCCGGATTCGTCCGCCAGCAGTTCCTCATGGGTCCCCTGCTGGATCACGCGGCCGTCATGAAAGACCGTGATCAGATCGCAGAATTTGCAGGAGGACAGGCGATGGCTGATGTAAACGGCCGTCCGGTCTCCGGCAATGTCGTTGAACTTGCTGTAGATTTCCGCCTCCGCAATGGGATCGAGGGCGGCGGTGGGCTCGTCCAGGATTATGAACGGCGCATCTTTGTACAATGCGCGGGCGATGGCGATCTTCTGTGCTTCTCCGCCGGACACATCGACGCCGTTCTCGGCAAATTCTTTGTAGAGCATGGTGTCCAGACCGTCCGGCATTTTCGCGAGCCGTTCCCCAAAGCCAGCGTCCGTCAGAGCCTGGCGGACACGTTCCCGGTCGTATTCCGCGGAGCCGGCCACGTTTGCGCCCAGGGGCTGGGACAGAAGCTGGAAGTCCTGGAAGACGACGGAAAAGAGATCCATGTAGTCATGATATTTGTATTTGCGGATATCGATGCCGTTGAGCAGGATCTCTCCCTCCTGGGGATCATAGAGCCGGCAGAGCAGCTTGATGAAGGTTGTCTTTCCGCTGCCGTTCTCACCGACCACAGCCATACGGCTTCCGATTTGAAAACGGAGGTTCACATGGCGCAGCGCCCACCGGTCTGTGCCGGGATATTTGAAAGACACGTCCCGGAACTCCACCTGGTACCGGCGGTCGGATCGTTTTTCCGTAGTCAGACTGCCCTGATACATTTCGTTGGGAATGTCCAGGAATTCATAGACCGTCCGCATGAATGGAACGTTGCTTTTCAGCTTTCCGAGGGTTTCCAGCAGAAGGGAGATGTTTTGGGTCAGAGCTGTGACGGAGCTTATATACTGTATGACAGATCCGACGCCGAATGCGCCGGCCCAGGCTTTCAGGCAGACAAACACATAGATGATTCCGGTCAGCACCGCGCTGACACAGGATGAGAGCGCGGCCCAGCATCCCATGGGGCCCCGGGCATAGGCGGCAAATTCCCCGTGGATACCGAAAGGACTGAGTTTGGCATAATGGCTGCAGATCGTTTCCTGATGGTACATCCTGCAGTCCATCCCTCTGCGCTGTTCCATGGAGACAACGTAACCGAAATGCTGGAACAGACGGTTTCCAAACCTGGCGTTTTCCGAGAGCCTGGTTGCGTATTCATCTGCTTTGCTGCGGAACATCGGTCCCGCCCATGTGGCCAGGACGAGTATCGCTGCCAGAAGAAACAGGAAAGCAGGATGATTCAGGAGTGTCATGGCGCCTGCTGTGGCCGGGACAGGAAGCAGAAACAATGTCACAGTCAGTGCGGCGGCGCCCAGAATTCCCGTCACACTCTGGACCAGTTTCTCAGAATCGTAAAACAGCTGATACAGTCCCCACGCACTCCAGTTTTCGCTCTGGCGGATCTGCGCCAGAAGATCATGGGTCTGTGTTTTATCCAGTTCAGAAAAATCCATGGACAGCAGTTTTTCCGTAAAAAGATGGTTTTCCTGGAACGGATATTTCGCATGAATCACCTCACGCCAACGATACAGCGCGCCGGTCAGGAAGGTCAGGAGCGCCGATACGCCAAGTGTGAGTGCAACCAGAGGCCAAAGAACATCGGCGCGGCGCTGACCGGCCAGTTCGTTGATGATCCGTGCGGAGAAATAAACAGTAACATAAGGGCTGAGAGCGCTGAATGCCGCGTGAAGGGCGGGAACGGCGAAGGCAGCGCCGCCGCAGAAACGGCGGACGTCCTGAAACGCTCTCCAGTGAATGCGGAGAGTTTCCCGCAGTGTGATCTTATTCGAGTGATCCTTCATCAAAATCTCTCCCTTCCTGATAATAACGTGCCTGGATGTGAAACAGGCTGGCGTAGCCGCCGCCCCGGGCGAGTAGTTCTTCGTGGGTTCCTTCCTCGGCGATGGCACCGTCCTTCAGAAAAAGAATCCGGTCACAGAACCGGGTGGACGCCAGGCGGTGCGAGATAAACACGGAAGATTTTCCCGCGGTCATCTCATTGTATTTCATGTAAATATCGTGTTCTGCAATGGGATCCAGAGCGGCTGTGGGCTCGTCCAGTACCAGAATCGCTCCGTCTTTGTAAAGGGCACGCGCGAGCATGAGACGCTGGGTCTGGCCTCCGGAGAGCTGAACGCCGTCCAGGTAAACATTTTTTCCTAGATGGGTATCATATCCGTTCGGAAGCGCCTCCACCGATTCCGTCATACCTGCCTTCCGGATACATTCTTTCACACGGTCCATATCGATCCTTGACACAGACTGTGCTACCGTTTGCGCTACCGTGATGTCCAGTTCGGAGAATTCCTGGAAAACAGCGGAGAACAGCGCGTAATAGTCATTTCTGTTAAATTCGCGGATGTCTGTTCCGTTCAGCAGAACCCTTCCCTCGTCGGGATCGTAGAATCCGCAGAGAAGCTTCACCAGCGTCGTCTTGCCGGCGCCGTTCAGCCCTACGATGGCAATGTTTTCCCCCGGATGTATGGTCAGGTTCATGTCACGGATAATGTAGTTCTCTGTGTTCGGGTAGCGGAAGGATACGTGTTCCAGCTTCAGCTCGTATGCGTATGTCTCAGGAAGTTTCCTTCCGCCTTCGAAGCGGAACAGTTCCGGGAGATTCAGGTATTCCCGGACGGAGGAAAGATCCAGACTTTCCCGGTGAAGATCTGTGATCCCCTGCAGAATACCGGTGACCCAGGCGGAGAATCCCGTAAATGCGCTGAAATAGAGAAGAAATTCCGAAGCGGACAGTCCGCCGTCCAGCGCAAGACGGATCAGGTACAGATAAGCGATGCCGTTTCTCAGAAAGCCCAATACGGCGTCTGCGGCACAGGCCCAGACATACCTGCGTTCCCGGCGTATGACAAAGGCCTCATACAGGTTCAGCGTTTTCTGATACAGGGAATTCAGCCACGGCGCGAGACCGAAAATCCGGATATCCTTTGCAAGAGCGATGGATTCCGATTTCTCCTGCACATAAAGCAGCTGCCTCTGATATTTTGCTTCTTCTTCCCGATGGAGATACCCCCATTGATTCATGTGGCTGCTCAGAAAAAAGCCGATGCAGGAGGTCGCAAGGACGACAGCGATCAGAAAAAGATTCAGTCCGGACAGAAGCGTAAGATACAGGACAAATCCGGAAAGATTCAGGAGCAGGAGTGTCAGCGTTTCCCAGATATGTTCGGCCGGCTTGGAATTGCTGGAACAGGCGTCCATCGCCTTTTCCTTCAGTTTCTGTACATCTGGATCTGTGATATTGGGATAGGAAGTGGTGCAGGCTTTCTCCCGGATGTCGCCGATGATCGCCGAGCGGATCTCGATCCGCCCGTACAAGGTGTTTTCATCCACATAGCCGAGCAAGCCGTTCAGAAGCACCAGTATTCCCGTGAAAATGCCGATGGTGATCAGCAGTTCGGACAGCGGTGCAAGCGTCTCGACTTTTGACAGAACCACAGGCGGGAGATAAAGCTGTGCCACATTGATGCCGAGAGAAAGCGCGGCAAATATAAAACACAGCCACAGAACGCTCGGGGCATGTTTCCATGCATTGGTTACCATATAGCAGATGTTCTGCCATACACTGTAAGTCTGCTTTTCTTTCATAATACATTCACCTCATTTCGAAGTTATCGTAATACAAAAATCCGCCCCCGGAGGTTTTCGGGGACGAATTGTTCTTTTCCGGGGACGAATTGTAAGTTTCTTTTATACCTGCGGCAGAAGGATCTCAGTGGTAAACGCGCCATCTTCACTGTTGCGGCTGATGTAGCCGTCCAGGCGCTCCACGATCGCGTCGATTCGGACCAGTCCGAAGCCGTGGCCTTCGCCTTTGGTGCTGCGGAAGCGTTTACCCACCTTTGTCATTTTCTTTTCGGCGGTAAAGTTGGTGAAGGAAAGATACAGCTGGGTGTTCTTCATGTCCATGTATACACGGATCAGCCGCTGCTCCTCGGGAAGTTTCAGGCTGGCGTCGATGGCATTGTCAAACAGGTTGCCGATGATGCAGCACAGGTCGATCTCGGAGGATTTCAGCTTTACCGGGATGTGGGCGTCGGCCGTTACGGTGATGCCCTTTGACTTTGCAAGGGAGATCTTTGAGTTCAGGATCGCGTCCGCCATGGGATTCCCGGTTTTGATCACCGTATCTACGGTTGTCAGATCTTTGTCCAGAAGATCAAGGTAATGGCGGATGGCCTCCAGGTCCCCAGCGGCGGCGTAGGCCTTCATGGTCTGGATATGATTGCGGTAGTCATGGCGCCAGCCGCGGATCTGCCGGTACATGTTGTCGACCTCCCGGTAGTGGGTCTCGATCAGTTCCTGCTGATAAGACGCGATCTGCCGGTCGATGATTTTGGAAAAAAGTTTCACACTTCTGCCTCCTGATATATTTGCTGGGATAAGTCAATGTGATTGCGAACGTTTACATATTAATGATCGCCCGGTTAACACCCTCGTAGGCGCCTCTGGGCAGCGGAAGAGCGGTTCCGTCGCTCAGCCGGATTTCCGTCTTTGTCACACGGCTGATCTGGGTCAGATTGACGATCAGTGAGCGGCCCGCCCGGTAAAAGCGGTCGTCCAGTTCCGTTTCCAGTTCCCGCAGCGTCATCTTTACGGTGATTTCCGCGGACGCATGGATCGTCACATAGTTTCCCTGCACATCGGCGTAACGGATCTGGTAAACCGGGATGCGGATCGTCTCGTCGCCTGCCTCAAGGTTCAGAACTTTTTCGTTCTTCCTCAGTTTTTCCACCGCCCGGTCGAGAACAGAGTACAGCTTGTCTTCCTTCACCGGTTTCATCAGATAGTGAAGAGCATCCACCTCATACCCCTCGGCGATATAGTCGGAGTAACCTGTGATAAACACGATCTGAACCGTGTCATTTTCCCGGCGCAGTTTTCGTGCCATGGTCACACCATCCATTTCTTTCATCTCTATGTCGAGCAGCAGAATATCATAGTACTTTTTGAAAATTTCTGCAAGTCTTCTGTCGGCTCCGGGCTGCGGCGCTTCCGGGCGAGGACAAAAAAGTGCTATAAATCCTTTGAAAAATGATAGAAGCGATCCGGAAGAAATGCTAAAATAGTAGAAACGGATGAAAAATGGCATAGGAGGTTTTTACATATGGCACAGTATTTTGCATCGACATCAGAGACAGTCAGCCGGAGAGAACTGGACCACATGAATCAGGTCCGGGCGCTGGCGGGGGAGTGTATGACGGTTCTGAAAAATGATGGAACGCTTCCCTTAAAAGAGACAGGCAATGTGGCGCTGTACGGAAGCGGCGCCCGTCGGACCGTGAAGGGCGGAACCGGGTCCGGGGATGTGAATTCCAGAAGCGTTGTCTCCATCGAGGACGGACTGGAGGACGCTGGATTTCAGGTAAAAAGCAAAGCGTGGCTGAGTCTCTACGATGAGGTCCGCGCCGAAGCCCGGGCGGAATATGACAGGAACTTGAAAAAACAGGCGGAGGAAACAGGAATGCCGGAGTTCAGTCTCCAGTTTAACGCTCCGTTCCAGGAGCCGGAAATCCCGGAGATCACCGGAAAGGAGCCGGACACAGAACTGGCAGTATTCGTCATCGCGAGAAACTCCGGAGAGGGTGCGGACCGTTACTGCAAAAAGGGCGACTATCTTCTGACGGATCATGAGCTTCAGGCGCTGACGTTTCTGGGAGCGAATTATGAGAAAACCGTTGTGGTGTTGAACGTGGGAAATGTGATCGATCTGTCGCAGCTGTTGGAGATTCCCGGGATCAATGCGGTTCTGCTGGCGGGACAGGCCGGCAACGTGGGCGGATACGCGGCGGCGGACGTGCTGCTCGGAAAATCCTGGCCGTCCGGAAAGCTGACGGATACCTGGGCGAAAAAGTATGAGGATTACGCCTCTTCCAGGAACTTCAGCCATAACAACGGAGATCTGAACGATGAATATTATCAGGAAGGCATTTATGTCGGATATCGGTATTTTGATACCTTCAACGTGGAACCGTTGTACTGCTTCGGTTACGGAGAATCCTACACAGAGTTTGCCATCGAGACGTTGGATGTGACGACGGACGGAAGCATTGTCTCCGCCAGAGTAAAGGTGACGAATACGGGATCAGAATATCCGGGTAAAGAAGTGGTACAGATTTACTGCTCCGCTCCCGGGGGAGAACTGGAAAAACCATACCAGGAGCTGACAGCCTTTGCCAAGACAAAACTGCTTGCGCCGGGAGAATCCGAGGAACTGACGATTTCCTGGCCGATCCGGGAGATGGCGTCCTACAGCGAGAAACGGGCTGCATGGGTACTGGAGGCCGGCACTTATTATATCCGCGTCGGCAACAGTTCCAGGAATACGCGGGTTGAGGCAGCGCTTGAACTGACGTGCGAAGTGGTGACAGAGCAGCTGAAAAATCTGTTTCAGGACGAGGAACCGCTGGAGGAACTGAACCGGAAAGATGTGCAGCCGTACGGATACCCGGAGGAAGAGGCACAGAAAGCGGCGGCGAAAAAATTGTCTGTGGACGGCTCCGGCATCGAATACAGACAGGCGTTTTACACCGGCGCTCCGGAGGAATTCCCGAAGTATCCGGGAGATGAGAAGCTGACAGCGGCGGATGTGAAGAGCGGAAAAGCGACGCTGGAAGACCTGGTTTCCCAGCTGACAGTGGAAGAGATGGCGGTCATCTGCAACGGCGCGGCGGAAGGCGGCGTTGCGGAGAACGGCGAGTCGGTGATCGGTTCGGCGTCCGCCGCCGTTCCGGGGGCTGCCGGCGACACCACGTCTCTTCTGCTGGAAGACCGTCAGATCCGCAACATCATCCTTGCGGACGGACCGGCCGGCCTGCGGCTGATCCCTCATTTCCAGGTCACGGAGGACGGAACGATGATCCCGTGCGCCTCGGCGATGGGAGAGGGCGGGGAGGAAACTCCCGCAGCCGGAACGGCAGAAGGAGCGACGGATTATTATCAGTACTGTACGGCGATCCCGATCGCGACGACGCTGGCCCAGTCCTGGGATATGGATCTGATCGAGCACGTCGGGGAGATCGTCGGGCGCGAGATGGAAGAATTCCATGTAACCCTCTGGCTGGCTCCTGGTATGAACATTCACAGAAATCCGCTGTGCGGAAGAAACTTTGAGTATTATTCGGAAGATCCGCTGCTCAGCGGTATGTGCGCGGCTGCTGACACGAAAGGCGTACAGTCCCATGCGGGCCATGGAACGACGATCAAGCACTTTGCGGCGAACAACCAGGAAGACAACCGGATGTTTACAAATGCGCATATCAGCGAGCGGGCGCTCCGGGAGATCTATCTGAAAGGTTTTGAGATCGCGGTCCGGACCGCCCAGCCGATGAGCATTATGACCTCCTACAATCTGCTGAACGGAACCCACACGGCGAACCATCACGATCTGCTGACCGCAGCGGCGAGAGACGAGTGGGGATTTGCCGGCGTGATCATGACCGACTGGGGAACGTCGGAAGATATGAGAGCGCTCTTCGGATTCGGACAGTTGAAGTACAGTTATTCCGCACCGGACGGCTGTGTCAGTGCAGGAAACGATCTGCAGATGCCGGGGTGCCGGAAAAATATTGACGCGCTGATTCAGGCAGTGAAAGACGGCACACTGACGGTCGGGGAACTGCAGGGATGCGTATACAGGATCCTGAAGATCGTTCTGCAGTCCGACGCCTACGGAGACTGCCGTTCATACACGGAACAGTTCGGAGAATTGCTGTGGATGGTGAAAACAGAGCGGTAATCGCCTTACGGGAATCCGGCGCCTGAGGTACGGATATCAGGAATACACATAGTATGGGCTCGGTGACAATTCAAATCAACGAATTGCCGCCGGGTCCTTTTTTGTGCGATACACCCGGCAAGCAGCTGCCGTGCTTGCACGGCAGATATTTGCCGGGTAACGGACAGCGAACAGCGCATGCTGTGAGCTGGTGCGATACACCCGGCAAGCAGCTGCCGTGCTTGCACGGCAGATATTTGCCGGGTAACGGACAGTGAAGAATTTTTTTTATCCGGTCGGTTTGTGCCATCCGGCGCATTGCAATCATGAGCAAAATAGGATAGAATACTCTGGGCAATCGTTCCGCTGTCTGTGCGGTTATTGTTCCGAAAGCCGGGGGTTGATACCCGGAGAAATCCGGCTGCAGGCGGGTTATACCTTGCAGCCCAAAATTATGTGAAAAATGAGAGGATAAAAGATTGGAAGCAAACTTCCAAATCTGCCATGATGACGCAATAGGTGCGTCAGGAAGGAGGAAGTCATGGATATTTTACTGATCATGTGTGTCGGCGTCCTGATCGGAAACCGTATTTTTCCGGAGAAATACAGAAAGGTCAATGAGAAACTTCAGGTGGTATGCACCATGCTGCTGATCTTCTGTATGGGCGTGACCCTGGGGAGCAGGGAAAACTTTCTGCAGGAACTGGGAACGTTGGGGTGGACCAGCTTTTTGTTCTTTCTGTTTCCGGCGGGGATTTCGCTGCTGCTTGTTTATGTACTGACGAGAAAATTTATGCCGTCCGGGAAAGGAGAAGAATAAGATGGTTATCCTGGCAATCGCCGCGCTGGCCGCCGGAATCCTCTGCGGGCTGACGGATTTTGGAAGCACAGTGACAGGCTTTCTGGTGGAAAACAGAGATTTTATCTTATATCTGCTGATGTTCCTGGTGGGGATCAGCATTGGTATGCATCGGGGAATCCTGAAAAAGATCCGGGAATATCATGTGAAGATCCTGATTCTCCCGGCGGGCATCGTCGCCGGATCCATCGCCGGCGGTCTGATCTGCGCGCTGCTGACCGGCCATCCGGTCAATGAGAGCACCGCCATCGCCAGCGGTCTCGGCTGGTACAGCCTCGCCGGCATCACGATCGGAAATCTGGCGGGCGCGCAGGTGGGAAGCATCGCTTTTCTCAGCAACCTGATGCGGGAGATCTTTTCCTTTTTTATGATCCCGTGGATCTCGAAGCATCTGAACTACTACAGCTGTATCGCCCCCGCAGGGGCCACCAGCGAAGACACTACGCTGCCGATGATGATGAAATACACCAACGAAGAGACGGTCGTTCTCTCTGTGATCAATGGCGTGATCTGCTCTGCGCTGGTACCGTTTCCGCTCTCTTTTTGTATACATTTTTTTTAATAGAAGCGCCATTTAATGGTAAACGATAAAATAGGGCTGCCACAGGAAAGAAAATTTGTCTGACTTTACTGTGGCAGCCCTTTGATTTTCAGGAATTATTC
>ERZ1090860.1691-NODE-1696-length-11348-cov-73.875055_pt1 | contig 11348 bp, 13 predicted proteins | sample MGYA00478483_ERZ1090860 | MGnify/ENA primary metagenome ERZ1090860 (study PRJEB33644, sample SAMEA5815741) | chicken gut metagenome | biome: Chicken; feature: Gastrointestinal Tract; material: Caecum | place: Ireland | collected 2019-01-01 | study: A study of...
GGCCAGCAGGGCCTCGATCTTGCGGATGGGGTCGGCGATGGCCGAGACCGACACGTCGTGGTTCAAGGCCAGCACAAAGTAGGCCGCATACTTCGAGACGTCCACGTCCAGGTACCAGTCGCGCTGGAGCAGCTCGGGCTTGCGGTAGGTCAGGTTGGTGCCCACCATGAAGTCCAGCACGCCCTCCTCGACGGCGGCGTCGAACTTGGACAGGCCGGCGGTGAACAGGGGGAAGGTGGCGTCCGCGATGATGCGGGACGCGCCGCGCTGCTTGAGCTCGCGGGCCACCTCCAGCATGCTGTCGCCGGAAGCCACGATGTCGTCCGCCACAAAGACGGTCTTGCCCTCCACCGACTCGCCCAGGTACTCATGGGCGACGATGGGGTTGCGGCCGTTGATGACGGTGGTGTAATCGCGGCGCTTGTAGAACATACCCAGGTTGCAGCCCAGCACGCTGGAGAAGTACATGTTGCGGTTCATCGCGCCCTCGTCGGGGCTGACCACCATGAAGTCCTTCTTGTCGAACGACAGGTCGGGCATCTTCTGCAGCAGGCTCTTGAGCACCTGGTAGGTGGGCATAGCGTTGTCAAAGCTGAGCAGGGGGACGGCGTTCTGGACGCGGGGGTCGTGGGCGTCGAAGGTGATGATGTTCTTCACGCCCATATTCTGCAGCTCCTGCAGAGCCACAGCGCAGTCAAGGCTCTCGCGCACTTCGCGGCGGTGCTGACGGCCGCCGTACAGGCTGGGCATAATGACCGACACGCGGTGTGCCTTGCCTGCCACAGCCTGGATCAGACGCTTGAGGTTGGAAAAATGGTCGTCCGGGGACATGTGGTTCTCATACCCGAACAGCTTGTACGTCACGCTGTAGTTGCCCGGGTCCACCACGATGAAGATGTCATCGCCCCGCACCGAATCCTTGACCAGGCCCTTGGCGTCGCCGCTCTGGAAGCGGGGGCACTCGCAGGGGATGATAAAGCTCCCCTGCTCCATGCCGCTTTGTGCAGCCCACCGCATCAGGTGGCGGTCGATCAGGTTGGTCAGTTCCTCTGCACCGGGGCAGCACAGCAGGCGCAGATCTGCAACGCTGCCGCCCTGTGCGAAGATATCCTTGGCTTCGATCACATTGGACATTTTTACGGCTCCTTTAATTCCTCTTTACCAGTGTTATGCCTCTTTCTTACGAAAGGATCATGCCATTTTCATTTTATCACATTTTGGCCCCGCCGCCAGTAGGATTTTCAAAATTCTGCGCCTTGCACAGCAGTTATGCCAAAATCCGCCGTGGTCTGTCAGTTATTTACAAAAAACAGCGCCGGCTTTTGTGCCTGCTTGTTCTTACAAGCTGGCCAGAGCGGCCTTCAAAGCCTCGGTGCGGTCGGTGTTCTCCCAGCGGACGCCCAGGTCCTCGCGGCCCATGTGGCCGTAGGCGGCCAGGCGGCGGTAGATGGGTTTGCGCAGGTCCAGGTCCCGGATGATGGCGGCGGGGGTCAGGTCGAACACCTTTTCCACTGCGGCCTCGATCTTGTCGTCGCCGGTGACGCCGGTGCCGAAGGTGTCCACCATGATCGAGACGGGGTGCGCCACGCCGATGGCGTAGGCCAGCTGCACCTCGCAGCGGCGGGCCAGGCCCGCGGCCACGATGTTCTTGGCCACCCAGCGGGCGGCGTAGGCGGCGCTGCGGTCCACCTTGCTGGGGTCCTTGCCCGAGAAGGCGCCGCCGCCGTGGCGGGCGTAGCCGCCGTAGGTGTCCACGATGATCTTGCGCCCGGTCAGGCCGCTGTCGCCCTGGGGGCCGCCGATGACGAACCGGCCGGTGGGGTTGATGAAGTACTTGGTGTGCTCGTCCAGCAGCTGGGCGGGGATGACCGCGCGGATGACCTTTTCCATCACGTCAGCGCGCAGCGCGTCCATCTGGACGTCCTCGCGGTGCTGGGTGGAGATGACCACCGTGTCCACCCGGACGGGGCGGTCGCCGTCGTATTCCACCGTCACCTGGCTCTTGCCGTCGGGGCGCAGGTAGTCCATTTCGCCGCTCTTGCGCACCTCGGCCAGCCGGCGGGCCAGCTTGTGGGCCAGGCTGATGGGCAGGGGCATCAGCTCGGGGGTCTCGTCGCAGGCGTAGCCGAACATCATGCCCTGGTCGCCGGCGCCGCCCACCTCGTCGTTGGTGCCCAGGGCGATGTCGGGGCTCTGGCCGTCGATGTTCGAGATGACGGCGCAGGTGTCGGCGTCAAAGCCGTACTTGGCGCGGGTGTAGCCGATGCCGGCCACCACCTCGCGGACCAGCTTCTGGAAATCCACATAGCAGCTGGTGGTGATCTCGCCCATGATGTGGACCAGGCCGGTGGACACGCAGGTCTCGCAGGCCACGCGGGCGTCGGGGTCCTGGGCCAGGATCTCGTCCAGGATGGCGTCCGAGATCTGGTCGCAGATCTTGTCGGGATGCCCCTCGGTGACGGATTCGGATGTAAAGAGATGTCTTGCCATAGATGTGTATGCCTCCACGATGCAAACGGTTGAAAAATTCCTCAAACAAAAAGACACCCAAAACCCGAAGGCTCCGAGTGTCCCACTCTTATCTTCCGGTTTCCCGCAGGATTTGGCACCTTACGCGCACGCGCAGGTTGTCGGGCTTCACAGGGCCTGTCCCCTCAGCCGCTCTTGATAAGCGTATATTCTTTTTGTTGCAGGGGATATTGTAGCATCCCTGCGTCAGATTGTCAAGAAGAAAGTCGGACTTTTTCCCGCGCGGCTCAATAGCCCTGGGCAGCCTCGCCTTTCAGCAGCTTGACGGCGCGGCTGGTGCCCAGACGGTCGGCCCCCAGCTCGAGGAACTTTTCCATGTCCTCTACGGTGGAGATGCCGCCGGCGGCCTTGACCTTGCAGCGGCCGGCCACGCCCTTGACCATCAGGGCCACGTCCTCAAAGGTGGCCCCGGCGGTGGAAAAGCCGGTGCTGGTCTTGATATAGTCGGCCCCGGCCTCGCAGACGATGTCGCACATTTTGCGCTTTTCATCGTCGGTCAGCAGGCAGGTCTCGATGATGACCTTGAGGACCTTGTCCCCAATGGCCTGCTTGACGGCGCGGATGTCCTCGCGCACGGCGTCGTACTCGCCGTTCTTGAGCCGGCCGATGTTGATGACCATGTCCACCTCGTCGGCGCCGTTGGCGATGGCGGTCTTGGCCTCAAAGGCTTTGGACGCGGTGTCCATGGCCCCCAGAGGGAAGCCCACCACGCAGCACACCTTGCAGCGGCCGGCCAGGTAATCGGCGGCCTGCTTGACATAGCAGGTGTTGATGCACACCGAGGCGCAGCCGTATTCGACGGCTTCGTCGCACAAAGCCTGGATCTGCGGCCAGGTGGCCTCCGGCTTCAGCAGGGTGTGGTCCACATGGGACAGAATTTCCTTGCGATCCATCTTGTTTTCCTCCTCAGTGCTCTTTCCGGGCCTTTTTGACAAGGCCGATGCCTACACCGCTCAGGACGATGGCCGTCACCGAGACGGCCGCCCCGATGATACCCAGCACCAGGCCGGACACCAGGAACCCGAAGCCTTTCAATTTGTGAACCATATGCGTTTACCTCCGTTTTTTACTGTTCCCGTCCAGCGGGGCTGCGCCGTTGTTTTTTTGGAAGATCAGCAGCTTGCTGAACAGGTAATTGAGCACGATGACCAGCAGATTGGAAAAGACCTTGACCCCCAGCCCCCACAGGGCGAGGGCGGCCTGCTCCGCGCCATAGGCCACGCTGCCGCCCACCCCCAGGATGACGCCATCCGAAGCGCGCAGCCAGGGGCCCAGCACCGCCAGCACCAGCGCCTGCCCCTGCGGGGCCAGCCAGTTGCCCCCCGCCACCATGACGCCGGCGTCCAGCAGCATGGTGCCCAGGCGGCAGGCCACAAAGCGGCCGAACTCCTGCACGGCGGCCCGGCCCCGGGTGCGGCTGCCAAACACGAACCGCCGGTTGGTGGCGTAGGCGAACAGGATGCACAGGGCGTTGTCCAGCACGTTGCCCCAGCTGTTGGCGGCCTGGTAGCCGAACCACGCCTGGAACAAAGCGTACAGCGCCATGTTCAGCAGGGTGGTCAGGGCGCCGAACACCAGATACCGCACCGCCTCGCCGTGGGCGCGCAGGGCGGCCGAAAGTTTTTTTGCAACGGTCATACACATATCCATCGTCCGTCCGGGGCCTGCAGGCCGCCGGGGCGCGCAGTGGGGGGAGGGCTGCTCCCCCGGTACCAGAAAAGCCCCGCCGCCTTCCGGCAACGGGGCTGTTTCGACAATGTCAGGCAGGGAGGATTACTGCTCCTCGTCCTTATCCTTCAGCAGGGCCTTCATGGACAGGCTGATGCGCTTCTTGTCGAAGTCGACATCCAGCAGCTTGACGTCCACCATGTCGCCCACCTTCAGCACATCGGAGACCTTCTCAACGCGCTCGTTGCTGATCTCGCTGATGTGGACCAGGCCGTCCACGCCCGGCAGGATGCGGACGAAGGCGCCGAACTTGGTCAGGGACACCACAGGGGCGTGGAACACGCTGCCCACGGGGTAGTTGTTGCGCAGCTGCTCCCAGGGGTTGTCCTCGCTCTTCTTGTAGCCCAGAGAGACCTTGTGGTTCTCGCGGTCGATATCCTTCACATACACCTCGATGGTGTCGCCGACGTTGACGACCTCGGAGGGATGCTTGATGCGGTTCCAGCTCAGCTCGCTGATGTGGCACAGGCCGTCCACGCCGCCGATGTCGACGAAGGCGCCGTAAGAGGTCAGGCTCTTGACCACGCCGGTGTAGGTCTTGCCGACCTCGACGTTGGCCCAGAACTCCTCGCGGCGGAGCTTGTTCTCCTCAGCGGTGACCTTGTTGATGCTGCCCACGATCTTGCGGCCGGAGCACTCGGTCACGACCAGACGGACGTGCTTGCCCACCAGAGCGGTGTAGTCCTCGTCGCGGCGCATGGTGGCCTGGGAACGGGGCACGAACACCTTGACGCCCTTGACGTTGACCACGACGCCGCCCTTGTTGTACTCGGTGACGTCGCCCTCGACGACCTCGCCGGACTCAGCGGCCTTGGCGATCTCTTCCATGCCCTTGCGCGAGGCGAGCTTCTTGCGGGAGAGCTGGATGACGCCGTCCTGATCCATGACTTTCTCGACGATGAGGTCCAGCTCATCGCCAACCTTGACCAGGTCCTCGACCTTTGCGGAGGAGTCGTCGGTCAGTTCGCTCAGACGGACAAAACCGGTCTGCTTTGCGCCGATGTCGACCTGGATCTCGTTGGCGGAAATGCTGGTCACGACTCCTTTCACAATACTGCCTGCATGAACACGTTTTTCCTCGGATGCGTTCAGCATCTCCTCGAAGCTCATGCTGTCATTGATTTCTGTCATACTGTTAAGTACCTCCTCAATAATAGACGATGGCGTTGAAGCCCCTGCTGTCACGCCCGCCGTCCTCACATCTGCAAACCACTCGGGCTGAAGCTCGCTTGCTGTTTCAACCGTAACGGCCCGCGTATGTTTTGCGGCGACTGCGACTAGCTTCTGGGTATTGGAAGAATGATGACCGCCAATCACGACCACCAGATCGCACTGACGGCTGAGGTCTTCCGCTTCCTGTTGCCTCGCCCACGTCGCATTACATATTGTATCAAAAATTTCGGCGTTTGTATAGGCTTTTTTCAGAAACTCCGAACATTCTTGCCATTTTGTTGCCTGGAATGTGGTCTGGGCAACGGCAAAAATCCTTTTTTCGGGATTTTCAGGCCCTTTCCAGGCCCGCAGTTCCTCCAGGTTAGCGAACACAAAGCTCTCCCCGCGGGTGTGGCCGACGATCCCCTGCACCTCCGGGTGGGCCGCGTCGCCCGCCACAGCCAGGCACGCGCCCTCCTGTTCGGCCCGCCGGGCGATGGCGTGGATCTTGGCCACGAAGGGGCAGGTGGCGTCGGCCCAGGGGATGCCCAGGGCCTCCAGCTCGCCGTAGACGCTGCGGGGCACCCCGTGGCTGCGGATGACCACCTTGTACCCCGGCGGCACCCCGGCGGGGGAAGCGGCCACTTTGGCCCCCCGCGCTTCCAGCTCGGCCACCACCTGGGGGTTATGGATCAGGGGGCCCAGGGTGGCCACCTTCTCTCCTGCGTCCAGCAGGCGGCGCGTCATCTGCACCGCCCGGTCCACCCCGAAGCAGAAGCCTGCGGTCTTGGCTAAACGTATCTCCATGTCAGGTTCCTTTGCGGTAAAGTCAGTATGCGCGGCGGCGGCGCTTTTATGCGTGGGCCGCGCCCTCGAAAGCGTAGCGGTTGCCCAGGTCGATCCAGGCGGCGGTCAAAGCCTGCTTGTTGGCCTTGAGTGTCTTGATGTCCCGGCGGCTCTCCATCTTGAACTGGGCGGCGGGCATCGGCTCGCCGAACACCACCCGCACCCGGCAGAACAGCTTCATCCGGCCGTCGGGGGTGTCGTACAGCACCCGGCAGGGAATGACGTCGGTGCCGGCCCCGGCCGCCACCACGAACAGCCCGCTCTTGGGGGGCAGCAGCTTGCCCTCCTTTTCCCGGGTGCCCTCGGGGAACAGCAGCAGCCCGCGGCCCTTTTTGCACTCCTCAATGGTGTTGTTCAGCGTCTCCATCTCGTCCTTGGTGCCCCGGACCATCACGCAGCCGCACTGGCCCAGGAACCAGGTGACCACAGGGTTGATCTCGAACAGCTCCTTTTTGCCGAAGACCACCATCCGTTTGCCCCAAAAGCGCGCAATGGCGATGAACACCGGGTCAATGGCCGAGATATGGGTGGGGGCCAGGATGAAGCCAGGCGTCTGGATCTTTTTCAGGTTTTCTTTCCCGATCACCTGGATGCGGAACAGGATGTGCCAGATCAGCCAGGCACCGGCAATGATAACAGGATACAACATGATTATTCCCCCACACGCTCTTTGATGATCTGCTTCATGGCGGCCAGGCTCTGGGCCAGGTCCATGGCAGAAGTATCCAGCAAAACCGCGTCCGCGGCGCGGCGGAGGGGGGCGGCGGCCCGGCCGCTGTCCTGCTCGTCCCGCTGCATAACGTCGGCCAGCACTGCCTCGTAGCTGTCGGGGCGGCCTGCGGCCTGGTATTCCAGCCAGCGGCGGCGGGCCCGGGCCTCGGGGCTGGCGGTCAGAAAGATCTTGACGGTGGCGTCGGGCAGGATCACCGTGCCGATGTCCCGGCCGTCCATCAGGATATTGCCGGTCCTGGCCATATCCCGCTGCAGGTCCAGCAAAAACGCCCGGACGGCGGGGTTGGCCCCCACCGCCGAAGCCGCCATCCCCACCTGCTCGGTGCGGATCAGGCCGCTGACGTCCTCCTCATTCAAATAGATGTGCTGCTCGCCGTCCAGCACCGCCAGCCGCAGCCGGATGCCCGGCAGCAGGGCGTTGACCGCCGCCTGGTCGGCGGGGTCGGCCCCAGCGCGCAGCGCATACAGGCCCACGGCCCGGTACATGGCGCCGGTGTCCACATAGATGTACCCCAGGTCCCTGGCAAGCTGCCGGGCAAGGGTGGATTTGCCTGCCCCGGCGGGGCCGTCGATCGCAACCGATATCATTCGTTCTCTATCTCCTTCCGGCGGGCGGGGGTCTGTTGCCGCCCCGCCCCCTTGCGTGTTGGCCGGGTCAGCCCAGCACCACGGCGGTGCCGCTGGCCGTGACCATCAGCATCCCGTTGTCGGCGCCCAGCACCTCGTAGTCGATGTCCACCCCCACGACGGCGTTGGCGCCCATGGCGGCGGCCCGCTCCTGCATTTCCTCCAAAGCGTTCTGCCGCGCGCCGATCAGCTCGTCCTCATAGCTGCCCGAGCGCCCGCCCAGGAAGTTGGTGAAGGACGCGGCGATGTCCCGGATGAAGTTGACGCCCGAGATCACCTCGCCGCAGACGATGCCCTTGTACTCGACAATGCGCATCCCCTCGACGGACTGTGTGGTTGTAACGATCATAGTTGCCTCCTTATTTCAAGCCTTCGTGCAGATGGGCCGCGAAGGCCTGTGCGGTGCAGAAGGCGATCTGCAGGTTGTACCCGCCGGTGTAGGCGTCCACGTCCAGCACTTCCCCCGCGAAATAGAGGCCCGCGGCTTTTTTGCTGGCCATGGTGCGGGGGTCCACCTCCCGCACCGATACGCCCCCCGCCGTGATGACGGCGTGGGCCAGGTCGCCCCGGCCGTCGATGGGCACGGCCCAGTGCTTGCACAGCCGCACCAGCTCCCGCTTCTGTTCGCGGGTGATCTGGTTGGCGCGGGTGGCGGGGTCGATGCCCCAGCGCTCCACCATCACCGGCTGCATGCTGGCGGGCAGCAGCTTGACCAGGGCCCCCTGGGCCGCGTGGTTGGCCAGCAGGGCAAAGTCCCGGGTGATGCGGTCGTACAGCTGCTCGTCGCTGAGGGCGGGTTTCAGGTCGATCTCGACGCGGTAGCGGTGCTTTTTCATGTCGCCCAGGTGGCTGGAGGCGCTGAGGGTCAGCGGCCCGCTGATGCCGAAGTGGGTGAACAGCATCTCGCCCTGCTCGTCCCACACCGCTTTGGCGTCCTCGAACAGGGTCAGCTTGACGTTTTTCAGCGCCAGGCCCATCATTTTTTTGCAGTCCGGGTCGTGGGACACCAGGCTGACCAGGCTGGGCACCGGCTCGACGATGGTGTGGCCAGCCTGCCGGGCCAGCTTGTAACCGTCGCCGGTGGAGCCTGTGACCGGGTAGCTCAGACCGCCGGTCGCCACCAGGACGCAGTCCGCCCGGTAACTCTTGCCCGAAGCGCCCTTGACCCCCACACAGCGGAAGGCCGGGCCCTTCTTTGCCTTTTTGCCCCCGTCGGGCGCGGGCGCTTCCAGCGGCTCGAGCAGCAGCCCGGCCGCCCCGTCCTGGACGATCGCCGCGCCGGAAGCGTAGGCCAAAAGCGCCTGCCGCACCTCGGCCGCCTTGTCCGACACCGGGAACACCCGCCGCCCCCGCTCCACTTTGAGGGCCACCCCCAGCGACTCGAACAGCTCCATGGTCCGGGCCGGGGGGAACGCGTACAGCGAAGAATACAAAAACCGGGGGTTGGTGCGGACGTGCCGCAGGAATTCTTCTTCGTCGCAGGCGTTGGTCAGGTTGCAGCGCCCCTTGCCGGTGACAAGGATCTTTTGGGCCGGTTTTTCGGTGTGTTCCAGCACCGTGACGGCGTGGCCGAGCCGGGCGGCGGCCCCGGCAGCCATCAGGCCGGCAGCGCCGGCACCCACGATCAGTACATCCGCCATGGACAAATCCTCTTTTCGTCAGAATCCGTACTTTTTAATAATACCAGAATCGCACCGCAAAAGCAATTATGAAAAAGGCGGTTTTTCCCCTCCCCCGCAAATTGCGCACAAAAAAAGGGCGGACGCCGCAGCGCCCGCTCTTTCACGTCGTGTTTTAACTGCCGATCAGCTTGACCGGGTCGAGGTACTTGTCCCCGTCCAGCACTTCCAGGTGGATGTGGGGGTCAAGGGCGCTCTCGCCGGTGATGGTCCCGGCCTGGCCCAGCTTCCGGCCGGCCGTCACCGTGTCCCCCTGCCGGACGGCGGCGTCCTCCACCGCCGACAGCCGCCACAGACGGCCCTCGCCGTCCCGAATGGCGGCCACCACGCCCCAGTTGCCCTCGGCAGCCAGGCTTTCTACCGTGCCGCTCACCGGCGCAAGGACGTCCTCGCCCGCTTTGCAGGCGTAGTCCACGCCGTTGTGGGTGCGCCAGTCGCCCAGCGTCTCGTTATAGACCAGGTCGTCCCCGCTCCACACGGCGAGCACCTGCCCAGAGACGGGCCGCGTATACCCCGAGCCGGCTGACGCGCTGGCAGCGGGCGAGCCGGTTTGCAGTTCGGACGGTTCGGACACCGAACCAGACCCAGACGGCGCACCAGAAGGCCCGCCGGACGAGCTCGATTCGGGCACATCGGCCACGGACTGGGCCGCGCCGGCTGCTTGCTGTTCCCATAGCTGTTCCTCCGTTGCGGGGGCGCCGCCCTCGTCGATGCCGGGGAACGTCTCCTCCCCGGTGATGCTCTGGCTGGGGCGCTCGCCCAGGTCCTCGGCCATCTGGTCCCGGATGGTCCGCACGGCCCACACGCCGGCGGCTGCGGCCGCGGCCACGCAGGCCAGCAGGGCCAGCACGAAGCCTTTGCCCCGCAGAAAATTCCTGATGTGTTCCATACCTTTTGCTTCTCCTTCGGTTTGACCTGTGTACGGGTTTGCCTTTAGTGTGAGACATCCGCCGCCGGAATATTCGCCCCGCCCGAAAAAAGAAGCGCCAGGTATGCAAAACCCGGTCTTTCCACCTCTGCCGGGTGCATGAAGTGCATGGTTTGCATGGTTTTTAGAGCGTGCATGTTTTGCATGATAGCGGCTTTGGGCGTATCATGCAAAGCATGCACATCATGCATTTCATGCAAATCATTCAAATCATGCAGAATTATAAAACCATGCATATCATGCAAACCATGCAAAACATGCAAGTCATGCAAATCATGCAGGACTATAAAACCATGCATTTCATGCAAAACATGCAAACTCTACCTGATCCGGTTTTGCATCCGGCCTTGAACGCAGGCAGGATGAAACACCAAACCCCCGAGGTCTGCACCTCAGGGGCCGGTCGTTTGGTGGGATGGCTTTGGTTCAGCCTTTCCAGATATACAGGGCGATCCACACCACTGTGCAGAACAGCCAGAGGCACCCGGTCAAAAGCAGGAGCTTCTTTCGGATATAGTAGTAGCGGCAGAAGCTGCTCACCGATAAAAAGCCGGACAGCATCGCCAGCAGATCGTAGCTCTTTCCGCCTTTCACAAACAGCTCGATCAGGAACAACACAAGAAAGACCGCCAGCAGCCCGACTAGCCCCACCGTGTTGGCCTGAGCCAAAAGCTGGCGCTCCCGCTCGTCCAGGCCCTTGTTTTCCTCCCGGCTCCTGGCCAGGATCTTTTCCTTGTCTTTTTGGTCCATCCTGTTTACCTCCACAGTTTTGACAAGTTTTATGTACACCATCATTCTAGCACAGCCAAGCATACTTGTCAACAGATACTGCAAAGTTTTCTTGATAATTCCGGCGGCATTCTATCCCGCCCCCTGCATGAAATGCATGATTTGCATGATTTTATAGCCCTGCATGTTTTGCATGACTTGCATGATTTGCATGAAATGCATGGTTTGCATGATATGCATGATACGCCCAAAGCCGCTATCATGCACATCATGCATACTCTAAAAACCATGCAAACCATGCACATCATGCACTAACCAGGATGCGCGCACGATTTGAACCGTCCCGTCCGGCGCAGCACGCAAAACAAAAACCCTCAAGGATCACTCCCTGAGGGTTT
>ERZ1090860.1692-NODE-1697-length-11343-cov-7.290220_pt1 | contig 11343 bp, 6 predicted proteins | sample MGYA00478483_ERZ1090860 | MGnify/ENA primary metagenome ERZ1090860 (study PRJEB33644, sample SAMEA5815741) | chicken gut metagenome | biome: Chicken; feature: Gastrointestinal Tract; material: Caecum | place: Ireland | collected 2019-01-01 | study: A study of the...
ACACCTATTAAGTCGTCGGCAGCGTCAGATGTGTATAAGAGACAGTGACCACTCAGGACATGGAGTCTATTTCTCCGCAGACCCTGATCAATATCAAGCCGGTGACGGCGGCAGTCAAAGAGTTCTTCGGAAGTTCTCAGCTGTCCCAGTTTATGGATCAGCATAACCCGCTGTCCGAGCTTACCCACAAGAGACGTCTTTCCGCATTGGGACCTGGCGGTCTGTCCAGAGACCGTGCCGGTTTCGAGGTTCGTGACGTACATTACTCTCACTACGGAAGAATGTGTCCGATCGAGACTCCTGAGGGCCCGAACATCGGTCTGATCAACTCTCTTGCCACTTACGCGAGAATCAACGAATATGGATTCATCGAGGCTCCGTATCGTAAAGTCGATAAAACAGATCCGAAGAATCCGGTGGTAACCGATGAGGTTGTTTACCTGACCGCCGACGAAGAAGATAACTACACAGTGGCGCAGGCCAACGAACCTCTGGATGAAGAAGGCCATTTCATCCATACCAACGTATCCGGACGTTACAGAGAAGAGACATCCGAGTTCCCGAAATCCAGAATAGACCTCATGGACGTATCCCCGAAGATGGTGTTCTCCGTGGCAACTTCCATGATTCCTTTCCTGGAGAACGACGACTCCAACCGTGCCCTGATGGGTTCCAACATGCAGCGTCAGGCTGTGCCGCTGTTAAAGACAGAGGTGCCTGTTGTGGGAACCGGTATGGAAGCTAAGGCGGCCAGAGACTCAGGAGTATGTATCCTGGCTCATCACGCCGGTGTGGTAGAGTACTCCACCAGCAAGGAGATCGTGGTAAAACGTGACGACGGTATCCGTGATACCTATCATGTCATCAAGTTCTCCCGGAGCAATCAGGGTAACTGTATGAACCAGCGTCCGATCGTCAACAAGGGAGACCGCGTGGAAGTGGGCGATGTGCTGGCAGATGGTGCATCTACCTGCGGCGGCGAGATGGCTCTCGGAAAGAACCCTCTCATCGGTTTCATGACCTGGGAAGGTTACAATTACGAGGATGCCGTACTGCTCAGTGAGAGACTGGTGCAGAAGGACGTATATACTTCCGTTCATATTGAAGAATATGAGGCGGAAGCCAGAGATACAAAGCTTGGTCAGGAAGAGATCACAAGAGACCTGGCGGGCTTAAGCGAAGATGTATTAAAGGATCTGGATGAGAACGGAATCATCCGTATCGGCGCTGAAGTTCACGCCGGAGATATCCTTGTAGGTAAGGTAACTCCTAAGGGAGAGACAGAGCTTACCGCAGAGGAGAGACTGCTTCGTGCAATCTTCGGTGAGAAGGCAAGAGAAGTTCGTGATACATCTCTTCGTGTGCCTCACGGCGCTTACGGTGTCGTTATGGATACCAAAGTATTTACCAGAGAAAACGGCGACGAGCTTGCTCCGACCGTAAATAAATCTGTTCGTGTATATATTGCTCAGAAACGTAAGATCTCCGTGGGAGATAAGATGGCCGGCCGTCACGGTAACAAGGGTGTGGTTTCCCGTATCCTTCCTGTGGAAGATATGCCGTTCCTGCCGAACGGACGTCCGCTGGATATCGTGCTGAATCCGCTGGGCGTGCCTTCCCGTATGAATATCGGACAGGTGCTGGAGCTGCACTTGAGTCTCGCATCCAAAGTGCTGGGCTTCAATGTGGCAACACCGGTCTTTAACGGTGCCAACGAGCACGATATCATGGATACCCTGGAGATGGCCAACGATTACGCCAATAAGACCTGGGAAGAGTTCTCCGAGATCTGGGGCGATAAGGTCAACGACGATATCATGCAGTACCTGTATGACAATCGTGATCACAGAGAAGAGTGGAAGGGTGTTCCGATTGACCGTACCGGAAAGGTTCGTCTCCGTGACGGACGTACCGGTGAAGAGTTTGATTCTCCGGTAGCCATCGGTTTCATGCATTACCTGAAGCTCCACCATCTGGTTGATGATAAGATCCATGCCCGTTCAACCGGTCCATACTCCCTGGTAACCCAGCAGCCTCTGGGTGGTAAAGCTCAGTTCGGCGGCCAGCGTTTCGGTGAGATGGAGGTTTGGGCCCTGGAGGCTTACGGCGCATCTTACACCCTGCAGGAGATTCTGACTGTGAAGTCCGATGATGTGGTGGGTCGTGTGAAGACATACGAAGCGATCATCAAGGGTGAAAATATTCCTGAGCCGGGTGTTCCGGAGTCCTTCAAGGTACTGCTTAAGGAATTCCAGTCACTGGCGCTGGATGTCCGTGTCCTGAAAGAGGATATGACAGAGGTCGAGATCCAGGAGAGCACAGAGCATGTCAATGACGCTCTGACTCCGATGATTGAGAGCGGCCCGAACGACAATCAGTATAAAGGAGAAGAAGACCTGGAGTCTTACGGATATAAAGAAAGTACACTGGAAGAGGAGGCTGGCGAGTCAGCGCCTCAGGAGTTCTTTGCAACATCGACGATGAATTCAGATGATTCTGAATCCTAGGATAATATGGAAGGAGTAACCTATGTCTGATATGAATAATCAACCAGCAGAACAGCCAATCAATTTTGATGCCATCAAAATCGGACTTGCATCTCCGGAAATGATTCGTAAATGGTCCAGAGGTGAAGTAAAGAAACCGGAAACCATCAATTACCGTACTCTGAAACCGGAGAAGGACGGCCTGTTCTGTGAGAGAATTTTCGGACCGAGCAAGGACTGGGAATGTCACTGTGGTAAATATAAGAAAATTCGTTATAAAGGCGTTGTCTGCGACAAATGTGGTGTGGAAGTTACCAAATCCAGCGTCCGCAGAGAGCGTATGGGACACATTGAACTGGCGGCGCCGGTATCCCATATCTGGTACTTCAAGGGAATTCCGAGCAGGATGGGACTGATTCTTGACATGTCTCCGAAAGCTCTGGAAAAGGTATTGTACTTTGCTTCCTATGTTGTCCTGGACCCGGGCAATACCAATCTTAACAAGAAAGATGTGCTGTCCGATGCGGAATACCGTCGTATCTGCGAAGAGTACCGTACAGAGGAAGATGGCCTTGGAAGCTTCCGTGTGGGTATGGGAGCAGAGTCCATCAAAGAGCTTCTCATGGAGATTGATCTGGAGGCTGAGTCCGCAGAGCTCAAGAAGAGCCTGAAGAATGCCAGCGGCCAGAAAAAAGCAAGAAATATCAAACGTCTGGAAGTTGTGGAGGCGTTCCGCCTCTCCGGCAACCGTCCGGAATGGATGATCCTGGACGCAGTTCCGGTCATTCCTCCGGATATCCGCCCGATGGTTCAGCTGGACGGCGGACGTTTTGCCACTTCCGATTTGAACGATTTATATAGAAGGATTATCAACCGTAACAACAGACTGAAACGTCTTCTGGAGCTGGGGGCGCCTGATATCATCATCCGCAACGAAAAACGTATGCTTCAGGAGGCTGTGGATGCCCTGATCGACAACGGACGAAGAGGAAGAGCAGTTACCGGTCCTGGAAACCGTGCACTGAAGTCCCTTTCTGATATGCTGAAAGGTAAGCAGGGACGTTTCCGTCAGAACCTGCTGGGAAAACGTGTGGACTATTCCGGACGTTCCGTTATCGTCGTTGGACCGGAGCTGAAGATTTATCAGTGCGGTCTGCCAAAAGAGATGGCCATCGAGCTGTTCAAACCGTTCGTTATGAAAGAACTGGTCAGCAACGGACTTGCTCATAATATCAAGTCTGCCAAGAAGATGGTAGAGAAACTGCAGCCGGCCGTGTGGGATGTGCTGGAAGATGTCATCAAAGAGCATCCGGTTATGTTAAACCGTGCTCCTACGCTGCATCGTCTTGGTATTCAGGCTTTTGAGCCTATCCTGGTGGAAGGTAAGGCCATCAAGCTTCATCCACTGGTTTGTACCGCCTTTAACGCCGACTTTGACGGTGACCAGATGGCGGTCCATCTGCCGCTTTCCGTGGAAGCGCAGGCAGAGTGCCGTTTCCTTCTGCTGTCTCCGAACAACCTTCTGAAACCGTCTGATGGTGCTCCGGTAGCCGTTCCTTCTCAGGATATGGTCCTCGGTGTATACTATCTGACCATGGAAAAGGACGGAGAAAAGGGAGAAGGCAAATGCTTCAAATCAGAGAACGAAGCATTTCTTGCCTACGAAAACGGAGTGATCACCCTTCACTCCAAGATTAAAGTAAAGAGAAGGGGAAAGAGACCGGACGGCACCATGGGAAGCCGTATTATCGACTGTACCATGGGACGGATCCTGTTCAATGAAGTCATCATGCAGGATCTGGGATTTGTAGACCGTTCCGATCCGGAGAATTTCCTCAAGCTGGAGATTGATTTCCAGTGTGGAAAGAAACAGTTAAAACAGATCCTTGACCGTTGTATCAGCGTTCATGGCACCACAAAGACTGCCGAGGTGCTGGACGACATCAAGGCGTTAGGATATAAATATTCCACCATCGGCGCTCTGAGCGTATCTATTTCCGATATGACTGTGCCGAAAGAAAAACCGCAGATCCTTGCGGATGCTCAGAAACAGGTTGAGTACATTACCAAACAGTACCGCCGTGGTTTCATGACAGAGGAAGAGCGTTACAAAGCTGTTGTACAGACATGGTTTGCGGCCGATGAGGAGCTGACGGATAAGCTGATCAACGGTCTGGATAAATACAACAACATCTACATGATGGCTGACTCCGGAGCCCGTGGTTCTGACAAGCAGATCAAACAGCTTGCCGGTATGCGTGGACTTATGGCCGATACATCCGGTCGTACCATCGAATTGCCGATCAAGTCCAACTTCCGTGAAGGTCTGGACGTACTGGAGTACTTCATCTCCGCCCACGGAGCCCGTAAAGGTCTGTCCGATACAGCCCTTCGAACTGCCGACTCCGGTTACCTGACCCGTCGAATGGTCGATGTATCTCAGGAGCTCATTATCCGCGAGCAGGACTGCTGTGAAGGCTCCGATGAGATTCCGGGTATGTATGTGGAATCCATCATGGATGGAAAAGAGACGATCGAGACGCTGGAAGAGCGAATCACCGGACGGTATGCTGCAGAAGATTATAAAGACGCAGATGGCAATATGATCGTGGCTGCCAACTGCATGATCACAGCAAAACGTGCTGCAGAAGTCGTAAAGGCAGGCTATACCAAGGTAAAAATCAGAACGATGCTTACCTGTAAGTCTCACACAGGCGCCTGCTCCAAATGTTACGGCGCCAACCTGGCAACCGGTCAGGCTGTTCAGGTGGGTGAGGCAGTCGGTATTATCGCCGCACAGTCCATCGGTGAACCTGGTACACAGCTTACCATGCGTACGTTCCATGCCGGCGGCGTAGCCGGTGATGATATCACACAGGGTCTTCCTCGTGTGGAGGAGCTTTTTGAGGCACGTAAGCCGAAGGGTCTTGCTATCATCACTGAAATCGGCGGATATGCAGAAGTAAAAGAAAGCAAGGAAAAACGTGAGATCATCGTGACAAACAATGACACAGGCGAATCCAAAACTTATGCCATTCCGTACGGAGCAAGAATCAAAGTTCTGGACGGAACGTATCTGGAAGCCGGTGATGAACTGACAGAAGGTTCTGTCAATCCGCATGATATCCTGAGAATTAAAGGTGTCCGTGCCGTGCAGGATTACATGATGCGCGAGGTACAGAGAGTATACCGTCTGCAGGGTGTTGATATCAACGACAAGCACATTGAGATCATTGTCCGTCAGATGCTTAAGAAAGTCCGTATTGATGAGGCGGGAGACAGCCAGTACCTGCCAGGTTCTCTGGTAGATATCCTGGAACTGGAAAAGACCAACAAAGAACTTGTGGCTGAGGGCAAAGAACCGGCAACTGCCGAGCAGACGCTTCTTGGTATCACAAAGGCTTCCCTGGCAACCAACTCCTTCCTGTCAGCCGCATCCTTCCAGGAGACCACCAAGGTTCTGACTGACGCGGCCATCAAAGGAAAGATTGACCCGCTGATCGGATTGAAAGAAAATGTACTGTTAGGAAAACTGATTCCGGCCGGTACAGGTCTTAAGAAATATCGTAATCTTCATCTGAGTTCCAGTGCTTCCCAGCAGATTGCGGAAGAGGAACCGGACGAATTCGATTATGAAGAGGGATACACTTCTCTGGAAGATGAGATGAAGGACAATATGGCAGAAGAAGCCGTTCTGTCTCTGGATGAGGAGAAACCGGAAGAATAACAGATGTCCAATGAGATATGATACAGAGACCGCAGTGAAAATCTGCGGTCTTTCTGTCTTTTCTGTGCGAGAAAAGCCTTGACAAAGAATGGGAATGAAGATATAATCTAGAATTGTCTGCGGATGTATAACTATGTCCGCATATGGATATAATCAAAATGATTTGTCCATGAGGCAATATGCCAAGAAGAAACTATCAGGCAACCACATTAGAAAATATGTATGGAGGTGAAATTCAGAATGCCTACTTTTAACCAGTTAGTGAGAAAAGGAAGACAGTCTGTAGCAAAGAAATCCACAGCACCTGCACTTCAGAAAGGATTTAACTCCTTAAAGAAGAGAGCAACAGATGCCAGCTCACCACAGAAACGTGGTGTATGTACTGCAGTTAAGACAGCAACTCCTAAGAAGCCTAACTCAGCGCTTCGTAAAATTGCCAGAGTTCGTCTTTCCAACGGTATCGAGGTAACAAGCTATATTCCAGGTGAAGGCCACAACCTTCAGGAACACAGCGTTGTGCTTATCCGTGGCGGAAGAGTAAAGGACCTGCCAGGTACCAGATACCACATCGTCAGAGGTACTCTTGATACTGCCGGCGTAGCCAACAGAAAACAGGCTCGTTCCAAATACGGCGCTAAGAGACCTAAAAAATAAGACTTATCAGACGTTGTCCGTCAGTGCGTGAAAAGCACTGCTGACTGCCGGTTATGGTAAGACAGATTGAATCAATGCCGGAATAGCAATATTTTCTCTGTTGGTTGCAGGTAAATATAGATCGCAGTCCGAGCATGAACATTGGAGAAAGATTTCTCCGTGAGTACCGATGATTTAATATCTGATGCAAATCAGAAAGATTTAATTAAGGAGGGAAGAACCGTGCCACGTAAAGGACATATTGCAAAAAGGGATGTATTACCAGATCCTATTTATAATAACAAAGTGGTTACAAAGCTTATCAATAACATTATGTTAGATGGTAAGAAAGGCGTTGCTCAGAGAATCGTTTACGGTGCATTTGAGCGCGTAGCACAGGAGACAGGCAAGGATGCTCTTGAAGTGTTCAATGATGCCATGAACAACATTATGCCGGCTCTGGAAGTAAAATCCAGACGTATCGGTGGTGCTACTTATCAGGTACCTATCGATGTAAGACCAGACAGACGTCAGACACTGGCTCTTCGCTGGATCACTCTTTACTCCCGTAAGAGAGGCGAGAGAACCATGGAAGAAAGACTGGCAAAAGAGATTATGGATGCAGCTAACAACACAGGCGCATCTGTAAAGAAGAAAGAAGATATGCATAAGATGGCAGAAGCTAACAAAGCTTTCGCACATTACAGATTCTAATAGGAGGAAAGAGACTTGGCTGGAAGAGAATATCCACTTGAGAGAACCAGAAATATTGGTATCATGGCTCATATTGATGCTGGTAAGACCACATTAACAGAGCGTATCCTTTATTACACTGGTGTAAATTACAAGATTGGTGACACTCATGAAGGTACTGCTACCATGGACTGGATGGAGCAGGAGCAGGAAAGAGGTATTACGATCACTTCCGCTGCCACGACATGTCACTGGACTTTACAGGAAAACTGCAAACCAAAACCAGGTGCATTAGAGCATCGTATCAATATTATCGATACTCCGGGACACGTGGACTTTACCGTTGAGGTAGAGCGTTCTCTTCGTGTACTGGACAGTGCAATTGGTGTATTCTGTGCCAAGGGCGGTGTTGAGCCACAGTCCGAAAATGTATGGCGTCAGGCAGACACATACAACGTACCTCGTATGGCATTCATCAACAAGATGGATATCATGGGTGCGGATTTCTACGGTGCAGTAGAGCAGATTAAGACAAGATTAGGAAAAAATGCGATCCCGATTCAGCTTCCAATCGGTAAAGAAGATGACTTCAAGGGAATCATCGACCTGATGGAAATGAAAGCCTACATCTACAATGATGAGAAAGGCGAGGATATCGATATCGTAGATATTCCGGAAGATATGAAAGAAGACGCAGAACTTTACCATACAGATATGGTAGAAAAGATCTGCGAAGCAGACGATGATCTGATGATGGCTTACCTTGAAGGGGAAGAACCTTCCGTAGAAGAGCTGAAAGCTGTTCTTCGTAAAGGAACCTGTGATTGTACCATGGTTCCGGTATGCTGCGGTACAGCATACAGAAACAAAGGTGTTCAGAAACTTCTGGACGCAGTCATCGAATATTTACCGGCACCTACCGATGTAGAAGACATCAAAGGTGTTGACCTGGACGGCAACGAAGTATCCGTAAAATCTTCTGACGATGCTCCGTTCGCAGCTCTGGCATTCAAGATCATGACAGACCCGTTCGTAGGTAAACTGGCATTCTTCCGTGTATATTCCGGTACTATGAATTCCGGTTCCTACATTTTAAATGCCACAAAAGGCAAAAAAGAGCGTGTTGGACGTATCCTTCAGATGCATGCCAACAAACGTACAGAGCTTGATAAAGTTTACGCAGGAGATATCGCTGCGGCAGTAGGATTTAAGATTACTTCCACCGGTGATACCATCTGTGACGAACAGCATCCGGTCATCCTTGAGTCCATGGAATTCCCGGAACCGGTTATCGAGCTGGCTATCGAGCCTAAGACAAAAGCAGGACAGGGCAAGATGGGCGAGGCTCTGGCAAAACTTGCCGAAGAGGACCCAACCTTCCGTGCTCATACCAATACAGAAACAGGACAGACCATCATCGCCGGTATGGGTGAGCTCCATCTGGAGATCATCGTAGACCGTCTGCTTCGTGAATTTAAGGTAGAAGCAAATGTTGGTGCTCCACAGGTTGCTTACAAAGAGTCCTTCACAAAAGCTGTGGATGTAGATTCCAAGTATGCAAAACAGTCCGGTGGACGTGGTCAGTACGGTCACTGTAAAGTACGTTTCGAGCCGATGGATGTCAACGGTGAAGAGACATTCAAATTTGATTCCGAGGTTGTCGGCGGTGCTATTCCGAAAGAATACATTCCGGCTGTCGGCGCTGGTATCGAAGAAGCTGCCAAAGCAGGTATCCTTGGCGGATTCCCTGTAGTCGGCGTACACGCTACTGTTTACGACGGATCCTACCATGAAGTCGACTCTTCCGAGATGGCCTTCAAGGTAGCAGGTTCTCTGGCGTTCAAGGATGCCATGAAGAAAGCAGATCCTGTATTACTGGAGCCTATCATGAAGGTTGACGTAACTATGCCTGAGGAATACATGGGCGATGTTATCGGTGATATCAACTCCCGTCGTGGACGTATCGAAGGTATGGAAGATGTGGGCGGCGGACGTATCGTACACGGTTATGTTCCGTTATCCGAGATGTTCGGTTACTCCACAGACCTGCGTTCCAGAACACAGGGCCGTGGTAACTACTCCATGTTCTTCGATCACTATGAAAAAGTTCCGAAAAACGTACAGGAGAAGATCCTGGACGCAAGGGGCAAATAATTTTGTAAGAATTATGTAAGTAGATTATACAAATAAGAGGTAATTTTTACTTGCAAATCAACTTAAAATGAAATATAATCATAGCAGGTGCGGCATTGAGCCGCGGCTTGGCTATGACCAGAGCCTGCTCGGTCAGACAGGCCGAGCGGCAGAATGTGTAATATTAAATCAGCCCGTCGGGGCGTATATTTAAGGAGGAAATTCAAATGGCTAAAGCTAAGTTTGAAAGAACTAAACCACATTGTAATATTGGTACCATCGGACACGTTGACCATGGTAAAACAACTTTAACAGCTGCTATCACAAAGACTCTTCATGAGAGATTAGGTCTTGGTGAGTACGTAGCATTCGATAACATCGACAAAGCTCCGGAAGAGAGAGAACGTGGAATCACAATCTCCACAGCTCACGTAGAGTACGAGACAAAGAAAAGACATTACGCACACGTTGACTGCCCAGGTCATGCCGACTACGTTAAGAACATGATCACAGGTGCTGCTCAGATGGACGGTGCTATCCTTGTTGTAGCTGCTACAGACGGTGTTATGGCTCAGACAAAAGAACATATCCTTCTGTCCCGTCAGGTAGGTGTTCCTTACATCGTTGTATTCATGAACAAATGTGACATGGTAGACGACGAAGAGTTATTAGAGTTAGTAGATATGGAAATCCGTGAGCTCTTAAATGAGTACGACTTCCCAGGAGATGACACTCCAATCATCCAGGGATCCGCTCTTATGGCTCTGGAAGATCCTAACAGCGAATGGGGCGACAAGATCCTTGAGCTTATGGATGCTGTTGACGAATGGATCCCAGATCCACAGCGTGATACAGATAAGCCATTCCTGATGCCTATCGAGGATATCTTCTCCATCACAGGTCGTGGTACAGTTGCTACTGGTAGAGTAGAGCGTGGTGTACTTCACGTATCCGATGAAGTTGAAATCGTTGGTATCACAGATGAGACACGTAAAGTTGTCGTAACAGGTGTTGAGATGTTCCGTAAACTTCTTGACGAAGCTCAGGCTGGTGACAACATCGGTGCTCTTCTTCGTGGTGTTCAGAGAACAGAGATTCAGCGTGGACAGGTTCTGGCTCAGCCAGGCAGCGTTACATGCCATCACAAATTTACCGCTCAGGTTTACGTATTAACAAAAGATGAGGGTGGACGTCATACTCCTTTCTTCAACAACTACAGACCTCAGTTCTACTTCCGTACAACTGACGTTACAGGTGTTATCACTCTTCCAGAAGGAACAGAAATGTGCATGCCTGGTGACAACGTAGAAATGACAATCGAGCTGATTCACCCAGTAGCTATGGAGCAGGGTCTTACATTCGCTATCCGTGAAGGTGGACGTACTGTTGGATCAGGCCGTGTTGCTTCTATCATCGAGTAATTCGGGCAGGTATCTTATCCTAAACTAATCGAATAAAATACTCGCAGAGTAGAATAAACTTTAAATGATTCAGCCGCTTCCAGTTTGGAGGCGGCTGTTTTGTTTTACTATCAAATTGGGATTTGTAAAGGCGGTAACAGCTATCTGCTCAGACAGACAATGACGTAAGGGCACATACGGATTCGCCCGACTCGGCCCTCAGTCGGACTGACCAGGGATATCCTTGTAAAATGACTATATCAGTCCTCCC
>ERZ1090860.1694-NODE-1699-length-11337-cov-5.755097_pt1 | contig 11337 bp, 11 predicted proteins | sample MGYA00478483_ERZ1090860 | MGnify/ENA primary metagenome ERZ1090860 (study PRJEB33644, sample SAMEA5815741) | chicken gut metagenome | biome: Chicken; feature: Gastrointestinal Tract; material: Caecum | place: Ireland | collected 2019-01-01 | study: A study of...
CCCTTTATTTATCAGGTCTCTGCTAACTTAGTCTTATTTTAACACGTGCCCCGCTGCCGGAAGCGCCCATGATCCCCATAAATTCCCCTTCGCCGACCGTAAAAGAAATCCGGTCCACTGCCTTGACTACATTGTCCCTGGTTCCGTAATACTTTTCGACATCCTCCACACGAATCAGTTCTTTCATTATCTGTCATCCTTTCCGAAAACGATTTTTTTCTGCGGTATTCCGGAAGATGCCGTAAAGGCAGCGGCTTTTCCGGAATGCTGCTCTTCTTCTCAGAAAGGATAACAGAAAGTTTTCTGCGTTCCTATCGACCTGACCGGATAAAATCTTACAGTTCTGAAAGATAAGAGCCGGACTGCGAACGCGCAAACAGACTGCCGCCATCCGGGAAATAAAAAAGGATCCGGGTGTATTCTCCCCGGACAGACTCCGCATCGATACGGATCGAAAGTTTCCTGCAGAGTTTCCTGCACAGATACAGGCCGAGTCCGGTGGAACCGTCCGCCTGTCCGTCCGCCTTTTTTCTGCCATTGCTTCCGGTAAATCCCTTGTCGAAAATCCTTCCCAGTTCTTTTTCCGGAATCCCGATTCCGTGGTCCTCCACAGCCAGACAGACGCCGGACTTTGCCGCCGGACAGTAGATCCGCAGCGTTCCGGATGAGCCGTTTCTGTATTTTACCGCATTGACGAATACTTGCCCGAGCATGAACTCCAGCCATTTTCCGTCACTGTACACCGTCGTTTTCCCGTCGATCAGGAGATCGATCTTCATCCGGTTTCTCCGGAAGTATGCCTGGTAACGGTAGACTGCTTCAAGAACCGTATCACGCAGCGGAAGTTTCCGGATCAGATAATCTTTGTAGACAGAGTCAGACCGCGCAAAATACAGCGCTTTTTCCACGATCAGGTTCAGCTGCTCTGCTTCTTCCAGGATCCTCCGCGTTTCCTCTGTGCGGTGATTGCCGCAGATCAGGCAGATGGATGTCAGAGGGACTTTGGCCTCGTGGATCCATCCCTCAATAAACTCTTTATATTCTGTGTGCTCGGTTTCCAGATGATGGACTGTGTTGATGACTGACCGGCTGGACCGGCTGAGCAGTTCCCGGTACAGCCGGTCCTCCAGTCTCCAGGGAGCCGGCATCAGTTCCGCGAGGAGATACGGTTTTTCCAGGTGATCCAGCGTCTCAAAAAGATGGTCGAAATAGGTTTTTCTCTGATACCAGTTGATCCCCAGCGCAGCCAGCAGACAGATACTGACCGCCGCCAGGAGAAGGCTGCACTGCAAGGCAGTAAGACCGCACACCAGAAGATAGCCGCTGACAACAGCCATCCCGGCAAGACAGGCCAGGATCATCATCAGTCTGTCTTTGAGATAAGCAAGAAACGTCATATCTGATACCCCTGTCCTCTTCTCGTCCGGATCAGTTCTCCGGCTCCGATTTCCTGTAACTTTTTCCGGATCCTTGTGACATTAACGCTCAACGTATTGTCATCGATGAAGATCTGATCGTCCCATAGATCATCGAGCAGATCTTCCCGGGAGACGATTTTTCCGTCGGAGACAAACAGACGGTAACAGATCCGCTGCTCCGTCCGCGTCAGTTCCGTTTTTTTCCCTCCGGCGGCGAGACTGCCGTCCAGAAGATCCAGTGTGACACCGTGACAGACGATCTTAAAATCCTTCCTTTCATTTCCGGGATCGTCTGCCGACCCGGAAGCTGTCTGTCCGAAGTCCGTTTCTGAAGGGCCGTGATTCTGCCGGCTCCGTTTCAGCACGGCGGCGATCCGCGCCAGAAGAACCGGGGCACAGTAAGGCTTGACGATATAATCATCCGCACCGGAAAGCATTCCCTCCAGTTCGTCCATGGGTCCGCTGCGGCCGGTAAGAAAAATAACAGGGATCTCCTGCGTCTGCCGGATTTTCCGGCACAGTTCCAGACCATTCTGTCCGGGCAGCTGGATATCCAACAGAACAAGATCCGGCCGGGTTTTCTGAATCTCAGACAGAATCTCAGAATCATCCTCCGGCGTCACCGTTTCATACAATGCCTGTTTCAGAAAAAGGAGCAGTTCCCGGCGCTGCTCTTCGTTATCTTCCACGATAAAAATCCGATACATCCCATTCTCCTTATGTCAGATCATTCTTTCCCTGTACCCCTGCGGCGTCTGTCTGCCGGAAGTAACGAAGCACCATCGGGAGAGCAACGGCAAAAATCAGGAGATCGGAAACCGGTCCCGCAGACTGGAGCCCCAGCAGACCAAGCAGGCGCGGCAGTGCGATCAGCGCCGGAACATAAAAGACGATCTGGCGGCAGAAGACCAGGAGACTGCTCGGCAGTGTACGCCCGACCACCTGGAACAGGGTACTCACACAGGACATAAATGTCGAGAAAGGAAGCGCCACACAGATCAGACGAAGCGCCGTCGCTCCGATCCGGATGACGTCCGCGTCATCCCGGAACAGGCCGATCAGACCGGGAGCAAACAGGATTCCCACTACGGCAAAAGCACACATGCTGAGCATGGCTGTTTTCGCGGTAAACCAGAAGGCGTCCTTGACACGCTTATAATTTTTCATTCCGTGGGCATATCCGATCACCGGCTGGCATCCCTCGATCAGCCCCAGGGAGACTGCATTGGAAAGATAGAGCAGACGGCTGGAAACACTCATCGCGGCAATCGCCGCGTCTCCCCATCCGCCGGCCACCCAGTTCAGGACTATGTTAGCGAACATATTACAGCCATGGCGGCACAGACTCGGAAAGCCAGTCTGGAACAGAAGCTTATACTCGCCGAACGAACGGTACATCAGGCGGAACGAGATCCGTACCTCTGTTTTCTTTCTGACATAATAGCTGATCAGGATCGCCCAGGCGATGATCTGGCTGAGTGCTGTGGCGATGGCTGCGCCTGAAATCCCCCAGTCAAACACAAAGATAAACAGCGGGTCCAGAACCATGTTCAGCACACCGCCGGTCACCTGCCCGATCATGCTCTGCCGGCTTTTGCCCTCCGCCCGGATACACTGACTGAGCGCCAGGCTGCTGGCCGAAAACGGTGCGCCGATAAAAATATACCTGCCGTAAGCAACCGCGTAAGGCAGATTGGTATCCGTTGCGCCGAGCAGACGCATCAGAGGCGCTCCGGCCGCAATTCCAACGACAGCCACGATCAGTCCGAACAGAAAACTCAGAAAAAAAGCGGTGCTTGCCGTCCGATCCGCTTCCTGCTGCTGTTTCGCGCCAAGCATCCGTGAGACAAGATTCGATCCGCCGGTTCCCACCCAGAAACCCAGCGCGTTCAGGATCATCGAGATTGAGAAGACAACGCCGACCGCCGCTGTGGCGCTGGTTCCGATCTGTCCGACGAAAAACGTATCCGCCAGATTATAGACGCTGCTGATCAGTGTAGTGACCATACTCGGCACAGCCAGCGACATGATCAGACCGGAGACAGGCGCCTCCGTCATCTTTTGATACAATTCCTGGGAATCTTTTTTCTCCTTTCCCATACAAAATCCCTCTTTCTCTGAAGTAATCATTGTGTAACCGTTCAGCCGTCCGAACGGTTACGGATTGCTGCAACTGTTTCTATTATATCTCATTCCCTACTTCCTGTCACGTAAATAAAATCAGACAGGGACATACGCCGTAACAGTTCAGTCATCTGAACTGTTACGGCATCCAGCCATTAAAAATCGCTTCGCGATGGGCTGGATGCCCACAGGCACTATGTTTTCACACGGTCTGCGCAGTAGATGCGCAGACCTGGCTGAACTGTTACCATGCGTCAGTATGTCCCTGTCCTCTGTTCAATCCCCGAATGATCATAAATGCAGCCGTTCAGCGGCTGAACAGTTATCACAGATCCGAAAATGTTCAATTTTGCTATTCTGTCCGGTTTACACTCTCTCCAGCGCGTAGAGAGCAGCGCCTGTTGCGCCGACGATCTCAGGTTCCTCACAGATATAAAGTTTCGAGCCGATCTTCTCTTCCACTGCCCGCACGACGCCCGGATTCTTCGCGACTCCGCCGGTCATCATAAATTCCGGTTCCATGCCGACACGGCGCAGAAGACCGAACGCCTTGTTTGCGATCGCATGGCAGACTCCGTCGGCGATATCCGCCTTTTCCTTATTGTTCGCGATCAGAGAAATCACCTCCGACTCGGCGAAGACAGAACACATACTGGTGATCTCAATCTTCTCCTTGGAGGTCAGAGCGATCGCGCCAAGTTCGTCCAGAGATACCTCCAGCGTCCGGGCGATCATCTCCAGGAACCGTCCCGTTCCGGCGGCACATTTGTCGTTCATGACGAAGTCCTTCACCTCGCCGTTCTCGTTCAGCCGGATCGCTTTGCTGTCCTGTCCGCCGATATCGAGGATCGTGCGGATCTTCGGGTTAAAATAATGAGCGCCCTTTCCGTGGCAGCTGATCTCCGTGACATTCTCATCGGCAAATTCGATGCTGACACGGCCATATCCGGTGGAAACGATCAGAGAGATATCCTCCCGCGTGAGGCCTGCTTTTTCCAGCACTTCTTTCAGCGCACGGTCCGCGCTGACGCCGGATTTCGCTCCGGTGCGCACCACAGAAAACGCCCGGATCTTTCTGTCCTGGTCCATGACCACCGCGTTGGTGGAGGTGGAACCGCTGTCTATTCCGATTACATACATTGCTTTGTCTCCTTTTTTCTGTTTTTCCGGCTGGCTGCTTTCCGGGCGCAGAGACTCCAGAAAGGCCTCGATCCGTGTGCGGATCTGTCCGCTGCTCTGGCGGGTATAATCTGTCTCCAGCAGAAGCATCGGACGGTCCAGCCAGTCTTTGAGCCACGCATATTCGTATGCATAATTGTCACAGAACTGTACGGTGTGGTAAATAATACCGTCCACACTTCCGGCGCTCCGCCGGATCAGTTCATCCCGGTTTGCCGCCTGTTCCATCCGCATACACGGGAACTGGCTCAGAAGTCCGCGGGTGTATGCGGTGAGAAGTTCATTCTCGTCCACAAGGATCTTTCTTCCAAGTCCCGTACAGGTCAGATCGAAGGCAACGTTCGCATTGTTTTCCTTCAGGATCTTTTTGATACTCTCGTTTGCCCTCGCTCCGATAATGCCGATGTTCAGCGTATGATCTTTGACTGCATACTGCTGTTGTTCCTGAAGTCCCCGGATATAGTTCAGGAAACCTTCCTCGCCGAAGGTCTTTCCGGAAAAATCCTCATACTCATGGATCATATCGCGGATTCTCTGCTCATAGAGAGTGATTCCCGCGTCCTTTGTGATCCGCGGCGTATCCAGCATATAGATAAATTTATCCGGGAATTCCTCACGGAGTACGTCGTAAAGCCGGCGGATACTGTCGCAGCAGGTCGTCAGGATCACGCCCTCATACTCACCGCTCATCATTTTCTCGAGCACACCTTTTGCAAAGCTGCAGATATTGGGGTGCATCCGGATTTCCGCCTGGTTGAAATTTGTCACGTCCGGCTCGATCCGTTTCATTTCCACACCCATGGATTCGAAGATCTCCACAGGAGCATATTTGCATATATACCCTAACATATCTTTTTTGTCTCCTTTTCCGCGTGCTCTTCTTCGTCTGACGATTCCAGCATTTCCAGAAACGCTTCCAGACGGGTTTTGATCTGTCCATCGTGGCTGTTGCGCCGGTCGATCCCATCGCCGTCCAGGATCAGCATCGGAATATCCATCTCTTTCATCTTTTCCTTCAGAAGGACGCTGCCGCCGGAGGACTGTTTGCATCCCCAGTGGCAGAACTGGATCACGGCGTCCGGATGAAGCGTCTCCGCCAGTTTTCCGACCATCTCCGCTTTGTGGGAGTAGGAACCGTTGTACAGATTCCGGATGATCTTCTTCGCCAGTGCATGGAACGGTTTCGTCTCGTCCATCTCTTCCATGGAATCGATGATAATGTCGCTGGCAATGATCTGGTACTTCTCGTTGGTGTTGAAGTATTCCTTCAGCGTTTCCTGATAAAACGGCAGCAGATGGATCCAGAGGATCTTCTTCCCCTCAAATTTCGGATACGTCTTGATATCCTCGATCATAAAACGGATCAGGTCCAGGAATTCCTGAGTTCCGATCATCAGGTGCATTCCCATCATCATATAAAGATGGCTGATCAATTCTCCCGGATAATACCGTTCGCTCTGCAGGCGGAAGAAACGCATCAGTTCTTTTCTTGTCTCATTTTCGATCCGGATCGATTCTCTCAGCTTTTCGACGTCAAACGGCTTTCCGAAGCGCCGTTCCAGTTCGACCGCGAAATCTTTCAGCTGCTGTGCCAGATATTCCACGGAAGCCTCATCGTCACGGTAAGGGACATCCAGAAAAGTAAACGGAACCCCTTTTTTCTTTTCCAGATACCGGAACGTATTCAGGTTCCCGTCGCAGGAAAGAGAAGTCGTCACCGCATATTCCGGCACAGGGACCGTGCCGCTGTCGATGGCGCCCACAAAAGTTTTGTGGTAAGAACAGAGGGTCGGGGCGATCCCCTCGTTCTGTGCATAGTCAATAAAAAAATCTTCCAGATGGTAACCGCTGAAATAGCAGGAAAGGCATTCGATGGAAAGGGTATTCAGTCCGAAACACTTTATGATCTCACAGGGCGAAAAAATATTGCCCCACACATAACTGTCCGGACGGCCGAGAGAATCCGCCACCAGTGACATCATCATAGTTTCCAGCTTCTGATACCCTTTCGACAGATTTTTGTTCGGGAGCAGCTTCATGCGGAATTTATTTGCCTTGAAGCCCAGAAGCATTTTCCCCCAGCTGTCACCGGGATGCTCGACGGTCTGCTCTTTTACGTGATCGATATATTTGTCTGCAATCCACATATTTTTCCCTCCAGTAATTGATAACAGAATACAAAATTCCTCAAGATAATGGTATACCATATTTTTGACCGGATTTCCAGAGGAATTATGTGAACTTTAGTAACGGTTCGTTACAGTTCAGCCATTGAGAATTGCTTAATGAGCCGTTACGAATCGGCTGCAACTGACAGTCGCTGTTCTCTGGCGCGAGCGAAATATACACAGTAAAAGCAGGCAGTTCCGGTAAAAAGAAACTGTCTGCCCTCTCTTCTTTCCTAACTCAAATGCACCCTTTTATGATTTTTATTCGTGCATCCGGCGGATGATCTTACAGATGACTTCATTTTCTGTGACCAGCGGTTTTTTGTGGGTGAAAAATACGATCCCTGCCACCGGCGACAGCACGGTGGAGATCACATGTCCTTCATAGGGATGGACGATCTCTGCGAGCGGTGTTCCAATCTGCACTTCATCTCCCGGATGGCACAGCCGCCGGTAGATCCCGCCATTGTCGGTCCGCACCGAGACCAGTTCTTCCTCCCCGATCACTGTGGCGATATAGCCGTTATGACTGTGATATTTCAGGATCCCCATGCGGGTCAGGAAGCGCATGACTGCTGCTACTGCCTGCCGGGCAGACACCTCGTCGATCACATCCGTCTCTGTCGTATACAGGGAAAATGCGTTGGTATCCCAGATCTGCCAGTTATAATTTAAAGTTGTGGTATCGATCGGCCTCGGCTTGCGCACCACCACGTAAGGGAGCCCGAAAAGGCAGGCAAGACTTGTATTCTGCTTTCCCGTATCCATCATGCGGACATGGGGGATAAAGTCACCGGGCATATAGAAGCTTGCGAACTGGATCCCGTAATCATAGTCCTTCACGGTTTCAAAGACGCCCGCCGCGATCCGCTGGGTCGTCTCGCCGAGGTGGTAGCCGGGAAACATCCGGTTGATATCCGTATTGTCCACCGGCCAGAATCTTTTTCCGATGTTCATCGCATGGTGGTTGACGGAAGGGATCACCAGGATCTCCTTCCCCGGGGTGACTGCGTTGGCTGCCTCCAGTTCTTCCAGTTTCCGGATGATCTGGGAGCAGACATAAAGCTGCTGGATCTCATTTCCCCGGATGCTCCCGACGATGCAGGCCGCTTTCTGGCCGTATCCGAAAGAATAACCGCTGACTGTGAGATCTTCCCGGTAAGGAGATCCCAGGGTATAAATTTCTGTCTTTTTCATTGCTCTTTGCCTCCCAGTATTCTTCCCAGCAGCGAACCGCTGTAGACGACCGGATATTCCCTTCTTGTAAATACAAGTCCCGCCATCGGCGCCGTCACTGCCTGTTCCACATCGCCGGTCAGAGGATTCAAGATCTCTCCCAGCAGATCGCCTTTCTGTACCTGTTCTCCGATCTTTACCCGCGGGACGTAAATCCCGGCGCTTTCCGCGTTCAGATACCCGACCTCCCGGTCTGTGGAAATAATGGGAGCTTTGATCTCCCCGACAGAACCTTCCCAGACGCCCAGTTCCTTCATAACATTCAGAATCCCTTCCACAAGACGGTAACCGTATTTCCTGGTGATCCGCATCCCTACGCCCATCTCAACAACCAGCGTAGGGGTTCCGACACTGTTCAGGCTGTAAGCGAGGGTAGATTCCAGCACGGTTGCCGATGCGTGGACCCAGACAAAATCCACGTTGATTTTTTCCGCGAGAGGCACAAGCTTTTCCGCCGTGACCTCATTGATCCGGACCTGGGGCAGCTCCATCAGAAAAATATTGCTGGCGTGAATATCAATACACAGATCCGCGCCTTTCAGGTCCTCCGTAATACCGTATACTACCGATTCCATCATCGGACCGTTTTCATTTCCGGGAAAGATACGGTTCATATCGAGATCAAACATCGGGACGCCTCTGGTGATTGAATCAATGCCGAGAGGATTCAGCGCCGGATAAACATCGACCACCCCTTTTAAAGACCCCGGCTCCGCCTTGATCCGCCGGAGCAATTCATAACAGACAAACTGTCCCTCCAGTTCATCTCCGTGTGTTCCCGTCACGACTGCTATCCTCTTTTCCTCCCCGGTGGGATGCGCCGGGAGAATCCTGTTTTTCCGGATCTCCAGCTTTTCATCCACCGGAAGTTCCACCGACACGACTGTCTCTATCATCACTGATATCCTCCACATTCACAAAAATATTCAGTTTCTGGGATGCATTGCCCAGAAAACGCCCCTTATCTACCGTACAGTCCCCGTAATCTCTTCCGTGGGCGAATTTGATGTAATATTCGTCTATATGCAGATCATTGGTCGGATCAAAACCATACCATCCGCCGTTCACATATACCTCCACCCAGGCATGCGTGAATCCCTCCCCGATCATAAGACCGTTTACATACCGGGCAGGGATCTTCATATACCTCATGACCGCAGTCATGATATGCGCATAATCCTGGCATACCCCTTTTCCGAGACGCAGCGCCTCCGCGGCTGTAGTCCCGATATCTGTCGCTCCGGGAGCATAGGAAAAATGCGTATACAGATAGTGCATCGCGCACACAGCCTTTTCCATGTCTGTCCCTGCAGCGTTCCTTCTGCACTCTTCCTGAACAGACTCCGCAAAATCTCTGACCTCGCTCTCAAATCCGGTGTATTTTGACGGATACCGGTACATGGGATGCAGCGGCCCTTTCTGCAGAAGCATTCCACTGGTCCGGGCAGTTCCCCGGATCCGACAGGCAAAAAAATCGTGAGGTTCCCTGCAGCATCCGCTGATCTTGAGATTTCCAAAACCATCCTCTGCTTCGCTGATGTAATCGGCAGGCGAAACATCGCATTGGGTCAGTGTGACCGTCTGCCGCAGAGAATCTCCGGGGACGCAGCGCAGCGCAAAATAATGGTCTGTCACCGGAGAGGAGAGTTTCAATTCCATTCGGTATTCAAATTTCAGCTTTCCCATACTGTTATGCTGTACTGTCTCATTGAAAAAGGCCTCCCAGACAGCACAATGCCTCCTGACGATATTTTACCGGATCCGATTCATGGATAAGAATGTCTTCCAGCCGTTTCAGATTTTCTTCCCGGTAATTCAGATTGGTCCGTCCGATGCGGTTGCACAGTTTCCGGTATTCCCTTTCCAGATATTTCGCATGATAATCCATGCGGATACACAGATCAAGTCTCTCCACATACTTTCCACATTTCATGATATTCCGGCAGTCCTCATCCTCCACATAATCGTCGGCGCTTCCCCAGAACGCAAGAAGATCGTCGAGAACCTGCTGAAGTTCCAGAAGAGGCGCGGTCGTCTTCCGGCATGATTCAAAGGTATCCAGGGCCAGCTGAACATAGGAAAGTACCGTTGTGCTCAGTTCATCCCGGAGAACAACCGCATTGTCGTATGCGCGTTTCATGTTCGACAGGACCGAATCCGGATTGTCCTCGCCGAAGAGGTAAGACTGGACGAACTGACGGTTGGATGAATAAATATCCGGAATGTTCAGTCTTTCGCAGTATTCTGCATAAAGGCCCTCCGGCTGTTCGATCAACCTGTCATAAATGTGAAAGAAAATCCTCAGTGTCGTATACACTCTTTCTGTATAGCGCCCCAGCCAGTAAAGATGGTCCACTTTTTCTATCGAGATAACACCCATGTGTCTTTAAATCCTCCTCCCTGTGACGAATTGACGACAAAAGAATCTGCATTTCTTGAAAATCTTGTCAGACCGCTTGCCCAGACTCTCGTCTTTTCGCCGGACAGCACAAAGGCCCTCAGATCCGCTTTCCGCAGTACTTTTTCGTCTCCGTCCATGATCTCCATATCCTGGAAATCAATGACTTCCTGGGCGATAAAGCGCCGGGGCTCTTTTTCAATGACCGTTTTCAGATCCGCAAGTTCCTCCGCGCTCAGTTTGTTTCCGAAGATCACTCCGTAGCCGCCGGCCTCCGCGACATCCTTGATTACAAGATCCTTCAGATGTTCCAGGACATAATTTCTGTCTTCCTGATAAAACGGAAGGTATGTGGGCGCATTTTTCAGGATCGGCTCCTGATCCAGATAATAACGGATCATCTTCGGAACAAAGTAATAAATTCCCTTATCGTCCGCCACTCCGTTGCCCGGCGCATTTACGACCGCCACATTGCCGCTGCGGTATACGTCCATCAGATTCGGAATGCCGATCAATGATTCCGGAAGAAACGTCATCGGATCAAGATATTCATCCGAGATCCGGCGGTAAATGACGCCGACCTTCTGTTTTCTGTCCCGGTAATCCCGGTAATACAGATAATTGTTTTCTACAAAAAGATCCGTACAGGTTGCCAGTTCGCTTCCTGTCCGCTCCGCCAGATAAGAATGTTCGAAATAAGCGGCGTTATATCTGCCCGGCGTCATGATCACGGGAATTCCGCCGGTATTAACCCAGTCCATAGTCTCTGTCTCTTATACACATCTCCGAGCCCACGAGACTGCAGCTAATCTCG